>Ga0265314_10000645_pt1 | contig 42759 bp, 33 predicted proteins | sample 4126metaG_FD_203106 | JGI IMG/M metagenome (GOLD analysis project Ga0265314, IMG submission 203106) | Rhizosphere microbial communities from Carex aquatilis grown in University of Washington, Seatle, WA, United States - 4-1-26 metaG | ecosystem: Host-associated > Plants > Roots > Rhizosphere >...
ACTCAAAAAACGACTCAGGCGCCTTGTCGGCGCCCAATTCAACCCCCTGATTCCGAAGGACTGCCGGAAATGCGTCAAGCTCCCGGCAGCCGAGCGAGCGCGATGCGTCCCCGTCTGCTTCTGGAAGCAGTTCGACGAGTTCGAGCACCGCATGCTCGGGCTGTGGACGCTCGTCTCCGCCGGCGAGCAGTGGACCGACGAGGCCAAGCACAAGCGCATCCGCTTCTGGGTGGATACGGGACTGCTCGGCGAGGCGCGGACGGGTGGGCATCCGGCCTACCTGTCACCATTCGTCGAGCCGTGGGAAGTGTTGGCGCTCCTGAAGGAAATCGCCGCGGCGCTGAACGCGAACCACGCCGCGCAGCGGCAGATGCTCGAGGCGCGCTAGCGCGGCACGAGGCCAACGAAGGCGCCGGAGAACGAGTCGAAGACACAATCACCGACCAGGAACAGCCCCGGTGGCGATGCGGTGGCGATCTGCAGGCTGCCGTCGAAATCTTGGATAAACGCGAGGTACCCCAACGTTCCGACTTGAAGGCCGCTGTCGTAATCGATGCGGACGACGTTCTGTGTGCCATTGGAGCGATCAGGCAGCGAGACGACGAGGGTGAGCTTCGCCGCGTCCACGCGCAATCGCGCCTCGTGCGGTCCGCCAGCGATCAGCTTGACGGTGATCGGATCGCCGCAGCGCTCGCTGAAGCGACCTTGCCATTCGCAGACCGGACCCGTTGCGGCGACATCGAAAAATGTGTCCGGGCAACGCACTGCGGGGGCCGGCGTTGGTGTCGGTGCACTGCATCCGTTCAGCGCATTATTGACTGCCGTAACCAGCTCACTGATCGAGACTTCGCCGTCGCCATTGCAGTCGCCGCAACACTGCGCCGCGCCGCGCTGACCCGCGAGCAGTACCAGCGCGGCGACCAGGACTCGGAGGGCCATCTCCTCGCCGCGTAACGCGCGGCGCCTGGAGTGTCAAACCTGATGCCTGACCGCGAGATCAAACTCGTCTACCGCATCACCGACGACGGCACCATCAAGGTGCTGAACACCGTCGAGCAGTCGGTCGAGAACATTGGCACGAAGGCTAGCGCATCCTCGGCGCAAGCCGGCGCCGCGTTCGGCTCGCTCGGTGGCAAGGCGCTGGCGCTCGGCGCCGCGGTCGGCGTGGTGACCGGTGCGTTCGCCGCGGCAGAAGGTGCGGCCGCAGGCATCGTCAATAAGATCCACGAGCTCGACCATATCGGCGAGACGGCGAAAGCCATCGGCCTCACGACCACCGAGCTGTCCTCGCTGCGCCTGGCCGCACAGCAGGGCGGCGTGCCGCTCGAAACGCTTGGACGGAGCGCGGCGTTCTTCGCCCGCCAAATGGTCGAGGCGACCGACAAAACATCCAAGCAGGGGCAGATCTTCTCTGCGCTCGGGATCGATGTGCATCAAGGTCTTTTGCCGGCCTTGGTGCAGCTCGGTCAGCAGTTCGACAAGCTGCCCGACGGGCCGGTCAAGACGAAGCTCGCCTTCGACCTCCTGAGCCGCGGCGGCCTCGCCAGTCTGAACGTCATCAACGGGGCGCTCGCCGATCAGATCAAGCTCAACGAACAGCTCGGCGCGACGATCGACGAGAAGACCGCCGGCGCTATTGGTAATGCGGCCGACGCACTTGATCGTGCCGACCTGGCGCTCGGTGCGGTTGGGGAGACGCTTGCCGCTCGCGTCGCGCCGAGCATCGCGGCGGCCGCCGACGGCACCACCAGCTGGGCCACCAGTGTCACCGCCCTGGTCAAGAGCGATCTGGCCGGCTGGGTCGAGGATGTCAGCGGCAAGGCGCAAACGCTGCTGACGCTTCTCGGGCCGCTCGGGCAGGGCTTCGGCAACCTGGTCGGCGTCAGCGGCAGGCTCTTGGGCTTCGCGATCCGCGTCAACGACGGCAACGGCCCCGGCGCCGGCCCCTTCGCGTCCGGTACGCCGTCGTTTCCGCCGACCGAGAATTCCGACGACATTACCGCGGCCGTGCAGCGCGCGCGCTACAACGAGCAGCTGCGCAAGCTGCTCGGCGACCCGGACAAGCCTCCCAGTGGCGGCAACGGCGGCGCCGGGCATCTCGCGACCCTGACCGACCAGTCGCTCGTCGGCGCCCAGCAGGCACTCGTCACTAATGCGCAGACCGAGCTCACCGTCGATCAGCAGGCGCTCGACGTCTTCCAGCGCCGCGTCGCGCTCGAGAACACGCTTGCGACCACGCAGCAGCAGCGCCTGACGATCCTGAACGAGAACGAGCAGCAGGAGCTTGCGCTTGCCCAAGCGATCGACGCCGCCAAGTCGCGCGAGCTCGACGCGCAGCTCGCCGTGCTCGAAGCGAAGAAGGAAGACCACGACGTCGTCGAGGCGGCGAGCAAAGGCCTCACGGGACAGCTCGACCTGATCAACGCGCAGGAAGACTCGCTGCGCGCGCAGAAAGACATCCTCAACACCACCGGCGGCGAGGCGGCGAAGGTTGCCGATCAGTACGCTCGCGGGCGCGCCGAGCTGGAAGCGGCGAACAAAGTCGCGATCAACCTAGGCGACACGCTCGACTCCTCGATCGGGCGCGCGGTCGACGGGCTCCTCGCCGGCGGCGGCGCCAAGACGATCGGCAACGCGATCGAAGGCACCGGCACCGCGCTCGCCTCGTCGTTCATCGGCGGTCTCGCGAAAGCCGAACTCGCCAAGGGGCAGTTCGACGCCAAAGTGTCGGACAACTTCACCGTCACGCTGCCGGGATTCATGCAGCAGGGCGCGGATGCGCTTGTCGGGATCTGGGACGAGGCGATGGGCCTGCTCGGTCTGTCATCGGATCGGGCGGGACAATCGATCGTTAGCACCCTGACCAGTGCGTTCTCGCAAACCAGCCAGGCGGCGCAATCCTCGTCGTCGAATGCGACGAGCTATCTGCGTAACATTGTCGGCAACCTGCTTGGTGGCAGCAGCGGGGGTGTCGACAGCGCCGCACAGATTGAGGGCGCCCTAGGCTCACAGCCGGTGCTCGACAGTTTCGGCAACGTCGCGGGGTTTGAAAGCTCGGCAAGCGGCATCGGGGTGGGTGCGGCGGGGGCTGGTGGTGAAGCCAGCGCCGGTGTTGGCGCCGGTGCTGGTGCCGGAGCTGGGTTGGCCGCCGGTCTGGCCGGGCTCGGCGCCGGCGCCGTTACCGCGTATCTCGCAACGAATCTGATCACTGGCGTCACCGGCACACTGGCGGCAAAGCAGCACATCAGCCTGCAGAACCAGGTCAATTCGCAAAACCTCCGTGAGTCGTCCGGCATCTGGTCGCCGGCGGCGATCGGGTTGGCCGTTGCCGTCCCGATCGTCGGCCAGTTCTACGCCATCATCGCGGGGCTGCTCGAGGCCGCGGGTATCTTCGATGTGCCATCCAAGGGGACACAGCTGAAGATCGGTCTCACGAAGTCGCTCCCGTCGTCGTTTCCACGTCAGCGTGATGTCAATATCGGCGGCCAAACCGGTGTGCGTACGCAGTTCATCGAAGCCGCGCCGACCCCGGAAGATCTTGCCCACTTCCGCGACCTCGGGTTCTTCGACATCACGGGACAGACCATCTCGCGCGTTCCCATTGCGGCGCAGCGTCTGCTGCCGGGCATCCAAGCTGGCGCCGCGGCCAATCCTGGCGTTGACCAGCTGCGCTACGGTGCGGCGCTGGGCCTCGGCGCCGTGCTGGCGCGTGGTCCGGCACAAGCCCCGTCGTACGCCAACGTGCTCACCAACGATCTCCTGCTGAGCGGGGTGAGCGAGCATCAGGCGCGGTCGGAGCTGTTGGCCGTCGCGGACAAAAACAAGGTGACGCTCGATTCCGGGCTTAACGAACTGCAGCGCCGCTATCTCAAGGGCAAGTTTCGCGACAATCCGTCGACGTCGGACCGTGAAGACATCAAGGAATTCACTGCGTCGGTCGCGGGGCTCGCTGATCTGTTCTCGGATAATCTGCCTGCCGGCATCGACATCGCTGCAATCGCGATGAAGGACTTCACCGAAAAGGGCGGTATCGACCTCGCGCAGTTCACTGACGATCTGAATCGCGCGAAGGACATCTTCGGCCAGCTCCAGGACGCCGAAGAGCAGGGCCTGAAAACCGGGTTCACTAACGCCTCGGCCGCAATCGACAAGCGCAATGCGCTCATCGCAACCGGCGGCTCGGTCTCCGACATCATCAAGGCGAACAACGATGCGACCAGTGCACTGCGTGACTCGCTCTCGCAGGCGGTCTCGGACGGGATGAGCACCGCGATTATCTCCGGGGTGTTCGATGCCGTGAAGGACACCGACGCGTGGAAGGCGCTCACCAACCAGGTCGCGGCGGCGGTCACCGGCGGCGATGTGAGCAAGATTCCGCAGCTGATCGGCAACGTCGTTGGCGCAGCCATGCCGGTGCTGAACGCGGCGCTGGCCGCGTTTGATCAGATCCAGCAGAACGCGTCGGTTACACCGACGGCGCTGTTTAGTGATGCCGATACGCTGCAGCAGAAAGCCAAGGATACGCGCTTCGGCCAGCTGACGCCGGCACAGCAGCAACAGAGCCTGCGCAACGAACTCGGTGGGATCGATACGCAGATCTCTGCGCTGGAAGCCGGTGGCATCACGCCACAAGAGGCCATCCTTCTCGAACCGCTTCTGCAGCGCCGCGGCCAGATCGGCTCGCAGTTCATCGACCAGTCGGGGAACTATGCGGCTGGCTCCGCGCAGCAGCAGCAGCTGATCCAGTTCGGGCTCGCAATTCTCGATAGCACCTCCGACGACTTCCAAAAGTTCGGCATCTCACAGGAGACGGCGCTCGCCTCGAATACGACGTCGCTCGACCGCAACACCGATGCACTGAACCGCAACACCGATGCGCATCTGAGCACGCCGAAGGCGCCGATTGCGCTCGTGCACGTCGGGAAAAGTGAAACCTCGGATCAGTTCGGCACACTGCAGCACCTCCTGACGGCGGGGCTCAAGGACCCGCGGCGCCAGAAGAAGATCAAGGATTTCTCGAGGACGCGCTGATGGGCCAGTACATCACCGCCACCTCGTTTGTGATTCCCACGGTGACCGCGACCTCAGCCTCGTCGTCGTGGCCTGTCTCGAACGTCACGAGCCTCACGCGCCCGCACCGCGTCTATAAATCGTCGTCGGCTGCCGGTACGGCGGAGGCGATCGTGCTCGACATGGGCGCAACGCAGGCGCTGCAGGCCCTGATGATCGACCGCTGCAACGTCGCCACCGTTGTCATCCAGGGCAACGCGACCAACGTCTGGACCTCGCCGTCCTACGCCGCGACGGTGGCCGTGAATCAGGACACACTCGACGGGCGGCGCAAGCTCTTTCACAACCTAATCGGCAGCACGTTCGAGTCGGTGGGCTACCGCTACGCGCGTATCCGTCCCAACGGCACGGTGACGCAATACGGCGGCACCGTGTGGGAAGTGGGTGCCGTCGCGTTGATGGGTACCGCCCGCGTCTGGGGCACGAACATGGGCTTCCCGTATGGGCGCGAGTATCTGCAGGCGTCCGACGAGGGACAGCGCATCGGCGGCGGTGTGGAACCGTCGGCGCTCGGCAACCCCGGCTGCCGCATCACGCTGTCGACCAATGCCATGGACGGCACGATGCAGGCGACCATCGACGAGCTGATGCGCGCCGGCGACTGGTCGCCGATCGTCTACTACAACAACGGCACGACGACCGCGGAGACCTATCTCTGTCACCGCGTCGGGTCGGTGCGGGTCGATTTTGCCGGTCCCGGCTATCTACAGGTCGCGGCCCTTGTGCTCGAGGAGTTCATCTAGCGATGGCCCGCACCTACGCCAGCGCCTCCTCGCAGGGCCATACGATCGCGAAATCCTATCTCGCGAACAACGCTGGTCCGTTCACCATCTCGCTCTACTTCGCGCCGGCCAATCTCACCGACACCGTCCGTGGCGTGCTCGCGGCAGGCACGGGCGTGGGCGCGTACTGGCAGCTCCGCATGGACTCCGGTGTCGTCGTCTTCGAGTCGGCCGGCTACACGGGCACCAACCCCGGCACCTCGTCGAGCGTCACCTACTCGGCCGCATCGGGCTTGTGGATCGCGTGGCGCTATCTGGGTGCTGGGCTGGAGTGGTCGAAGTGGAAGAGCGGCGTCAAGACCGTGATCAACTCGTCGATCACATTCGCGCTGCCGAATGTCGGCGCGGAATTCGACATCGCGCACAACTGGTCTGGCGCCTACACCAACGGCACCTACGCCGAGATGGCGATCTGGCAGACCGCACTCTCTGACGATCAGCTGCAGGACATCGCCGCCGGCGTCGCGGCCGATCAGGTGTGCCCGGCGGGGCTTCTCGCCTACTGGCCGCTCCGGGGCAACTCCAACCCGGAAATGAATTATGTTGTGCCGCTGGACGTGTTGACGCCGGTCAATAGCTCGACCACGGCCACGCATCCGATCATCGTTCCGCCGCGCTACGCCGACAAGGCTGAGCCGGCGTTTGTGGTCGACATCAATGGCGGCGCGGTCACTGGAGCGACGACCGATCTCTACACGGAGAAGGATACCGATATACTGGGCGGCGCCTACGTAAAGCGCATCGGTGGCGATATCACGCTGCTTGATGAGCTACCCGACGGCGGCGCCGGCGTGATGATCCCGTCCAATACGGTGATCACCTTCCGCAACGACGACGACACGTTCTCGGTACTGACCGAATACCGCCAGGTGCCGATCAAGATTCGCTACTATGACCGCGTGAGCCACGCACTCACTACCGAATTCACTGGCGTCGTCGCGGACGTCAACATCTCCAACAACGAGGCGGTGTTTACCTGCAGCTCGATGGACGAGTCGGTACTGGATACACTCATACCGCGACAGGTGATCGAGCCGGCCGCGATCAGTAGCGGCATACTGGATGACATCGACGGCACCACCGTCCGCCACGATGTCGGAGCGCCGATTCCGAAGGCGTTCGGGGTCGGCGGGCACATGATGCCGCCGTACATCGGGCAGAGCGGGACGGTCGTGACGGCGCAAAATCTCATCGTCAATCATGGCACCGCCTGTACATTGGAACGCGCGTGGGGCAACACCGATCCGAATTCCCCCGGCCTTGAGTTGCTCACGCTATGGGGCACGTGTGTCGGTACGCCGACCTACCGTTCGACCAACTCGTTTACGGTGAACAGCTTCGGGCTCGGTGTTCTCTACGACATCGGGATGCCGGTCCGGCGGATCTATGCCGGGGGAACGGTCTTTTCGGATATTGCGAGCACCAACTTCGGCACCGCCGGCGGCGGAACCGTCACCCTGACCGACCCTATTCTCGGGACGCCGATTGGGACCGTCTATCTTGCCGGCGACTACACGGTGGACCGCAATCGCTACAAGTACGTCGGCACCGGTGGCACGACGTTCCTCACGACGATGCGCATGCCGGCGTCGGTAGACTCCGCGATCGTCTGTCGTGTCAATGAGCCCACCTACGGCAACCCGCTAACCGCGATCTACTGGCTCCTCACCGACCCCGACCTCGGACTGAACGCCAGCGCTGACGCTACCTCGTTCTTCACCACCGCCGTTGCCGTCTCGGTCACCGGCATGGGCTCGGCGGTCTCCGGCGTGCTCGGCGGCGATCAGCAGCAGCGGCGCGCGATCGACGTCATCAACGAACTTGCACAAATGCGCGGCATCCGCATCTGGAAAGACGCCGACGACGACAGCTGGCACGCGACCGCTGACGCGATTCCCGCCGCGTCGACAGTCACCCTCAGCTACGGCCCTGACAGCGGCACGAACCCCTCGCCAAACAATGTGCGGCGCATCGTATCGGTCACCACCACGCCGCTGTCCGACGCGGTGTCGGTGCTGAAGCTCCGCTACGGCAAGGGCTGGGTAGACCGTGGCACCAAGCCGCTTTTGACCACCGACTACAACTACACCGCGACTATGACCGTGCTCGGCGTCGGCGCCGAGAAGGTCATCACCACGCCGTGGATCAACGATCACAGCGCGGCCGCGCGGATGCTCTACTACATCGGTAAGCGGCTGCAGCGCGAAGACTTCAAGGTCGTCATTGAGATGGGCAACGAGGCGCGGCGCCTGGCGCTCGGGCAACTCGTCACCGTGGATTTCCAGATCTCGCCGACGGTCCGCATCACCACCGATATGCGCATCACCGCCCGCCAGCGCACGCTGACGAGCTTCACGCTCACGCTCGTCGGCTACAACGACGACATCTTCGAGACCAACCTCGCCACCATCGTCGCGTCGGTGAATCAGCCCGCCGGCGACATCAACCCCGACGAGCGCGGCACGCAGCCGGGGAATGACGCGAATTTGATCCGCAACGCCGATTGGACTGCCGGCCTGACGAAATCGACATGGAATAACACCGACGAGGACGTGCTGCCCGACTGGACGCTCTTTCTCGGCGCGCACGTTACTGGACTGCGCACGGCTACCGAGCAGCTGTGCAAGGGCGGCGCATACCTGGAGTTCATCACGGCAACCGATGCCCCGGACCACCCGCCATATATCTCAACCGAGGATAGCAGCAATACGCTGAATGCTATCAGCGTGCGGTCGGGCGCGAACTATATTCTGTCCGTATATGTGAGCCGGCCGGACGCCTGGCGTTTCGCGATCCGGTGGGAGCCTTCGGAGGTCACGCAGTATCCGCAAATCAAAGTCAATCCAGGTGACGTGAACGGACTTGGCTATCAACGATATTATGCCGTGATCACCGCGCCGCCGAACACATCGCGGATCATCGTCGCCCTGCAGATGACCGGGAGCACCAGTGCGGAAACCTTCCGATTCGATGCCGTCCAACTCGAGGAACTCACCCGCATTACGCTGCGGCCGTCGCCGTGGAAGCGCAACGCCGCCTACGGCATTCATCCCGACCGGATCACGCCAGGCGACTTCACGGTGCGCGCAAGCGGTAAACTGGAGCTCGGCACGAAGATCGCGGTGTCGGGCACGGTACCCGTCGCGCTCTCTGGGTCCTCGACGGTGACCATCGGCACTGCGCCCGTCGGAATGATTACGGCGATCACGGGCCGGAAAACCGCGACCGTCGCCGGCGTGACGAATTGGAAACTCGCGCTCAATCACGGCGGCGGAACCATCACCCCGATCGGCACAGCGATCAGTACGTCGACCGGGACGTTCACCACCGACACGATGGCCGGCGCGGTCCTGAGTTTCCCGATCTCGATGGGCTCCGCGACGCCGATTGTGGCCATCGGTACGGCGGCGTTTACCGGCGGCAGTGTGTACGCGGCGGCGCACAGTATTCAGCACGTGGTGCCGGAGGCATAGATGCGCTGGTGTGTGATTCTCCTATGGCTCGTGGGCGGATCGGCGCTTGCGCAAACGACGCTGGTCGAGCGGCTGCCCGGCGGCAAGCCTACCTTCGTGCAGCAGCCAACCGCATGGACCGCGAACGACCTGGCATGTGTCACCTCAGCCAACGAAATCAGCATCGGCGGCGCCTGCAATGCGCTCGGCGGCGGCGGTGGCGGCGCACCGACCTCCTCGCAATACCTCACGCTTGCCACCGACGGCACGCTGACCAACGAGCGCGTGTTCACACCCGGCGCAGGCATTGCGGGCGCGGACGGCGGCGCTGGCGGCACCTATACGCTCACGTGGTCGCCCTCGACACAGGTGAACAACCTGACCGTGTTCAACGGCGCCAATAGCTCGCGCACGATCACCTACGACTTGTCGGGGACCGATCCCGTTGTCACGCTGAGTTCGAGTTCGTTCGATGTCAGCACGGGGACGCTGAAGCAGGGCGGCACCGCCGTCGCGCTGCAGTCGCGCTCGCTCACTGCCGGCGCGGGGCTCTCGGGCGGCGGCGATCTCTCGGCCGACCGCACCTTCGCGACCGACTCGACTGAGGCCGGGTTTGTGGCGAGCAGTACGGCGAGCTGCGGCGCGAGCACGGCCGGCAAGATGGGGGTTGCAAGCGGACTCCTCAGCTACTGCGGGAGCGACAACCTGCAGCATTTCGCGGCATACGGCGACTCGAGTGGGGGGGCGACTAGCCTGACCGCTTCGACGCTCTGCACGGTCGCCACCGATGGCGCCCCCTGCTGGGACAGCGACGACGATCTCTTGGAGGTTGGTACCGGATCGGTCCTCAAGACCATGGTCGATACGAATTCGACCCAGACCGCGAGCAACAAGACGCTCACCAGCGCCGGCACCATCGCCGTCGGCACCGGTGCGGCGCCGAAGAGTTCGGTCGGCATGGCCAAGATCGCGGTAGACGGCACCAACGCCTCTACTGCCGGCCCGCACCTGCAATTCACCACCGCCTCCGATAACAACCCGCTCTTTTCCGTCTACCCGCTGACGCACGGCGAGAACCTGCTCCTGTGGGACGCCTATAGCGACGACGCCGGCACGACCTGGAAAAGCAGCAACTCAACCAGCAACTGGATGCTGGGCACGATCTTCGGCAGCTACTTCCTCTTCTACAACACGGGCACCACCGCCGGCTCGGCGATCACCTGGAAACAGGCGATGTCGGCGACCGGCTCGGCGATCACCTTCAACGCCGACTCCTCGAACTACGACACGATCGTCAACGGCGACACGATCGCTGGACTGGTCACCGTCGACGCCAGCGCCGACTCGGTTGGCATTGGCGGTATCACCACGCCGAGCGCCCGGCTGCATCTGCGCGAACCGACCAGTGGCAACGAAGCATTCAGGATCGACACCGCCGCCTCCGCGACCACCGACAAGCCGCGGATGAGCGTCTACCAGAAAGACGTCACCACCACCGACGCAACGACGACGACGCTGTTCAATACGACGCTGGCGACCAATACGACCTATCTCGTCAAAGCGTTCATCACTGCCCGGCGCACGGGCGGCGCCTCTGGATCGTCGAACGACTCGGGCACCTACGAGCTGTGGTGCCGCGGTCGTCGTGGTGGCGCCGGCGCGGTCGTAGACGGCACGGCGACCTGTCCGTGGGGGGCAACCGGCTGCGCCAACCCGGTGGTGATGTTCCAGGTCGAAGACCAAACCGCCTGGGCGGTGACGTGCGATGCGAGCAGCAACGACGTGCGCATCCGCGTGACCGGGGCTTCGGCAAACAACGTCAGCTGGGGCGGGACGATTGAAGTCTTCCCGATGGGTTCGTGATGTACGTCCCCCCGGGCCCCGACACCATCGCCACGATCAACGCCGACGTGCGCGCGTGGCTCGATGCACACGGCCGCTACGCCTGGGCGCGCATGCTGCAGGAAATCGACCTGCGCGGCATGACACGCGACGACGCCGCGCGGGTGTTGCGTGGAGTGCAGCCATGAGACGCGCTGTCGCCTTCGCCGCCGACGTCTTCTGGACGCTCTTGGCGCTGTCGCTCTTCTACGCGCCGCGCGCCGGCGTCGAGCTCTGGGCCAACATCATGGACCGATGGAATGGGGAGGGGTGAGGGAGATGGATTACGCGAAGTTTGCCGAGCTGGCGATCAACGGGCCAAATGCGATCGTCTTCACGGCGTTGAATGTACTCGCGCTCTTTGCGATGCGCGTGGCGGGCCTCTCGCAGGTGCGCGTCCTCACCGTCGTCGCCATTTGCGGCGCGATTGTCGGCGCGGCCAACGGGCTGATCGTTGGCCTGGCGACCGAGGGCATCTCGGTCCCGGTCCTCTACTACAACACGTTCATCGGTGCCCCGGTTGGAGCGGCACTCGCGTTGGTCGGCGCGGCATTGATTTCCAAGGTGCCTGAATACCTCGATCTCTGGCCGGTCTCGCCGGAGAAGAAGCAGGCGGAAGCCATCCGCGATCCGATGAATCCGGCCGCGCCGCCGGCAACCTCGACGAAGCCCTAACCGAGAGCAGGGCACCCGAATGACCGACGCAGACCGCGAACAGCTCGCCGCGCTGGTGGCGGCGAAGCTGAGCAAGCGCCCGGCGCAGCGCCCAATTCTGCAGGCGCTCCTGGGCGCATCGCTCACCGTCATGGGCGGCGTCTGCTCGGCGACCTTCGGCATGTGCCACGTGCGCGACGACTATCGCGACGAGTTTCGCGACATGAAGCAGTCGACCACACAGGCTGCCGCGGCGATTGTGCGCGTGGAGACGGAATCGAAAGAACGCGACGACAAGCTCGACCTGAAGCTCGACAAGGCCACGACGTGGCTCGACCAGCGCATCGACAAGGCGATGGCCGATCACATGCAGTATCAGCACAACAAGCGCGGAACGTCGGGCGCGAGCTTCCCACTGCGGCCGCCGTGGCTGCTCGTTGACGCGCCGATCACGCTCGGGTTGTTTCCATGAACGTCACCGCCGCCGGCATCGACCTTATTCGTCGCTTCGAGGGCTGCAGGCTCGTCGTCTACTACGATCCGGTCCGCCTGAGCACGGTGGGATTCGGCCACCGCACCTCACTGAAGGTCGGCCAGCGCATCACGCAGGCACAAGCGGACCAGTGGCTTGCCGGTGACGTCGAGGACGTGGCGTGTCGCCTCCGTCCCCTGATCGACCCGCCGCTCTCCGACAATCAGTTTTCGGCGATCGCCTCTTTCGCGTTCAACTGCGGCGTTGGCGCGTTTGCGAAGTCGACCATCCGCGATGCGGTCAACGCCAAGCGCTTCGATGAGGTGCCGGCGCGGCTGATGCTGTGGACGAAGGCGAAGGGGAAGGAGCTGCCGGGGCTGGTCGCGCGGCGCAGGGCCGAAGGGGAGCTGTGGCAGTGCGCCTAAACCTCCCACCGCGCCCGCTCCGCCACGACATCGTCGAGCAGCTGCACGACGCCTACGCCGAGCCGCGGTTGACCGACATTCGGGCGGCGCTCGCACTCCTCGCGAAGCACTACGACCTGCCGGCGCCGCGCGTCACGTGGCTGAAGGATCGCCAGCGACGCGACCGCTACGGCGACACGCGGCCGTGCGGCACGGTGGCGCTCATGCGGCCGGTGCAGTGGCGTCGGCAGCGCAAGCCGGGCGCGCTGGTGGATGAGCGTTCATGGGTCACGACCGCGTTGCACGAAGCCTACCACTACCTTTGGTGGGTGCAGGACGAACGCAAAGCCGACGCGTTTGCGGCGGCCATGGTGGAGGGGTTGTGAGGGAAGATCTCGTTTCCTATTCAACCGGCGCAACACGCTCGAAGCTCGCCGTCGACTGGCACTTGCTGCCCGTCGAATCGCTGCGCGCCTGGGGCGAGCGCAACCAGCAGGGCGCCGCCGTCCATGGGCCGCGCAACTGGATGCAGGGCATGAGCTACGAGGTGATCTTCAGCCATGCGCTCGAACATTTGCTCAGGCTGAAAGAGCGGCTCGACCGCGGCGAGCGGTTTGACCCGGCCAAGCACGACGGCGATGCGGCGGCGGTCATGTGGGCCGGCGCCGCGTTCACCTATTTCGAGCGCGGCGCGGCGACCGAAGAGGCGCGCGCGGCGTTCTATGCGAAGGCGGATTGAGGAGGCGGTGATGACCACCAAACCAAAACTGAATCCCACGACATCGCGTTGTCGACGCTGCGGAACGACCAAGAACCTCTCCATCGATCATTCCAATGCCAGTGGCGTCCGGTCGCTTTGTCGCAAATGCAGCGCCGACGACTCGCGGCGCTATCGGCAAGAGAAGCGCAAGCAGGCCGGCGCCACACAGACGCGCAGCAACTCGCCGACGATACAGCCCATCAACGAGGTGCAACTCGTCGAGCAGATGCGGCGACTCCTGACCACGCGCAACCGCAAGCCGTGGACGGTCGACGAGCTCTCCGATGCGTTCAATGTCGGCGTGTCGCGCATTAAGCAAACGCTCGAACAGCTCGACGCCGCACACATCAACCTGCAGCGCTCGAAGGAAACGGGCGGGTTTTGGGTGTCGCCGGACATCGCCGTCCGCGACCCGCTGGTGATTCCGACCGCCTCGCTACGCGGCAAGCCGTATCGGTTCGCGCTGACCGCCGACAATCATCTGTGCAGCAAGTACGCACGGATGGATGTGCTGAACGCGCTCTATGACCTCTGGGCGGAGCGCGGCATTGATACGGTTTACCAGTGCGGGAACATGATCGACGGCGAGGCACGGTTCAACAAAGGCGATCTCGTCGCATTCGGGATCGAGGGGCAGACCGACTACTTCGTCGAGAACTGGCCCCAGCGCAAAGGCATGACGACCTACTTTGTGACCGGAGACGACCACGAGGGCTGGTACGTGCAGCGCGAGCACGTCGACATCGGCCAACTCATGGAAGACAAGGCGCGGCGCGCGGGGCGTACCGACTTGGTCTACCTCGGCCACATGGAACACGACCTCGTGTTTCAGGCGAAGAACGGCAAGGCGACTGGACGCATCATCCACGCCGGCGGCGGCAGTGCGTACGCGACTAGCTACAGCGTCCAGAAGATCGTGGAGAGTTACCAGGGCGGACAGAAGCCCCAGTTTCTCGGCGTTGGCCACTATCACAAGTTCGACGTCAGCCACCCGCGCGAAGTCTACACCGTGCAGTGCGGTGCGACGCAGGACCAGACGCCGTTTCTACGCAAGAACAAGATTCAATCCATGCTCGGCGGCTGCGAGATTAGCTTTGAGCAGTCCGACGACGGCGTGCTGCACGGATTCACGACGCGCTGGGATCCGTTCTTTGACCGCGCGTTCTATGCCGACAAGCAGTGGAAATATCAGTGGCGGGGCGCCGCATGACCCCCCTCGTCCTCTCTCTCATCCAGCTCGGTCTCCCGCCGACCATCGAGCTCATCTCCACGCTCGGCTCACTGGTCGCCGCACTCATCCGCCGCAACATCAGTCCGCCGTGGGCCGTCGGCGTCGCGGTGCAGATCCTTCAGCAAGAGGCGGCAAACAACCCGTACGACACGGGATCGGAGCATCAGGAACGATGCAAGGCGGCGATCGCGCAGCAGCTCAGCAACAGCGGGACGCCGGGGACCGAGCAAGACGTGCAGCAGCTCTACGATTTAGCGCTGCAGCGAATCCGGTTCGACTTGGGCCTACAGACAACCGTCGGGCAACCGACACCAACAATGGAGGTGGATGATGTGGATGCAAAGAGGGATGTGTATCGTCGCAGTTAGTCTTCTGGCCGGCTGCTCCGCGCAGCAGCAACCCGCGCCCAACCGCGATCAGCAGATTGTCGCCGGCGCACAAATCCTCGGCGCCGGCTGTGTCGTGCTCGCGCAGGAGCTGAACGCGGCAGAGCTCAGCGAGGCGCGTGTCGCCAACGCGGCAGCCTTGGCGGTGCTGTCTCAGCCCGCGCCGGATCTCGCGACGCTCAAGGCCGCGTTCGATGCGTCGCCGCTCCCGCCCAAATACTCATTGCTGGTTGCGATCCTCGTGCAGCAGCTAAAGGTGCAGTACGGCGACCAGTTGCCGGCGGATTCGGTGGCCGTGCAGGCAGCGGATGCGTTCCTGACGACGTGTCAGACGGCGTTGGGCGAGACGGCGATGCTTGACGTGTTGCGGAGCGTTGAAGAGACGGTGTAGCGAGGTCGGGCGCGGCGGGTTACGGCTCGCCGCGCGTCACTGATTCGCGCCTACGCTCCCAACGCGCCTTCGCTGCGCTACTGAACGTCGCACCACTCGACGAGAACAAATCGGCGATCGGGAACTCGTGCGCGAGTCGGTAGTAGACTGCTTGAATGGGCACGTTCGCAAGTATCGCAATTTGGTTCGCCGTTAGCTGCTCGCCGAGTAACTCATGGTATTTCGCTTTGCCGGCGTTGAATGCCCGCACGGCGCGTTTTTGCCGGCATCCGCAGGATTTCTTGTTGCCGCTGCGGAGCGCCTCGACTCGCGCGGTGACAACGCGTCCACACACGCAGCGACGGGACCAAACGACGTAGCGCCCCTGGCGGCCGAACAAACGCAGCGCAGTAAGATCGGCAAATTGTTGGCCGGTGAGGTCGAGACGCTTAGGCATGGCCCGCGCGCCACGCTTCAACATCCTGTCGGCTAATCACATAGCGCCTCCGTCCTCCGTCCATCCGCGTTGCCACTATTGGTATCCGCACGATGCCCGATTTCGGCTGACTCAGTAGCGTTGCCGACCGAGCCGGCGCCGGAGAGCACCACCGAGGCCGAAGTCGTGCACTGAAATGCAGGCGGCCTCGGGGTCTAGACCACCCCGAGGCCGCAATGCCAAGTCCGCCGCTGAAGCAGAACGCGATGAGCGAATGACGAAGCCCACCGAGGCACTACCCTTATACCCCCGGCCCCCGCCGACGGCAACGCGTTTCGGCCACCTCGCCACGATATTCGGCGAGGGGAAAGCGAGGCGCACGGTCCTGCCTTGGTCGGATAGGCCGTGCGTCCCGCCCCTGGCTGACCAGCGGCGAACCGCAGGATCAACCCAAAACTGGCGACAGTATACAGGTTGAGTCAACCCCCGCTGGTAGCCCCTCTCTCGTATTGACGAAAGGTAGCTACCTTGGAAACTCCCCCGAAACGAAACACGCAGCGTAAGGTTAGGATTCGCAGGACCAACGGCAAGATCCAGATTTACGTGCGACGCGTCCGTAAGCGTGGTGGCGGGTACATTTACCCGAAACCGCCCCGGCGATTTCTCAAGATCTGGGTTGATCCAAATCGCCTGCCGCCCCCGCAGCAGCAATCCAAACCCTAGGTGAACACGCCGGGGCGCCCGTGGCCCCGGCACCCTATTCGCGTTTCGGCCTGTCCCAGCGCGGCGATTTGCACCGTGGACAGACCAAGGGGCGCTCACGGTCGCCGGTCTCCGCGCTGACACGCGGCAACCAGATGTGCCCGCATCGACATCGACAGCCCGGGAGCATGACCATGCCCAATTCGGGTTCCTTCTCCTTCGCTTTCGCCATCCACCACCCTCGCTATTTACGATTAGTAAATACGAAAGAGCTTGACTCGTCAACCCGTCTCCGTTACATACCATTGGTAGATACCAATCGGGAGAGACGAGATGGACGAACGGCAACAGCGCGGACTGGTGATTGCGGCGACCAGCAACATTCAACGCAAGGGCGACGGCTGGAGTGTGCCGAGCCAGTCGCTGAACGGTCGCTACACGGTTCATCTGACGCCGGAGGGCGGTCGCTGCACGTGTCCCGATTTCGAACTCCGGCGGAAGAGGTGCAAACACCTCTATGCGGTCGAGATGGTAGTGAGGCGAGAGACGGTGACCGACGCTGACGGATCTACCACGGTGACCGAGACGGCGGCTGTGCGTGTGACCTACGCGCAGAACTGGCCCGCCTACAATGCCGCGCAAGCGAGCGAGAAGGGGCACTTCCTTCGCCTGCTGCACGATCTCGTCGCCAAGGTCCCGACTCCCGAACAGAAGGGCGCAGGCCGCCGCTTCCTGCCGCTCTCCGACATGCTCTTTGCCGCCGCCTTCAAGGTCTACAGCACGATGTCAGCGCGGCGCTTCATGACCGACCTCCGCGAGGCGCAGGCCGCTGGGCTGATCGACAGGGCGCCGCACTACAACAGCCTGTTCAACGTGATCGAGCGCGAGGACGTGACGCCGATCCTGCACAGCCTGATTGAGCAGAGCAGTCTGCCGCTGCGCGAAGTCGAGCAGGACTTTGCGGTGGACAGCACTGGTTTCGGAACGGCGCGTTTCTATCGCTATTTCTCGGAAAAGTACGGCCACGAGCAGCTTGGTCGCGCCTGGGTGAAGACGCACGCGATGGTCGGGACGAAGACCAACATTGTCACCGCCGTTCACATCAGCGCGATGCACGAGCACGACTCGCCACAGTTCGCCCGCCTTGTCGAATCCACCGCCGAGCGCTTCACGCTCCGCGAGGTGTCGGCGGACAAGGCGTACTCGGGGCGCGACAACTACGCACTGGTGGACGCGCTTGGCGGTATGCCGTTCATCCCGTTCCGCTCGAACGCCAAGCCCGACCCGAAGGCGCCGATGTGGAACAAGATGTGGCACCTCTTCGCGCTCAACCGCGAGGACTTCTGCGAGCACTACCACAAGCGCTCGAACGTCGAGGCGACGTTCTCCGCGATCAAGCGCGTCTTTGGCGACTCCGTTCGCAGTCGGACGCCGATTGCCCAGATCAACGAAGTGCTCCTCAAGGTGCTCTGCCACAACCTGCGCGTCCTCATCCATGAGGCGCACGAGCTGGGCATCGCGCCGATGTTCGCCAAGGCGCTCTGCCCAGCTTGAACTCGAAGCGAACTAGCGATTCAGGGCGGCGGTAATGCATTGATCGAAACTGTAACACACTGATCAAAACAGTATCCCCCGCGATTACTCGTGGACGCGTCCCCGTCGCATGATTTGAAGCAGCTCTTCGCTATTGTGATTCGCTCTTCGATGCTCAAGTCGCGCGGCACAATATTATATTCACCTGGCGTTCCGGCGTAAGGCCCCAGCGTCGGTACCGCATGGGCAACCAACTTCTCCTGGTCAACCCTTCCGCCGTACTGAGGCGAGAGCAGCTTTGGGACCCAGTTGAACGCAATGGCGCTCACTGCGAACAAAATCGACACCAAAATGGCGACCACCAATGCTCTATCCTTATGTTGTTCCATATGCCGACTTCATTGGGGATTGCATGCCCAGCAATTCGGGCTGTTGCACAACAATCAACGCGTGTCCATCAACTGTTGGGCAAAGCCCGGTGACCGGTGACCAGTGACCGGTCAAAACTAAAGCGTGCGCACGATAGCCGAGACGTCGCGTTCCGTCACCATTCAGGGGCGACATGCCGCAATACCTTCTGCCCGCTCATCTCTTCACCGCTCACCGCTCACCGCTCACCGCTCACCGCTCACCGCTCACCGCTCACCGCTCACCGCTCACCGCTCACCGCTCACCGCTCACCGCTCACCGCTCACCGGTCACGCAGTTCGTCTTCCGAACACTTCTAGAATGCGCGCGTTGTTCTCCGCTACGCGCTGCGGCGGCACGCCGACGCTGGGGGCGTAGAAGAGGACCTCGTCGCATAGGCCGTCCCACTGCTTGAGGCGGTCGCGCGCTTCGTCGGGCGGGCAGGCGATGGCGATCTCGTCGACCAGCGCGTCGGGGATCGCCGCGGCCATGGCGGCGATGTCGAAGCTGGCGAGCGCGGCGCGACAGGCGGCGGCGACCTCGGGCAGGCCGTGCAGCTGCAGGATCGAATGGTAGACCTTGACCGTGTAGTAGAAGCCGATCTGCTGCTTTGCGTCTTGCAACGCCACGGCGCGGTCCTGGTTGAGTGACGTCATCAGATACGGCACCAAGCGACAGGCGCCGGCGGGGCGCGATGCGGCGGCTTCGGCGGCGCGCAGCGTCGGCAAGGTGACCTCGCGGTGCCAGCGGCGCGTCGCGATCGGATGGCCGACGACAGCGTCGGCGGCGCTGCCCGCCGTGCGTAGCATCGGCTGGTTGACCGCGGCGATCCAGATCGGCAGGTCGGCGCGCGCGCCGGGGCGCGTGTAGACGGGTATCTTCAAGTCCCAGAAGCGCCCTTTGAAGCGGAAGCCGAAGCCGTTGCCGGCGGCGAAGGCGGCGCGCAGCAGCTCGATCAGCTCGCGCATGCGGCCAGCCGGTTTCTCGAACGGCATGCCCCACCACTCGACGTTCATGCGCCGCGTGCCGCTGCCGAGGCCGAGAAGCATGCGCCCGCCAGAGAGCTCGTCGAGGTCCATCGCCGCCGTCGCGTGCACCAACGGCGCGCGCGTGAAGGCATTGGCAATGCCGCTGCCGAGGCGGACGCGCGACGTCGTGGCGGCGATCGCGCCGAGCACGGCGAAGGCGTGCTGATTGAAGAACTCGACGCTCAGCACGCTGTCCAATCCCGCCCGCTCCGCCGCCTGCGCCAGCGCGACGTTGCCGCGCGCCGTGCCACCGGTGAGGATCAATCCATGTTGCATCTGACCTCCGGGAAGAAGGATTCACCACGGAGACACAGAGGCACGGAGAAATGAATGACGCAGGATGACTCTTCCACCGCTCTGCGCGATCTTCTCCGTGTCTCTGTGCCTCCGTGGTGAATCCCTCTTCGGCTTGAATCTCTGATCAGAGATTTCTAGTCTGCGCTTGGTTCAGCGCGCAAGGACGAAGGAGACCGTGATGCAGTTCCGCACACCGATCTGTGAGATGTTCGATATCGCGGTGCCGATCTTTCTCGCCGGCATGGGGCAGGTAGCGTACGCCGATGTCTGCGCGGCGGTGTCGGAGGCCGGCGGCTACGGCACGCTCGGTATGGTCGGCGCCTCGCCGGAGGGCATCCGCGACGAGATGCGCAAGGTCAAGGCGCTGACCAAGCGGCCGTTCGGCGTCGACCTGTTGCAGGCGCTGCCGGATCAAGTCGAGGCGGCCATCGACGTGATCATCGAAGAGGGCGCGTCGTCGTTCATCGCCGGCCTCGGCGTGCCCGGGCCGGTGATCAGCCGCTGCCATGCCGGGGGCGTGAAGGTGGTATCGATGTGCGGCACCGTCGACCACGCGCGCAAAGCCGAGCAGGCCGGCTGCGACGTCGTCGTCGCGCAGGGCACCGAAGCCGGCGGGCACACCGGGCGGATTGCGGCGATGGCGCTGATCCCGCAGACCGTCGACGCGGTGAAGATCCCCGTGCTCGGCGCCGGCTCGATCGTCGACGGGCGCGGCTTCGTCGCCGCGCTGGCTCTCGGCGCGCAAGGCGTGTGGATGGGGACGCGCTTCATCGCCACCAACGAGGCGCGCGCGGCACTGCAGTTCAAGCGAAAGATCCTGGCATCGCGCGGCAGCGATACGCTGGTGACGCGCTGCTACTCCGGCAAGCCGATGCGCGTCATCACCAATCCGTATGCCGAAGAACAGGAACGGCATCCGGAGCAGATCAAGCGCTTCCCCGAGCAGCTGATGCGCAGTGCCGTCGGCGGCGTCATGAACTACGTCAACGACGAGGCCACCGACCCCGAGCGCACGTGCATGCCGGCCGGGCAGGGCATCGGCAGCATCGCCGAGATCATGCCGGCCGGCGAGGTGGTGCGGCGCATCATGCGCGAAGCGCAGCAGACGCTCAGCGGCCTGGAGCAGTTGGCGTGAGCGCGGCGGCGGCCGCGCGGCCCCGGCGCCCCCCCCCCGGGGGCGGGGGGGGGGGGGGGGGGGGGGGGGGGGGCCCCCCCCGCCCCGCCGCCCCGCCGCCGGCAGCGCGGCGGTACGGCCGCGCAAGCGCGCCAAGGCGGCGACGATCCTGGCCGAGAACATCGCGCGCGAGATCCACCGCCGCGGTTTGCGCGCTGGCGACAAGCTGGTCTCCGAGCAGAAGATGGTCGAGCGCTACGGCGTGGCGCGCGGCTCGCTGCGCGAGGCGCTGCGCTACCTGGAGCTGCAGGGCGTGCTGCGCATCAAGTCGGGCCCCGGCGGCGGTCCGGTGATTCAGACGCCGGACGGACGCCACTTCGGCAGCACGCTGGCGTTGATGCTGCAGTTCGTCGGCGCGCGCTTTCGCGCCATCATCGAAACGCGCTGGGTGGTCGAGCCGGGTATCGCGGCGCTGGCGGCAGAGCATGCGACGGCGGAGGACCTGGCGGCGCTGCGCGCGTGCGTCGAGGCGCTGCGCGACGGGCTCGACGACGGCGAGCGTTTCATCGCGGAGAATCGCCGCTTCCACGACTTGCTCGCCTTCGCCGGCGGCAATCCGGTGTTCCGCTTCCTGCTGCCGGCCCTGCACTGGATCTCCGACGGCGCCGGCATCGACTACAGCGCCGAGGAGCGCAAGCGCATTGTGCGCGCCAACCGCACCATTCTCGCGGCGATCGAGTCGCGTGACGCGCAGCGCGCCTATGCGGCAATGCGCACGTTCTTCACCGCCTCGCTGGCCTATCTCGACGCCGCGCACCCCGACATCCTGGCGCGCCCGCTCACCTGGACGGCCTAAGGCGCCGCAGCTTAGGCGCCGTCGCGCAAGCGCATGCGGAAGAAGGCGAGGATCTCGTCGAGCGCCTGGCGCGTCGGCTCGCCGTCGCGGTCGATCAGGTGCCCGGTGACGACGCTGTGCGGATTCTTCATCGGCGCGTCCGGGTTGGCGGAAGAGTCGGGCAGCACGCGGCCGATGAAGCGGTCGCCCAAACCCGCCTCATAGGCGGCGAAGCGCTCGGCGCGACAGAAGGCGTCGCCGGCGAAGCGATAGGCGAGCACCGTGAGGTCCTCGCGCTCCATGCGCGCCTTCACCTGCGCCAACTCCTCGGGCGCGATGTGCATGCCGCCCTTGCGGCCGATCGGCAGCGACGGCTGCGACAGTACCGGCGCGCGCACCACCGGCTCGAGCATCAGGGACAGGGCGAAATTGCCGGTGAAGCACATGCCGATGGCGCCGACGCCGCGCCCGCCGCACAGCGGGAAGGCATGCACGGCGAGGGCGCGCAGCCAGTCGATCACCGGGCTCGAGGCGTCGGCGGCAAAGGCGCGGAACTCGCGGCTGATGCAGCCCAGCACCATGCTGCGCAGCCCGTAGCCGAGCGAGATCGGCCGCCCGTCGTCGCCGAACAAATGGGGCATCCAGACGGTGAAGCCGGCATCGCGTACCCATCGCGCGAAGCGCGCGACCTGCGGATGGATGCCGGGCATCTCGCTCATGACGATGACGGCCGGTCCGCTGCCGGTGACGTAGACGCGGCGCGACTGGCCGAGGAAGCTCAGCTCGCGGCGTTCGAAGTCGTCCAGTGGATCCGGCAAGTTCGGGTCGCGCTCGGCAGTCGGCATGCCGCGCCGCCTAGCACGGCGGCGCATTGGGGAGAAAGGTGCGGGCGAGCGTTTCGGCCGTCTAGCAATATGTTCCGCCGCTCTGGCAGGCTGGCGCTTCGAGGGGGATCGATGCGACGAGGGGTCGAGTACAAAGAAATCTGTCTGTCGTTCGGGCCGCTGGTGCTCGGCATCGGCTTGGCGTGCGCGCCCGGCCGCGCGCAGGCCGCGTGCGCGTTGCCGCGTTTCAGCAGCCCGCCTGCGGTGACGGTGCCGGTTGGCTCGATACCGTTCGCCATCGGCGCTGGCTTGCTCAATGGCGATGGACACGTCGATCTCGCTGTGACGAACGTCGGTGACGGCAGCATCTCACTGTTGTTTGGGACCGACACAGGTGCGTTTGCCCCGACGACGTCATTCAGCAACTCCACTGTTTCTACTCTGGCGGTCGGCGATCTCAATGCCGACGGCAAGCTGGACCTTGTCGTTTCGAACGGACCGTTCGACGGCCTATCGGCTTTCCTCGGCAGTGGCGACGGTTCGTTCGGCTCTGCCATCGGCTCCTCTGGCGGCGGTTTCGGCATCGCGATGGCATTGGGCGACATCAATGGCGACGGTTGGCCGGACTTGGCCGTCTCCAGCTTCTTCGGTGGTGGCGAGGTGGAAATCCTGCTCGGCACAGGCGTGGGCGACTTCACGTCCGTCGGCTTCCTACACCTTGGCGGCGAGGCACTCGGATTGGCGTTCAGCGATTTCAACGACGACAGTAAGCTCGATTTGGTGGCGACCGATGGCAGCAGCCAGGTCGTCGTATTCTTGGGTACCGGGACCGGCACGTTTTCCGATCCGATCGGCTTCCCAGCCGGCGGCCAACCACGCGCCATTGCACTGGGCGACTTGAACGGCGACGGTGGCGCCGATCTGGCCGTGGTCAACACCTTCAGCGATAACGTCTCCATCCTGCTGACGAGTGCCGGGACGTTTGTGCCCGGCCCCACTTGTGCCGTCGGCAGCTCCCCGTATGCGATCGCCGAAGCGGACTTCAACGGCGACGGCGCGCGCGATCTCGCGGTCGCCAATCTCAACGACAACAATGTCTCGGTCTTGCTCGGCGATGGACACGGCGGCTTCGGCGCAGCGACGAACTTTGCGGTTGGAGCCGCGCCGCGCGCGCTGCTGAGCGAGGACTTCAATGGGGACGGCGCGCCCGATCTGGCGGTGGCCAACGGCAACGACAATAGTGTGTCGATTCTGCTCAACACCTGCACGCCGCTGGCGCTGGGCGAGCGCTGCGGCGGCGGCGCCGACTGTGCCAGCGGCTTCTGCGCCGATGGCGTGTGCTGCAACAGCGCCTGCGGCGGCAACGACGCGAACGATTGTCAGGCCTGCAGCGCGGCAGCCGGTGCGACAGCGGACGGAACGTGTACGCCGCGGACCGGCGCGTGCGACGACGGCAGCGTGTGCACGCAGGGCGATCAGTGCCAGGACGGCGCCTGCGTCGGCTCGGCGATCGACTGTGCCGACGCCGACCCGTGCACGCAGGATTCGTGCGACCCGATCGGCGCCTGCCAGAACGCGCACGCGCCGGCGCTCAGCTGCCGGCCGGCTGAGCGCTCGACCATTTCCCTGACCAACCACGCCGATGCGGCCAAGAATCGGCTGTCGTGGAAGTGGAAGGGCAGCGGCCTGACACCGGCTGATCTCGCCGATCCAACTGTCGCGACCGATTATACTCTGTGCGTGTACGCGGGGACGGCGAGCGCGCCGGTTGCAAGTGCGGCGTTACCGGCCGGAGCCGGATGGTCGGCTGCCGGCACGACCGGGTTCAAGTTCAAGGGCAGTTCGCCTGACGGGCTGACCAACGCCCACCTCAACGCCGGCCGATCAGGCAAGTCTCTCGGGCTGATCAAAGGCAAGGGCGCCGCGCTGCCGACTGTGGGATTGCCGCTGCAGCTGCCGGTGACCGTTCAGCTGGTGAACGACCGCGCCGCGGTCTGTTTGGAGAGCGCCTTCAGCGCGGCGAAGAAAAACGACGCGACGCATTTCAGCGCGACGATTCGCTGAGCTCGTGGGCACGCGTCGTTCTGCGTCGTCGGAAAAAAGACCCTGCGCGATGGAGCTGACAAGCTCTCAGCCGAGAGCTGTCAGCTCCATCGCCCGATTGGGCGTTGTTCGCCTAGTCGACGGTCACCGCACCGGTGGCCAGGATGGGCGGACTGCCGAGCGAGATCTGCAGGCGGCCGATCAGCGGGATGACGGTGCCGGACGGGACGTTGGCGCGAATCGTCGGCGGCATCGACACGGTGACGGTCTCGTGCGGCCCGACGCTCGGGATGTTCCAGGCGACGCGCGTACCCGGCGGGCAGTTGTTGAACGAGAAGCCGCCGCACGAGCCGTGGCCGGTGGTGGTGTTATCGAGGAAGGTATTGGCTTCCTGCGGCACCAAGCCCTCGACGCTGAGGTTGCCGTAGGTGCCGGTGCCGTTGTTGGTGACCGATAGCGAGATGGTCAGCAGGCCGCCGGGCGCGACCGGATCGGGCGCCGCGCTGATCGCGAATGCCAGCGGCGCGGTGCCGGCGATCGTGACCACCTCCGCTTGCTCGCCGCTCTCGAGATCGCCGCTGTCGCGCAACGTCGCGCCTGCGTGCAGCGCGGTGCCGGGCAACACCGCATCGACCACGGAGCTGAGCTCGACGCTGCCTTCCTCGCCGCCGGCCAGCGCCCCGAGGTTCCACTCGGCGGCATCGTCGCCGACCGCCACGCCGCCGCCGGTTGCGCTGACGAAGTAGACGTTGGGCGGTAGCTGCAGGTGCAGCACGGCGGCCGTCGCGCTGGCGGCTGCGAGGCGTCCGTAGTGCAGCGTGTACGTCAGCATCTGGCCCGGCGTGACTGGGTTGGGCGATGCGGTCAGCGCCAGGTCGAAGCTCGGCGCCGCTTCGACTACGACGGTGCGGCTGAGAACGCTGTTGCGACCGTCGGTGGGACCGCCGCCGAGGTCGGTGGCGCGCAGCTGGAAATGCAGCAAGGTGCCGTCCGCATCGCCGGCACTGACCAGCGGCGGCATGCGCACGGTCGCCGAGCCGCCGGCGGGCAACTCGCCGCCGATCGTCCAGCGGATGACCTCGCGCGGCGAGCATTGCAGCGTCGTCGGCGAGCAGTTGGCGGAGGGCGACTGGCCTTGCGAGAAGGCGTCGATACCGTCGGGCAGGCGCGCCTCGATGCGCAGGCTGCTGAGCGCCGACGCGCCGGTGTTGGTGACCGTCAGCTCGGTCTCGAGCGGCTCGCCCGGGCGCGCCGGGAGCGGGCTGATCGAGGTCGCCAGCGACAGCGGCACACCAGCCGCGGTGCGCGTCAGCAGATGCACGCGCGTCGCGGCAAGCGGATCGTTGGCCTTTTGCACCAGCGCTTCGGCGCCGAGCGCGCTGGCGGGGACGACATCGTTTTCGACCTGCACCGTGACGTCGCGGCGCACGGCGGTACCTGGCGCGAGCGCGTCGAGATCCCAATGCACCGTACCGTCCATCAGCATGCCGCCGTCGCTGGCCGCTACCAGCGTCGCGTCGTTCGGCAGGGTGAACGACAGCACGCCGTCGGCGCTCGCCGGCTCGCTCGGGCGCAGTCGCGTCGTCAGATGATAGGTGAGGGTATCGCCCGGGCCGACAGGATCGCGGTCTTCGTCGACGGTGAGATCCCACGACGGCGCGGTCTCGACACGCACGGCACTGCGCGCCGTGGTGATGTTGAGGTTCTGGCCGTTCAACAGGTAGGCGCGAAAGCGTGCCACGGCGCCGTTCTGCGTCGCCGCGCTGATCACCTGGTTGAGGTGTACGGTGATGCCGTCTTTCGGCGGCACGAGGACCGGGAAGCGCACGCGCGCGCGCCGGTCGCAGGAGTTGCCGAGGCTGAAGGCGCCGCAGATGCCGCCGCCGAGGGTGGTGTTGTCGACGAAGGAGTCGACCAAGTCCTCGACGACCACTTCGAGCGTCGCGCCGGCGCCGCTGGTGGACGGATTGGTGATGGTCACGGACTCGTCGACGCTGTCGCCCGGCCGCGCCGGATCGGGCGCGGTCTCGATCGCCAGGCGCAGCGCCTGTGCCGCCTGTACGCGGCCGACGAGGTTGGCGCGCTTGGCGCCGCTGTTGTCGCTGCGCCGGATAGTCGCTTGGGCCGGCAAGAGCGAGCCGACGGGGGTGCTGGCGTCGACCTGCACGGTGAGGCGGCGCACGCCGCCGTCGCCCGGCTTGAGCGTACCGAGCCCCCATTCGATGTCGCCGCCGGCCACCGCCGTCCCGCCGTCGCTGGCAGAGACGACCGTCGTGCCGTTCGGCGCATGCAGGCGCAGGACGCTGTTGGCCTGGCCGACCACAGCACGGAAGCCGTACGTCATCGTATAGGTGAGCCGCGCGCCGGGTTGTACCGGATCGCTGTCCTGCTCGATGGCCAGGTCGTAGGGATACGCGATCGCCGATTGCACCTCGGCGCTGTACGCCGCGATGGCCTCCAATCCGGTCGCGCTGGCGTGCGCGCTGAACGCGATCGGCGTGCCGTTGGGCGTGCCGACACTGAGGATCGCTGGCACGTGCAGCGTGATGCCGGTTCCGGGATCCAAGCCGCCGAGGAAGTTCCAGCTGATCGTGTCGCCCGGATTGCAGGTGTTGACCTGGTTGATGCCGCAGCGCCCGCCGGCCGTCGCGAACGCGTCGAGAAAGGGATCGATCGCCATGGGCAGCACCGCCTGCATGGTGAGTCCCTGGATGCTCGAGCCGCCGCTGTTGGTGATGGTGAACGTCGCGTCGATGATTTCACCAGGGCGGATCGGATCCGGGTTCACCTCGATAGCGACATTGAGCGGCGGCAGTGTGGGGGTCGGCGAGCTCGACGGCGTCGGCGTCAACGTGATGCTCGGCGTCGCCGTTGCGGTGACGGTCGGCGTCGCAGTCAGCGTGACGGTGCGGGTCGAGGTGAGGCTCGGCGTCGCGGTGAGCGTCGGCGTCGCCGTGGCGGTGCTCGAGGCCGTCGGCGTGCGCGTCGATGATGGGGTCGTCGTCACCGACGAGGTAGCCGTGACGGTTGCGGTGCGCGCCGTGGTCGGCGTTTGCGTGACGGTTGCCGTCGCGGCGATGGTGTGGGTCGGCGTCGGCGTGAAGCGGCGCAGGTCGATGGCGCCCTGGACGGCGGCATCCTGGCTGGCGGTGTTGGTGGCGAGCGTCGCCGCCGCCTCGGCCGTCAGGCCGGCGAAGTTCAGCTGCGACAGGGCCGACAGAATGATGTCGAAGAGATCGCGCAAGCCGCTGTCGCTGAACAGCGCCAGGCCGTTGAGGTCGATGATGCGCGCGACGGCCTCGGACAGCGGGTCGATGTGCAGGTTGTCGACGATCACGCCACTGGCCGGCGGGCCGAAGCCGAGCGAGCGGTAGACCACACCCGCATCGACGTCCGACTCCAGCACCAGGAGCGAATCGATCAGGTCGGGATCGTCGACCGACAGCGAGAAGCGCCCGTCGGCGCCGGCGACCCCGCTGCCGAGCAGCCGGCGCGCGCCCGCATCGACGAGGCAGCGCGTGCGGTCGAGGCAGACGGACAAGCGCACGGCCGAACCGGCCGCACAGGTGATCAATCCGATCGCGCCGGGCCGCCGGCAGAGGCCGCGGAAGGTTACCGGATAGCAGCCCTGCAGCGCGGCGTTTACGCCGGCGATCAGCTCGTCGATGGTGACGTGCTCGTCGGTGTTGCGGTCGAAGATCGGGCAGCTGTCGACCGGCAGCGTCTCGAGCGCAATATTGACCCCGCGCACCAGCTCATCGACCGTGACTTGATGGTTCGCACTACAGTCGCCGATGCACTCCGGCACAAACGCCGTCGCACGGTCGATCGCGCCGCCGACGACCAGCGGGAAAAACACCGTGAACCAGGCGGCAATCCCTACAAGACCGCGCACCACACCACCGCTTCGCTCCGCGCTCATTCGCTCCCTCCAAGCCCGCTTTCTCCGGCAACGCGGCCAAGGCCGGTGCGAACGAGATGGGCTCGAACGACGACACACCGGCGGACGCGCTCCCTGCCGGCGTCGCGTTCAGCGTCGATGAACAACGTTCATCGACACGCCCGCGCCCTGCCGCAGACCGGCCCGGCCTCTCAGCCGCTCCAGGCGTGGACGGGCACGGACGACCGGCATCGCGCGCTGGCCGGCTCGGTGCGATTGGATCGGACGGCGCCAGGGCAGGGCGGCGGGGCGCGACTGCCCGCGATGCGGCCGCGGCGGATGCCTTCGGACCGCTGCGCCTCGGAATCGGCTCACGTGACGTGAAGCGGCGCCTCCGCGGCGTGAACTACTTCGCAGACCGGCCGCTGCGGCACGTCGGCGGCGTGAAACCACCGGAAGGCGATCATCCCTTCCGAATGGCCGATCGTCGAGATGGCATTGGGGTGGGCCAAACGGCGCTGTGCGATGACGACGGTCACCGTGCCGTCGGCGTTCGGCACCGCCGAGCCGATGTTCAGCGACACGCGCTCGTAGTCGCTGTTGTAGCCGGCCATGAAGGCGTTCCAGACGTTGACGTTCCAGAAACGGCAGGGCGGCGGCCGGTGCGTGATCACGAGTGCCTCGTCGTCTTGCAGCGCGTACATGCCGAAGCTGTAGCAGGCGTCGCGCGCCGACCAGCCGAAGACGGCATCGGGCACCTGATACGGCTCGGCGCAGACGTTGGCGCCGACCGGCGGGTTGTGGCCCTCGTTGACGCGCTCGCGGCTGGGCGCCGCCGCGATCGGGATCGGCACGACGTTGAACTGCTCGACGATCCAGCGCAGCGCGGTGCGCAAGGCCCGCGCGGTCGGCGCGTCGCGCTCGCGATACGGCGGCGCCTCGTCGAGCGCTTCGATCCGCCAGTCGACGCGCAGGCCGCTGTCCGGGAAGATCTGGTAATCGCGCGTCACCGCGGCGACGCCAGCGTCACCGAGGTCGATCACCGGACCGCTGTAATTGGCCGGTGGCTTTGGGCCCATGAAGAACTCGAAGCGTCCAGCGGCGTCGAAGCGCAGGTCGCTGTCGTTGACGATGCCGAGGATGCGGTTCGACCAATGCCCCGGTTGCGGCTCGTTGTAGACGGTGAGCGAGAAATACGCGCTGTCGCCGCGCCTGCCGCTGACGCGGTAGGTGCGCTGCGGATCGAGCGGCGCGAACATGTAGTAGGCATCGGTATTGTCGCCGCCCCAGGCGCGGTCGCGGCGCCAAGGCGTGTTGATGTCGACGAAGCGCGGGCGTGCCGCATCGGCGAACAGGTAGATGTCCATCGCCAGCGCGAACATCGTGGCCAGGAACTTGTACCCTTCGACGGCGCCTTGCTCACCGTGCACGGCCTTGTCGCCGACGAGGAAGCGCGCGTCGAGATCGCGCAGGCCGTCCAACAGCTCGCGCCATGCAGCCCCCGCGTCCCAGCGCACGCCGGCATCATCTGCGGTGCTCATCGTCGGTCCTTTCCGCCGGCCAAGAGTCCGTCGGCGTGGAATGCGTAGCGTCGGGCCAGCGCGGTGGCCTCGCGGCCGATGTCTTTCGGCATGAAGTCGGCGCGATGTGCCGGGCGACGGCGCTCAATGCGTCGCGCCGCGCCATCATCGCGGCGCTGCACTGCGGTGCCGCGAGATCGGCCAGGCAACCTGGTCCAGTCGGCATCGGCGAATTCACCGCAGGGACACAGAGAGCAGAGCGAAAGTCGCCCCGGGCTGCTACCAAGACCATCGGCGACGCGGGTTGAAAGCCGTCAGGACAACTCCGCAAGTGGCTGAGTGCGCGGGCGGCACGCTGCGCGGCACCGGCGGCAACGCGGCTTCTGCGTCCGCTCCCTGCATCTGCGGTGAAACGTTTTGTCTGATCAAGGTCAGATCGGGTGTTCACCGGTCGTCGTGGGGAAGACCTCGACCTGCGACAGGATGCCGCCCTTGATTAGCGAGGCGGTCAACAGTGGCACTTCGAGCAGCAGCGTCAGCGAGGCGCCGATCATGATCATGCCGCGCGCCACGCGCGTCGCCAGCCACGTGTCCGGTAGCAGGCCGTAGACGACGAACAGCGAAACGCCGGTGACCGCGAAGCCCGACAGGCTCATAAGGAGGAATTGGCGCTGCGAGTTGTGCCGGCTGTCGAAGCTGAACAGGAACGGCGAGCGCACGCTGCTCGGCGCGGCAACGCGCGAACCGGTCAGGAACGCGCCGACCAGGTGCCCCCACTCGTGCGCGACGTGGCCGACGACGAACGCCCCGACGCCGAGCAGCGCAGCGGTCAGATCGGCGATCGGCCCGCTGCCGGCAGAGAGCGGCGCGAACAGCGTCCAGGCGGCGACGACGGCTGTCGCGATGGTCACGTCGCGCAGCAGCAACTTGGTAAACATGGCACTCTCCTCGCTGAGTGATCGCTAGCCTAAATCCGCGCTTCTGCCCACCGCGCCATGTCTCTCTTGGCACCGGCGGCCGGCCCGTTCACGCCGCTCGTGGCTAGCGGTCCCCTGCAAGCGCGTTCACCGTCCCGCGCGACGTGGCGGTTGAGCCGCGGCTGGAGCGCCTCCGACCTGTCGCCGACATCCGAGGCGAGGTGCCGCGTCGCGTGCCAGCCGGCGTCGGGGTCGGCGCCGGCGCGGTCTTCGCCGCTCAGTGGCGTCGCCGCGCCGCTTCCCATAGAGAGGGCCGCAGCCGCATGCCGAGCTCCTTGAGTACGCCTATCAGCGCCAATCTGTTCGCCGGCGCCTTGTTCGTCGGCATCGTGATTCTGCTCGAGGTCGGTCGCCGCGTCGGCATCGCGCGCATGGCGCGCGACGCCGAAGGCGCCAGCGCCGGCGTCGCCGTCGTCGACAATGCGGTGTTCGCACTACTCGGCTTGTTGATCGCCTTCACCTTCTCCGGAGCGGCCGATCGCTTCGAGACCCGCCGCCATCTCATCGTCGAGGAAGCCAACGACATCGGTACCGCCTATCTGCGCCTCGACCTGCTGCCGGCGGAAGCGCAGCCGCCGCTGCGCGACCTGTTCCGCCGCTATGTCGATTCGCGCCTGGAGGTGTATCGCGCCGTGACCGACGTCGCGGCGACGCGCGCCGCCTTGCTGCGCTCGGCGGAGATTCAGAATGAGATCTGGCGCCAAGCGGTGGCGTCGGGCGATCAGGGCAAGACGTCTGCCAATATGCTGCTGCTGCCGGCGATCAACGAAATGATCGACATCACGACGACGCGCAGCGTGGCGGCACAAACCCATCCGCCGCAGGTGATTTTCTTCATGCTGGCCGGCGTGGCGCTGATCAGCGCCCTCTTAGCCGGCTACGACATGGCGGGCGGTCGTACGCGCAACTGGATTCACATGATTGGCTTCGCACTGATCGTCGCCGGCACCGTCTACATCATTCTCGACCTGGAGTACCCGCGCGTCGGATTGATCCGCATCGACGCGCTCGATCAGCTGCTCGTCGACGTGCGCGACGGCATGAAGTGACGCGCCGCCGCAACCTGCCGACGTTACACGGTCGCGGTAAATTTCGGCGCGGTTCCGATTCGGCGCATCTCTGCTACAAGACGCGGCGCTCACCCCGTCACTTCGCCGCATGCGCCGCTTGCGACAAGGGCTCGATCGAGCCATGCGCCACGACTCGCGGCGCCGCCGCGAGTCGGCGATCCGGCGGCCCGGCGCGCCGGCGCGCGCTTGCCCGCCGCGCCTGCGCCTGTCGCGCTGTGCGCGTCGGATCTGTGGGGAGCTGCTGTGCGCGACGCTGCTGAGCGTGTGCGCGCCGGCGGCGCACGCGCAGTTCGTGCAGCGGTTGTTCGAGCCGACCGACATGGAGCTGGAGGATCCCGGCACGGCCGAGATCGATATGCAGATCGGCCCGGTGCGGGGTGAGGACGAAGGGCGATTCTCGCTGCCGGACTTCGAAGTCGATCTCGGGCTGACGCGTCATATCGAGCTCGACATCGACGGCGAGTATGCGATTGGCGGCGGCAGGACGAGCCTGTTCGCCCTGAGCGGGCCGGCACCCGACAATCTGTGGACGGCGCTGAAATTCGACATGCCGCTCGGCGCCGTCAGCGACGGCTACACGCTGACCGCGGGCTTGCAGGTCGGACCGAAGTTTCCGATCGCGCCAAACGCCGCCGGCGTCGGGTTCCAGGGGCTCGCGCTGCTCGGCCTGGACACCTCCTGGGGCGCGACCTTCGTGCTCAACTTCGGCGGCCTGGTCGATCCGCACGAAGACGCGAACACGCCGCGGCCGCAAGGGCTGCTCACCGGTATCGATGTGGCGCTGCCCATCAACGACGACTGGACGGTGAACGCCGGCCTCGCCGGTGCGACCTACTTCTCGCCGGATCCGGCGCAGTTCGATACCTCGGCCGGCATCGCCTACGAGGTCTTCGACGACGGCGACCGCTGTGCGGTGTGGCACTTCTGTGCCCTCGAAGTGTCGCTCACCGGCGTCTACGGCTGGCTGCACGGCGGTGACCAGTACGGCGTCCTGCTCGGCTTCTCGCCGAAATTCAAATTCTGGGACGGGGGTCCGTGAGGGCGTGTGCTCACCACAGAGGCAGGGCGGACACGGAGTCGAGTCGGGTCGACTTCTGGAACGGATTCGGCGCGCCGGGCGAAACATTCGGAAGGACACGCGCCGGCTCCGCGGCCGCTGAACGCGTTCCGATCAGCGTCGGAGTCTTCTGTGAATCGAAACAGATCCGACTCGACCCCGTGTGCTCCGTGCCTCCGTGGTGACCCGTTTGTTCAGCCATCCGCCGCGCAGCGGAAACCGACGTGTGCGGTCGTCGAGTCGCGCGTCAGGCCGATGCGCGCGGCAGGGCGGTAGCGGGCGCAGTATTCGGCGGCGCAGAGGAACGAGCCGCCTTTCAGCGCGATGAGCTGGCCCACGCTCGGCGGCGCACACGCGCATGCCGCGGCGGCGGCGCGTGGAAACGGTGAGCTCGTCCACTCCCAGACGTTGCCGATCATGTCGCTCAAGCCGTAGCCGTTGGGCGGAAACGAGCCGACCGGCGTCGTGCCGGGCGCCCCGTCGCGCGCGAAGTACCATGGAAACGAACCGGTCCAGATGTTGGCCATCAGGGCGCCGTGCGCCGTCAGATCTGCGCCCCACGCGTACGGGGCATCGACGAGGCCGCCGCGCGCCGCAACTTCCCATTCGGCTTCGCTCGGCAGCCGTCTGCCGCACCACGCGGCGTAGGCCTCGGCGTCGGCGAGCGCGACGTGAACGACAGGATGCTCGCCGCGCGCCTCGGTCGTAGAGCCGGGGCCGTATGGATGGCGCCAACTCGCGCCGGCGCAGAAGCGCCACCACTGCGCCGGATCGTGCAGATCGACCGGGCCGTCGCTCATGACGAACACCGCCGAGCCGGCCGGCTCGGCGCGCTCCGCCGCGCTGACGTGGCCAGTCGCCGCGACGAACTCGGCGAAGGCGCGATTGGTGACCGGTGTCGTCTCGATGCGGAAGCCGGCCACGTCCACCTCACGCACCGGTCGCTCTTCAGCATAGTGCTCGTCCGACCCGAGCCGATAGCGGCCGGGCGGAATGGTCATGAGCGGCGCGAGACGGTCAGGCATCAAACGACAGGCTGTCACGTTGTAAGGCCGTTGACTGTCAGAGGGATTCCAAGCAGCCGGCAGCAACAGCCTACAGCTGGTCCACTTCTCACACTTTGATTCCCAGTCCGTCGATGAAGCGCTTGGTCTCGAAGGGCGTGTACGGCGTCGTGTCGACGTTGATGCGCAGGCGCGCAATCGTGCCCTGAAACGGATTGGTGTCGTGGTAGCGCTGCGAGACCTGGTTGCCGAGGTCGGAGCCGACGGAGAAGCCGTCGTACGACGTCACCAACAGCACGCGGTTGAAGGTGTACTCGGCGAGCTTGCGATCGCCGAGGTACAGCGCGCCGCCGCCTTCGAACGGACGCGAGGTCATGGTCTGCACATAGCGGACGGTGATCGGCCCTTCGGGCAGGGGCTCACTGCTTTGGAAGGACTCGGCCCACGGCAATTGATTCGCCTCGTAGACCAGGCGCCCGTCGTCGATCCACAGCGCGTAGCCGCCGTGCTTCGAGCCGTGCGCGACGAGCACGCCGTTGGCGCCGCGCGGCCGACTGAGCTCCACTTGGATTTCGTGGCTGAAGCCGAAGACGAACGGCGCGACATGCTGCGAGATGCCATCGATTGGCGGCAGGAACTCCCAATGCGCCCGCAAGCCGTGACGCTGGCGATCCTGCGCCATCTTGACGACGAAGTTGCGGTCGTCGAGCGGAAAGACGCCGAACTGCTCGGCGTCGGCGTTCCACTTGGCCAGCAGCTCCTTGACCTTGTCGGGGAACTGCGCGGCCAGATCGTTGAGCTCGTTGGGATCCTTCGAGACGTCGTAGAGTTCCCACTTGTCCTCTTCGAAAGGCGTGCCGCGCTCGTGGCGCGTCGCCAGCCGCCAATCGCCATCCATGTAACTGCGCTGCCCGCCGAGCTCGAAGTATTGCGACGTGCGCGTGGCGACATTGGCGTCGCCGAAGGTTGCGGCGATGCTGGCGCCCTCGAGCGGCTTCAGCTTGCGCCCGCGGTAGATCTCCGGGCGTTTGGCGCCGGCGGCTTCGAGGATCGTCGGGTAAAGATCGATGACGTGGACGAAGCGCTGGCGGATCTGGCCGTGCGCCGCAATGCGTTTGGGCCACGAGATGATCAATGGATCGGCGACGCCGCCGAGATGCGCGTATTGCTTGTACAGCCGGAACGGCGTGTTCGAGGTGCAAGCCCAGCCGACCGGATAGTGCGGAAAGGTCGGATCCGTGCCCATCACGTCGTACAGCTTGGCAGCGCCGTCGAGCGGCACCGGGTGACCGATCGCCGAGGCGAGCACGTTGGGCGTGCCGGTGGGCGTGCCCTCCGCCGACGCGCCGTTGTCGGAGAAGACGACGACCAGCGTGTTGTCGCGCCAGCCGCCTTGCTCGAGCGACGTCAGCAGCCGGCCGACGTTGGCGTCGAGATTGGAAATCTGCCCGGCGTACAGTTCCATGTAGCGGGCGTAAACGCGCTTCTGCGTCGCATCGAGGGTGTCCCACGGGTCGGCGCCGGGCGACAGCGGCGGCAGCTTCGTCGTCTCGGGGACCAGACCGAGCGAGCGCTGGCGCGCCAGGCGCGCGGCGCGAATCGCATCCCAGCCGGCGTCGTAGACGCCGAGGTAGCTGTCGCGATCGCGCGGCCGCACCTGCAGCGGTGAATGCGCCGATGGATAACAGAGCTGCAGATAGAAGGGCTTGTCGGGCGCGATGGCCTTCTGCGTACGCACCAAGGCGATGGCGCGGTCGGTCAGCGCATCGCTGACGAAGTAATCGTCGTCGGGCGGCGGCTGCACCGGAGCGATGCCGTCGACCAGCTCGGCCGGGCGGAAGTAGTCGGTCGAGTGGCCTTGGAACCAGTAGGCGCGATCGAAGCCGCGGTTCGTCGGCCAGTTGTGGTACGGCCCGTTGGCGCCGTTGGTCGCGGCGAGGTTCACGTGCCACTTGCCGACATGCAGCGTCGTCCAGCCGGCATCGCGCAGCACTTCGGCCAACGTCGCGGCTTCGAGCGTCATGTCGCCGCGGTATCCGGGATAACCGCTGTCGATGTCGGCCAACCAGCCCATGCCGGCGGAATGATGGTTGAGCCCGGTCATCAGCGCCGCCCGCGTCGGCGAGCACATGGCGCACGTGCGGAAGTTGGCGTAGCGCAAACCGCTGCCGGCCAGCGCGTCGAGCGATGGCGTGCGGATCTCGCTGCCGAAGCAGCCGAGATCGGCGAAGCCGATATCGTCGAGCACGATCACCACGACGTTCGGGGCATCGGCCGGCGCGGCGACCTCGGCCGTGTAGGCCGGGTGCGAGTCCTGAAACGACTCGGCGATCTCGGCGCTCTTGCCGGACTCGACGGCCGACGGCGTGATCAACTTGCGCGACGTGTTGCGCAGCGCGATCAAGCCGGCGGCGCCGGCTCCGGTGGCTACCGCGCCGGTGGTCGCACCGATGAGAAACGAGCGCCGCGCGATCCGTTTCGGCTTCGGGTCCTGGTCTTCGGCCATAGTTTTCCAAGTTGCCGATGCGGTTCGCCAGTGGCAAGCGCGCCGCTACCGGCACGCAGGACCGGCTCGGCGCAGCCTACCCGAGCACTGCTGAATGGGGCCGGCACGTCGGCCGGGTGCGATGCGGCGGGTGGCACGTTCGATTGCCGACGGCCGCATCGGCCTTTGGCCGCCTCGCTCGGCGCGATCAGGTGGGGGCGCGCCGAGCAGCGCTACGCGTCGGATAGTGACGGCGCAGCGCTGCTCGCGGTTGGTTCTAGTGCTCGAATTCGAGCACTTGCTGGAACGTCGGGCGATTCGTGCTGGGGAAGGTGGTGGGAAGCACTCCCGGAATGAAACCGGTGCGCGCCGCGGCTTCGCGCCACTGTGTCGGATCGGCCTGGCCCTGCTGCGCGGTGGTGGCGACGGCGGCATCATCGATCGCCTGCCAGAGCGAGTCGCGGCACGCCGCCAGCGCTCCATTGCCGCAGTACGCGAGATTGAATTTCCCGACGACGGGATCGCCGAGCAGCGTGCGCAGATCCTTGTCGACGTACGACTCGCCCTCCAGGCCGCCGAGGCTGCGCACGTTGTCGAGATCACCGAGCAGTGGCCCGAACACCGGCGACATCACGGCGTTGGCGATCCGCCGCCAGGCTGCGTCCATGATGACCGGGCCCGGCTCGTCGTAGGTGCCGCTGGCGTCGGCGTCGAGACGCGGGGCGTCGCGGTCGACCCAGTCGTCGAGGATATCGACGAGCTGCTGATCGAGCGCGTTGGGCGCAGTGCCGGTGCGCAGCACGCGGCTGACGATCGGCCACACCGGCGAGCGCACGTCCTCACTGGCGGCGCGATTCATGATCCCGACGTTGTCGGTGATCTGCACCTGCGCCGGGAACTTGTCGAACAGCTCGACACGCTGCACCGAGCCGTACGGCTCGTCGTCGCCGTGCATGAAGCCCGGCGCCGAATGGTTGTTCCAGTTGAGCAGCAGGCCGCCCGGGCCGCCGATGTCGTGCGGGTGCTTCTTTTCGTTGATGAACCCGCGCCATTCGTACTTGCCGGTGCCGAGCGTCGGCAGCCGGCGGTCGAGGCCGCGCGCGCGGCGCGGCAGCAGGCCTGAGCAGAAATAAGCGGTGGCTTTGCGCGAGACGTAGGCCCAGTTGAAGGTGAAGCCGAACTCGTTGGCGTACTTCCAGAAGCGTGCCGGCGTCGTCGCCTTGCCCTGCGTCATGTTCCTGAGCGCGGCCAGGTTGAGCGCATCGCGCCCGAAGGTCGAGCGCTGGCGTGAGAGCGCATACGGCTGCCCACCGACCGTCGCGGTGGCGAAGACGGGGCCGTGTACCGTGAGGTTGTAGACCAGCGGCGTGCTGCCGAGCATACCGGCATTGAAGCTGGTCATGGCGCGGCACTGACGATCGAACATGTAATGCGTCGAGGCGCGCGTCGGCGCCGAGCCGTCCGGCTCGCACAGCTGCTCGGCGAAGACGTCGCGCACGTCGCCGCCGGCGGAAGTCAGACTCCATGCATAGTTGGGCGTGCGGCCGACCAGAATGTACATCGACAAGCCCGGCACGGCGGCGCCCTGCGCCGTGTAGTCGGGACCGTGCAGATCGATCTGCTCGACGATTTCCGGGTAGTAGTAGCCGAGCTGCGGGCCCATAATCGTCAGCGAATTTCCCGAGGCCGAGCGCGACGGAGCGGTGACCAGGAAGTTCGATGCCCGCTTGCGCGCTGGAGCCAACGCCACCAGCGAGGCGGATTGGTGCGGATCGATGCTCTGGATCGAGTCTGGATCCAGAACCACTGACCCCTTCACCTTGCCACCGGTCAACGGCCCGTAGTGGAACGGACGCGTGATCGTCGTCGGGGCTTCGGGGTCGTCGGCCAGCATGACGTCAGACCACGCCTTGTAGCCGCGGTCGCTGCCGAGCTGCTGCTGCAGCTTGGCGAGCAGATCCGAATTGGCGGCCTCGCCGCCGCCGCCGGCGCCGAAGATGGAGCCGATGAAGGCGGTGACCGCGATAATATCGTTCACAGTGGCGGGCGCGGACGCATTGTGCGTCGAGGCCCAATAGGCGTTGATGCCGTCGGCGTACGCCTGCGCGTCGGCGATGATCTGCTGGCCTTCCTCGCCGTAGGTGTCGATCAGCGTCTGCACCTGGTCGGTCACCAGGGCCTCGGCTTCAGCGCTCGGAACGAAAGTCTGCAGGCTGGTGACGAGCGAGAAGGCGTCGATGTTGGGCACGTCGGCGACTGCGACACGCGCCGGCCCGCGCCCGATCTGAATCAACAAGCCGCGGTCCCGCGCCGTTGCCCAGCCGGCGCCGAAGGCGACGTCGGCTTGCGTCTGCCCATAGACGTGGGGCACGCCGTAGGCGTCATAGATGAGCTGCAGCCCCGGCCGCCCGGTCACCTCTTCGTGCGTCGCGCCGATCGGCTGGAAATCCTCCGGCAGGAAATATTGGTCGATGTCGCTCAGTGTCACGTTGTCGCGCAGCGGCGACAAGCCCGTGTAGAGCGGCAGCTGGTCGGTCGAGTTGGCGGTGAACGGCACGCCGCCGAAGTTCCCCGGCGGCAGGACGTAACGCGCGATATCGGCTGCCAGCGACGGTGACGCGGCGAGCAGCCCGAGCGTCAAGACCGAGACGAAGAGATGTTTCATGGTGACCCCCCATTTGCGGTGGCCCTGATGAGCCACATGCTGTGCATCCTATGAAGCTGTACCCACGGCTGTAGGGAAAGATCCATGGGTAAACGGACAGATGGGTCTGATTTTCGGCCAACGGGCGGATCGCCGGGCTGAGCGGGCGTGGACCCGCTCCGAACGCAGCTCAGGCCGGCCGGGCGAAACGGCGCCGCACGCCCTGGCGCCGGCGCTCGATCGTCGCGGCGCGCTCTGCCGGCGTGACCACCGGTGTGGTCGCCGGCAGGTGGCGGCGCAGCTCGGCGAGCGGCACGATCCTCAGCCCGGGATATGGCGTCGTCTCGGCGAGGTTCCAGCGGTAGATCATCGAGCCTTCCGGATGTTCGACGGGGTCGAGCCAGTTCGGCACGCCGGGATCGCGATGCGAGACGACGGCGCGGAAGATGCCGTCGTCGTCGACCGCCGCCTGGTGGCCGTTCAGACTCGATTGATGATGCGCGTAGTCGAGCGATTCGAGCCAGAAGTTGCACAGGTCGACGCTCCAGTATTTGGCGCGCGGCGCCTCGACCTCGAGCAGCAGGGCCTCGTCCGGCGCGACGCGGTAGGCGCACGTGCCCGCGGCTTGGTGCGCCTGCGCGCCCATCGCCGTGCCGCCGAAGATCTCCTTGGGGAACACGTTGCAGTAGCGTTGGCGCAGCGCCGCCGCGGTGCCGAGCCAGAGCTCGACGTTGGCCTCGACATTGGTCGCCACGCCGTCGAGCCGCCGCGCCATGAAGGCGGCGTCGAGCAGTCCCGACGGGGCGTGCGGCGCCGCGTCGTCGACGCGGTCGATCCATAGCGGCGCCGGCGTCTCGCGATCCCAATCGTAGAAGAACTGGCGCATCCAGATGGTGTCGGCGCCGGGCGCCAGCGGCAGCCAGTTGCCCGCCCGCTGCGCGCCGCCGACGAACAGCTCGAAGCGGCCGCCGGCGTCGGCCGCCCACTCGTCGGCGTAGCCGTTGGCGATGCTGCGGATACCGGCCATCACCTGCAGCCCGAGGAAGTGCACCGAGCCTTTCACGCCGGTGACGCGGTAGACGGCGTCGTCGCGGATGGCGACGTTGCCGTAGAGCGCGTCCGGACAATCCCAGCCGATCTTGTTGCGCCGCGTCAGCCAGTTGATGCGCGGCCGCTCCGGGTCGATGTCCTCGATCGCGACATCGAAGGCGTTGCGCACCAACATGCAGAGATAGCGGTAGCCGTCGGCGCGCGTGGCCGTGTCGTTCGGCGCCAGCGCGCTGCGAATGCGCGCGTCGAGCCCACTCAGCCGTTCGCTGAAGCGGCGCCATGCCGAGCCGTCGAGCAGCTCGTCCGCCGTGCCGCTGGCCCAGCGATCTGCCGTCAGCAGATTGGTCACCAGCCACTTGTCGTTGGCGATCAGCTGTGCGCCGAGCGCGGCGTCCTGCTCTTGCGGCGATTTCGCCATGGAGTCTCCTGTGTCGCCGCTTCAGGCTTCGAGGCGCAGATCGAAGTGGCGGGTGTAGTCGGCGAAGGCGTCGCGCACGGCGTCGAGCGTCAGGCCGAACTCCTCCAGGGACGTGGCGACGCTGCCGTGCTTGTGCTGCGGGTTGTCGATCGACCAGGCGCGCATGGCGGGCTCGGCGGCGGCGTCGAACGGCAGCGCGAAGCGCGCGTAGACGTTGGCCACCGCCTCGATCGGTCGCGCGACCAGATCGTGCATGAAGACATCGGCGAAGCGCGCCTCGCCGGCGCGGCGGCGGAAGGCGAGGCCGCGCCGCACGCCCTCCGACCACAGGGCCAGCTGCTGGCGTCCCAATGCGTGCGGATCGACCTCATCGGAGAACAAGCGCTGGATGATCTGGATCAGCTTGCACACCGACGGCAGTACCTTCGCCGGATCGCGGTGGGTCCAGACAATGTGCGCATCGGGATAGATCGCAGCGAAGGCGTCGAGGTGGTTGATGTCGGGTGGGCTCTTCAGATTCCAGCGCAGCGGCGGGCAGTGCCACTGCAGCAGCTGCAGGACGCGGCGATGATGCCGGTAGGCGGGCACCATGTCGCAGTCGAGCCACCACCGAATGTAAGCGGGCACGTTCGCCGTGCCCTCGAAATGCTGGGTGCGAAAGTGCTGTCCCAGCAGGTCCTGATGTTCGGTGGGACTGGTGCCGGTGTCGTCGTGCATGCGGGCGAGATCAGGAGCCGCTTGCTTCATCCCGGCCAGCATCGCGTCGGCATCGGCGATGCGCGCGTCGTTCCAATAGGAGGCGGCCTCGGGCGGCGGCGTCGGGCGTTGCGATTCCCAGAAGCGCAGCGAGCGCGCCGCGGGATCGGCGGCGAGCAGGTTCGACAGCGCGGTGGTGCCGGTGCGCGGCAGGCCGGTGATGAATAGCGGAGCGGCGACGGCCTGGGCGGCGATCTCCGGGTGACGCGCGTGCCAGTCCTCGATGCGCAAGCGCTCGCAGAGGTAGCCGGTGATCTGCGCCTCGACCGCGGCGCCGCCGACCGCGCTGAGCTTGGCGAACGGCAGCGCATCAACCAGGGCCTCGAGGCCGTCGCGGAAGGTGGGGTCGCCGAAATCCTCCAACCCGGTGGCGGCGCGTGCCATGTCGAGCATGGCGGAGACGGACACTGTCGGCGCGGAATGCATACGTGGGCTAGCGCGTGCGAGCTGAATCTCCGTCAAGGACGCCGCGGACGTCAACCGCCGCATGGTCGTGAGTTCGATGAGTGCAAGCGTCGACCCCTGCTGCGCCGAGCTGCGGCGCGGCGGCGGCGCCTCGCGAGTGGCGAGCTCGTATGGTCTAGGTCAGCTTCGGCGCGGTCAGAGGGCGATCAGGTGTCTTGTCTTCGCACCGCGAATCGCTGTCGTGGGAATCGATGCGTCGAACGACACGAAGCAGCCGTCGTTGTGCACGGCGAGGGCGAGCAAGTAGAGGTCGGTTACTTGGCGGGGCCCGTGAATTCGGTTGCGATCGGCGACGCGAGAGTCGAGTAGGCTAATCTCGTCCGGCCAGAACTCGTGTGCGGACGCAGCGACCGCTTCGCCGAGCCGTTCGATGATGGCCCCGACTGTGACCGGATTCGTGTAGCTCGGATGCGACATGATGCGCACACAGCCGTTCTGGGTGAGTGGACAGGATGCCCAGCCGTCCGCGGCTGCCGCGCCGAACCAACGAACGGCGCGCGTATGCATCGAATGGTCTTGATCGAGCAACGCGATCAACACATTCACATCGAGCAGCGCGCGCATTAATAGGCGTCTTCCTCGCGCAACCTATCGATTTGTTCGTTGGTGACGATGCCACCGCGTTTCGGGAACGGGCGGAATCCATGCACCGCCCTAGTCGCTCGGCCTGCCGGCGGCGCCGCCGTCAAGGCGCGACGCGTCAACTCGGAGATGACCGCGCCCGCGGTCTTCTTTTCGCGGCGCGCCAGTT
>Ga0265314_10000646_pt1 | contig 42731 bp, 35 predicted proteins | sample 4126metaG_FD_203106 | JGI IMG/M metagenome (GOLD analysis project Ga0265314, IMG submission 203106) | Rhizosphere microbial communities from Carex aquatilis grown in University of Washington, Seatle, WA, United States - 4-1-26 metaG | ecosystem: Host-associated > Plants > Roots > Rhizosphere >...
ACCGCCACAAAACCGCTGGCCCGAGATCCTGGGAAAATACTCGCTCTAACCCTGTCTCATTTTGTTCCCCCAACGAGTCTCATTTTGAACTCCCGCCGACAAGGAAAGAGAAACACGTTGCACCCGACATCAATTGACTGTACCCAGTAAGCTACTAGTCGCTGAACCTTGACGTCTGTTACGGGGCGGCCCCGTGATCGGCCATATGGCTTATCGGAATTCAAGGCTCCGACGCGGGTTCAGCGCCTGACGATTTGCCAACAGTATGAGGAATCTATGCCGAATGGTGATCTTGGTCGGGGCTGCGGCTTGGCTTGTGGCGCAGCAGGTGCCCGACGAGCCGATGGATCCGGTGAACATGCGACCGCCTTCGTCTCCCTTCTGCTCACCGGTGGTTAAGGCTCTGCTCCCCTCGGCTTTTACTGCCCGCGTTGAGGCACACGTTGGCGTAGAGGGAACCAACGGTGTTCGGGAGCTCCGAGGGCAGGTCGCGTACCTCGATGGAATGAGCCTTTTTGAAATCACTTCGGTGAAGGGAGACCCCATCCGAGGAGAGCCCAAGAAGATTAAAGGCAAAGGTGGGCGCACAGTGATCTGCCGGCCCGACAAAGGACTAGCTTACGCGCTCAATGAAACCATCCAAGGGTATGCGGAGATGCCATTGCCCGGGGGAACGAATCAGCCAACCGCATTGGTAGACACGAAATCGACGGAACCAGTCAAGGAAACCATTAACGGCAAACACTGCGTTCGGAAGACCGTGATGGTGCGGGCGGGGCCCGACACGCCTCAAAGCGCGACGGTATGGAGCGCGGAAGAACTCCAGGGATTCCCAGTACGGCTCCTTTCCGAAGAGGGAGGGAGGAAGCTTCAGCTTGATTTCACAGACGTTGGCCTAACACGGCCTCAAGCGGCCTGGTTCGAGCCGCCCGACGGTTTCACGCGGTTCGGGAGCTACGCGGAGATGATGACCGAGCTCATGCGTCGTTCAGGTTCGGCGAAAGGCCGCCGCGGCGTCACCATAACGCCAGGATCCGAACCCGAGCGCGAGCGGGGCCCGCACTACTAGCCAAGCTTACTGGGAATCCACGACTCGTTGGGCCGTAGTCTCCACGGGCTCACGCGGCGTCGCCGGAGCCTTCGGCGTCTGTTCACGGCGTTTCTCATGGCGCCTCGCCATGGCTTCCAACAGCTCGGTTTTCAACGAGCGCTTGTCACATCTCTCATCCATACCTGGTTTTTAGCATAACCAGTGCCAGACTGAACGCCCCTGCAACGAAAAACCAACGCGCAGCGTCGGAGCTCGGATAACGCACTAATACCCGAACAACTCGAGCTGCTCTTGCCCGTGATGGCTCAGCTCCCACCGGCCGTGCCGAAGGGTCACAATATGTTGGCAGGGAAAGGTTTGCACAACTACTTCGCTCGTGGACTGCAATTGAAACGGCTCAATCCCCTGCAACTCCGCGGCACTTCGTGGAGTGAATTCAAACGGTATTCCCATGAAATTCAACGCAAGTTCATAGCCCGCGACACCCTCCTTCTGTGCCCTGGGGTTCGGGTGCATGAGTGCTGGGTTGCGCCGGACCCAAGACAGGCTGGGTTGTTTGACCACCACCCGACACATTTCTCGTTGTCTCCGCAGCATGTCTAGCAGGCTAAAATTGGAACCCCTGGTCGCTGACTCCTTCAGGACGACAGCCGGGTCGATCCCTAGCAGGTTTCTACCGTTCCACTGACCATGGTCGTTTCTCTGTCCAGGAAAGGTCTGATCAAACCAAGCGGCGAATCGCTCGTTGATCATGATGTCCACTTCGAAGTGAACGTGGGCGCGGTCCTTTGAAATTCCTTCCCTAGTGTTTGATGATCGGCCCATGATTGCGACAACCTCGCCGGCTTTAACTGGCGAACCGACTTTCAAATCATCTCGCACATGGCTCAAATGGGCGTAGAGCGAGTAGATATCCAAGCCCGGAACCGCGTGCTGAATCACGAGGTAGCGCCCGTAATTAGAGAGCGCCGGACGAGGATTAATGTAGCTAATTATTCCCTCAGCCGTAGCCATCACGGGATCGATCGGCTCTCCGCGAGAGTCACGCTGGAGGCAGCGAATGTCCAAGCCTTCGTGAAGCTGATGCCCTTCCGTGCGAACGCAGCCAAACGTGCCTGTCGTCCAGGGTTTGCCGACCGCACCAACGAAGAACTGATCCTCCCTCCCGGGCTCCAGAAGTGCTTGGTTAGCCGTGGGGAAGCGGAATGCCTGCGCCGCTGCTGTCGGCGCGACCAAGCAACTGACCCAAGCAATTACCAGAACGGCGCAGCGATTCACTAAGACTTATCTTTACTCTTGGGCTTGTTACCGAGTTTCTCGGCCAGATTATTTAAACCCCGGACGATTCGATCCGATTCCTCGCGCGTAGCGTCGGGAGTGAAAGTCAGAACGCCGTCCTTCAGCGGAGCTGAAATCATCGGGGCAGCCAGCCAGCGGGTTTGGTTCCAGTTAGCCCAGACAGCAATGCGCAAGCCTCGGTGGGTCACGGTGGCATTCTCGAGGGCAAGAGCACCGTGAAAGTTGAACTGGATCTGAATCGCGAATCCACCCACCACGTCCACCACTGCGGCCTGCATCACGTCGCCCTCATCAATGAACCAGGTCCGCTCGACATTCACGGGCATGGGATGGGCTCGATAGATGGGCACTGCATTGCCTTTGGCGCCAGGATCCTGGCTGGTTTCCAAGAAAAGCCGCAGCCCAGTAGCCTCCTTCTTGCTCGGTTTCTTGCTATCCGAGCCCGACGAAGCACAGCCCAGGGCAAGACACAAAAGCCCTGCGGCGACCAAATAGTTATTGAACGGCGTCAGACGCAACTTCATACTTTCCTAAACAATCGAACTGTGTCCCCATCGTAAAGAGACCCTTATGAGCAAACAATATAATAAGGCCGAAAAACGCACTCGTCGTACTCGCTACCTGAAACGAAAGAAGGCGGCTGTTAAGACCAAGGCCAGCAAACCTGCAAAAACCGCGGAGGCTCCTGCCACTGCCCCAGCGCCAGTTTCCACGCCAAAGCCAAGCGCGGCGCCCGCGGTCTGAGTCTTTAGCTGTCGATTCTTGTCAAAGCCTTGCGGTCGATTCCTCCAGGCGCGAGCCGCTACCACCCATTTGGGTGGTTTTTCCTTTTTCAGAGGCATGTTTTTTCGAGCGCGTACGGGGCCGCAAGGTGAACAATCTCGCTTCAATCCTCGGAAGTTATTGGAGGCAAACTAAGCTTGGTGAGTTATTCACATCTTATCCACAAGATGCTCATAATCAACAAATTATAGCGATTTATTGTTGACTCTCGAGCGGTTTCCCCTAAACTGTATTCAGTTCATTGAAAGAACAGAAACAAGGTGTGACGGCTGTAAGGTCGTCACCGAGTTTCTGGGATAATCCCAGGTGACTGGGGAAAGGCTAGGACAGGCTGGTTGGCCTGGCCCCTCCTGTGTGGCGGATCGCGAGGTTCGTCCCGAGAGGCATAATTCACCAGTTCCTCAAGCGGCGTTCGCGCGCCGCTCGTAACGCGAACTAGGAACTGCGTGGCGAAGAGCGACAAGAAACCGTTCTGAGTCATGTTAAGTAGCTCTAGCTGGTTTTCGAGTTGGAGCGAATCGCAGTTACCCAGAGGGTAAACGGTTGCTACTGTGCGCCAGCACGGTCTGGATGACTCTGGCGGCCTCGATGAAGGCCCGCCAAACGAAAGGCGCCGAAAGGCGAGATAAAGTGAGCATCTGTGCCGGGAAGGACACGAGTAACAGGCAAGACCCGTGAAAACCTTCCGCAACGCTGGCGATGTTAAAAACGACACCGCTGGCCTGTGAGCGAAAAGCAACCTGAGAGGTAAGAGGTCAGACCCGTGACGGAGGGCCAACGCATCGTCAAAAGCGGTGGCCGACCCTCTGCGCAAGGTAAAGACGCGGATTTGCGATCATAGGCGTGTCTCTACCCGGTTCGCCGGCCGGTGGCGCAAACATCAGCCGAAGCGAGCCAAGAGGCCTCACTCAATACTCCAGTGGCCGCAAGGCCCTGGACGGCCCTGCTATGAGGCCGAACACTCCGCTTGTCGTGGAGAATGGCGTCGGGAAGCTGGCAGCCCCTTCCGGGGCGCCTAATGCCAGCGCGGGGAAGAGAGTGTGGCGAACTCCCACTCCCGAATTTGTCCCTGTCGGACCGCAAGGTCCGGCAGGGACTTATTTTTTCGAGTCCGAGAGTGGCCAAGTCAATTCGTTGACGAGGTGGGTGGCCCATGTGGATTTGTAACCCAGACGGTTGGGGTTACGGGGCGAAATGCGGACAGTGGCGCGTAGGGCCTACTCACTCCCAGGCGCTTACCAACCACTCGCCGCATCATGCAGGTTGTTGGCTACAGGATCTGCGGCAGTAGATCCAAGAAACGCAAAAGCCCGCCCGGTTGGCCGGGCGGGCTTGGTGGAGCAACAACGTGTTGGTTACGGACTTACGTTGATCACCACCGGGGCCGATTTCGCGGACGTCCCGTTCACGTTCACCGCAACAGCACGCAGCACATAGAGTCCTCGCTTCGCCTTGGCCCAAGTGAAGCTGTAGGAACTCTTGTCGGCGGAAAGGGCACCCAAGCCCGCGAAATGATCGTTAAGATAAAATGCGACGCGTTTGATGGAGTCGTCCGGGTCGCTGGCAGTCGCCGTGAACGTAATGTCCACACCGTGCGTGAAGTTCTGGCCGTTTGTCGGGCTCATAACGGCTACCGTCGGCGGCAGATCCATGATCGAAATGCTGGCACTGGCGTATGCGGCAAGGGATGCTCCGTCTATCACCTTCGCTGTGACCTGATGTTTTCCGGCGGGGGCGTTGGTCCAAGCATAGGAGAACGGTGAACCGCTGAGGGTCTGGAGTAGATGCCCGCCGTCGTAGAGCTTGATGGTCAGGGGATCGGCACCCGTCGCGGTACCGCTGATAACCACGGGCACGCCGACGTCGAAGGTCGCCTTGTTCGCAGGCGCGGTCAGCGTGATGGTGGGTTTTGTTCCGGTCACGGTTATGGTCACGAGCGAGGAGATGCTGCTCTTCCCAAGGGCATCAACCACACGGGCAAACAGCTCATGATTGCCAAGGGGTGGATTTGTCCATGAGAGTGAGTAGAGTCCGTTGACGCCATTGGTCTCGGTCCCTAACAGATTGTCGTTGGAATAAAAGCCGACTTTGACGACAGAATCTGACGACGTCCCGACTTGCGCGGAGAGGGTCAACACCGTAGGCAGTGTTACGACGGTCCCGTTGGTGGGGCTGACCAACGAAATGCTCGGGGGCACATCGTTGAATGAATCGTCAAGCAAGTGGACCTCGGCGCGCGCGTTGCGAGCGTGGCTGGCCGCGGAAGCAAGCTGCACCAACACTGTCTTGTTGCCTCGGTTAGCAGTATCGAGCTTTGGCACGATGACCAGGTCCACAGCCTCGAACCCTGCGGGGATGGTAACTTGGTTGGTGCCATCGACAAGACTCTTCGGATTGTCATCGAAATCGGTGCCGTAAACGGCGGTTCCGGCGTAGCTAAAGGTGACAACCAAATCGGCGGTGGTTGGTCCAGAGCGGACGAAGGTAAATGCCGCCGTGCTTGATCCTACCAGGGCAATGGGGTCAGTCGCCAGCACGCTTACCGGCGCAGGACCCATCGGGGCGGAAGGCGGGGCTGCTGCGTGGCTCGCAGCCATCAAAAAGCAGCAGAGAGACAACAAGCCGGCAGGGAGGGCGCCGGTCATGAACCACACTATAGGGATCGACTTCATGTTACACATTTTGAACTGTTGTTTCAGACTCCAACCTGCCTTATCGAGCGCGGCATCAGCGACGCCACATGGTTTTCGAGCAGATTGCGAAAGTGAGTAAAGCATGGAGCGTGCTAGGGTGCCGAGCCACCTGGACACTTACGTAAGTTGTTCATGATCAACCATATGACCAGCTCTAGATCAATGCATCGTGAGTCGGAAACCTTGGGGAATTTCCCCCAAACCTGACTTTATCCATGGATCATTGGTGGAGAACCACGGGAACTTCCCCCGCCGAACCAGCCCCACAATGCTTGCGCATAATCCAGCCGGATCTTAGCATTTGTCCTTTAGCATTCAGCCCTTCTTATGATCAATCAAATCGTATGAACAAACCATTCCTGCGTTGGGGCATTTTGGGGGCAGCGAACATTGCGCGAAAGAATTGGAAGGCAATCCGCAACAGCGGCAACGGTGTTGTCAAAGCAGTGGCCAGCCGCGAACTCGTGCGAAGCCAAAGCTTCATCGCTGATTGCCAAATGCACACGCCGTTTGAGGAGGCCCCGCGGGCAGAGGGCAGTTACGAGGAACTCATCTCCGCAGACGACATCGATGCACTCTACATCCCACTGCCGACCGGGATCCGTAAAGATTGGGTCATGCGGGCAGCGGCCGCGGGTAAGCACGTGGTCTGCGAGAAGCCATGTGCGGTCACGGCCATCGATCTTGCCGAGATGATCAAGACTTGCCAGGAACACCGAGTCCAGTTCATGGACGGTGTCATGTTCATGCACAGCCGTCGGCTAGATCTGATCCGCCAAGTCCTCGCCGACCCGCATACGGTAGGCCCCATCAAACGAATCCACTCCGTTTTCAACTTCAGCGTGCCAGAAGAGTTCTTCGCCTCGAACATCCGAGTGCAAAATGAACTGGAACCGCACGGCTGCCTAGGCGACCTGGGCTGGTATTGTATCCGGTTTGTCCTGTGGGCCATGGACTGGCGAATGCCAGAGCGTGTGAGCGGACGGATCCTGTCCGAGACGAACAACCGAGATGGACGCTCGCCGGTGTCCACCGAATTCTCAGGGGAGCTTTTCTTCTCCGGAGGCGTTTCCGCCGATTTCTATTGTTCCTTCATCACCGACCTACACCAATTCGTCAACCTCAGCGGCGCGCGGGGAAGTCTCCAGATCCGCGATTTTGTCCTGCCGTTCGCCGGGGAGGAATTAACGTTCGAAACACAAAGCCCGGAGCATCGCGTCCAGGCTTGCGATTTCGACCTCCAGCCCAACTTGCGTCGCTGGAGCATTGACGAACACAGCCACAGCCATGCTAGCGCACAGGAGACCGGGTTGTTTCGCCATTTCGCCGACCAAGTTCTGTCGGGTACCCTCAACCCGCTTTGGCCTGAGATGGCGCTGAAAACCCAACAAGTGATGGAAGCATGCCGGAACTCTGCCCAAGCCATCGGTCGCCTCGTAACGATGGCGCCAGGGTCGTCTTAGAGCCAGATCCTCGCGAAGTCCGTCTTATGAGGCCCTAACCCGCTCGGAAATGAAAGCGCGATGCATGGCGCGCATTGCCTGCTCCCCCTTCGCCAAGTCAATCACTACCGAAATCTTAATCTCGCTGGTCGAGATCATATCAATGTTGACGGCCTCGTTGGCCAGCGTCTCGAACATGCGGGCGGCCACGCCGGAGTGGCTGCGCATCCCCACGCCGACAATCGACAGCTTGGCGATCTTCTCGTTGGCCGTGACCTCGCCATAGCCGATTTCGCTTTGCAGGCTCTCGATCCGTGTTTGGGCCTTGAGCAGATCGGCCTTGTCCACGGTGAAAGAGAGGTCAGTGGTCGGTTTGCCCGTTCCATGGCTCACGTTCTGCACGATCATGTCCACATTGATCGCGGCATCGGCAAGGCCTTTGAAAATGCGGGCCGCCACGCCAGGGTGATCGGGCACTGCCACGACAGTGACTTTGGCTTGGTTCTTGTCCAAAGAGACACCGCGGATGACCACATCCTCCATACTGCGGGTTTCCTCTTTCACGATACTGCCGGGATGATCATTCATACTCGAACGGACTTCGAAAATTACGCCGAATTTCTTGGCAAACTCCACCGAGCGCAGTTGCATGACTTTGGCGCCCGACCCAGCCAGCTCGAGCATCTCGTCGTAGGAGATTTCATCCAGCTTCTGCGCCTCCGGAACAATCCGTGGATCGGCGGTATAAACTCCGTCCACGTCGGTGTAAATCTGGCACAAATCAGCCTTCAAGGCCGCTGCTAAGGCGATGGCCGTAAGGTCCGAGCCGCCCCGGCCCAAAGTGGTTATTTGACCTTCCTCGGTTTGGCCTTGGAATCCTGCCACAATCACGACTTTGCCCCCATCTAGGTGGGCATGCACTTTCTTTGGCGAGATGTTCTGGATCTTGGCCTTGGTGTGAACTCCATCCGTGACAATGCCAGCTTGTGCACCAGTGAGCGAGACCGCGGGCACGCCCAGGGCGTGCAGGGCCATAGCGGTAAGAGCGATCGTAGTCTGCTCTCCCGTGGCCAGCAGCATGTCCATCTCCCGCTCAGTTGGCAAGGGCATGATGTCCTTTGCCAGTTTGATGAGGTTATCGGTTGCCCCACTCATAGCCGAAACAACGACCACCACGCGATCTCCACGCTCGCGGTAGCGCGCGACGCGGGCGGCAACGTTCCGGATCCGCTCAGGATTGCCTACCGAGGTCCCTCCGTATTTTTGAACAATGAGTGCCATGGTAAGATTGCGGAAAAAGCCGACCAACCCGCCGAACTAAAGGCCGATGACTTCCATCACGGCTTCCTTTTGAGCGGCCACCACTGTGGGCTTATAGCCCGCGTGCTCAAGAGCGCAATCTGGATCTTTGAGCCCGTGCCCGGTCATGGTCGCTACAAGCACGCTGCCATTCGGGATTAAACCGGCGTGGGTGCACTGCCGGATCCCGGCCAAGGCTGCCGCGGAAGCTGGCTCAACGAAGACGCCGTCGGTCCGGGCGAGGAGCTTGTATGCGGCTAAGATCTCGTCATCCGTCACCTTGGCGATGTGGCCATTGGACTGAGCCAAGGCCTCTCGAGCGGCCAGCCAACTGGCGGGGTTCCCAATCCGAATCGCTGTGGCCACAGTATTCGGATGCTCTATTATGCGATCCTCAACAATGGGCGCCGATCCAGCGGCCTGAAAACCAAACATTCGTGGGAGGCTACTGGTCATCCCGCACTCATGGTACTCGCGATAGCCTTTCCAGTAGGCAGTAATATTGCCAGCGTTGCCGACGGGAAGGAAGTGAAAGTCTGGTGCGCATCCCAAATCATCGCAGATTTCAAACGAGGCGGTCTTTTGGCCCTCGATTCGGAACGGATTGATGCTGTTGACTACCTCTACCTTGCCGGCCTCACCCAACTCACGGACGATGCGAAGCGCCTCATCGAAATTCCCGTCTACCGAGATGGTGGTTGCCCCGTACATCAACGCCTGGGCCAACTTGCCCAAGGCGATCTTGCCGTGGGGCAGCAGCACCACGCACCTCATCCCGGCCCTGGCCGAGTAAGCGGCAGCGGAGGCGGATGTATTGCCTGTGCTGGCGCACATGACGACTTTGGCACCACGCTCGGCGGCCTTGGAGATGGCCATCGTCATGCCCCGATCTTTAAACGAGCAGGTCGGGTTCAGGCCTTCGTATTTGAGCCAGAGTTCGAAATTACCACCGATGGCGTTTACGAAGCCCGGGGCTGACACCAGCGGCGTGTCACCCTCATTCAGCGTGATAACGGGGGTATTGGCGGATACGGGCAACCGCTCCCGGTAGCGCGCGATAACTCCCCGGCGCCGAGGTTGAGATTGGTGAGATCCTACACTACTCATTCAAATCCCTCCACACGCAACATCATGGGCGGGGCTTTGATCACACTCAGCCTCGCAATTTGTGCTAGCGCCTTAGTCATCGCGGCGTTGGATGCGTCATGTATCATTAGAATCAACGGAACGCTCTCCCCCTCGTGGCCTTCCGGCTGGATCACGGAGGAGATCCCTATGCGCGATCGTCCAAGAATGGTGGCGATTCGAGCCAACGTCCCAGGCCGATCCACGACGTCCAACCTGACGTAGTAACGCGAGACTACCTCGCTCATTGGCGCGACGGTGCCACAGCGTTCGTGCGGTACAAAGGCGGGGATGCGGCTGCTGGTTTTATACTTTAGATCCAATGCGGCGTCTGCCAGATCGCTAAGCACGGCACTCGCAGTCGGATCCTGACCGGCGCCACGGCCGTAGAAGAGGGTATCTCCAACCACGTCGCCTCGTACGAAAACAGCATTGAATGCGTGATTGACACTGGCCAGGACGTTGCCGTTGGGTATGAGGGCCGGATATACGGCAACGTTGACTCTGAAGTTCGGCCCTCGTTTCTTGCCGGTCTGGGATTCACCACTCATGGTCTTGACCACGCCTAAAAGCTTGATCGTGTAGCCAAGCTGCCCGGCGTACTGCATATCCAAGCAGGTGATTTGTCGGATACCTTCCACGTGAATGTCCTGCGGGGCAACCCAGAAACCGTGCGCCAAGGACGCCAGGATACCGATCTTATGCATCGAGTCGTGGCCATCGACATCCAGCGAAGGTTCGGCCTCGGCATAGCCCAGCCGTTGTGCCTCCGCGAGGACCTCTGCGAACCCTACCCCCTCGAGTTTCATCCGGGTGAGGATGTAGTTACAGGTCCCGTTAACGATCCCGTAGATGCGCAGGATCCGATTTCCAATGAATCCTTCCCGGAGGGATTTAATGATCGGGATTCCACCCGCGACGCTGGCTTCGTAGTAAAGATTGGCGCCGAACTGCTGGGCGGCGGCAAACAATTCTTCGCCATGCGCCGAAAGCAGTGCCTTATTCGCGGTAACCACAGGTTTGCCCGCTCGTAGAGCGGTCAGAATCACCTCGCGAGCAACCTTTACTCCCCCTGCCAACTCGGCGACGATTTGGACGCGGGGATCGTTGACTACCTCGCGCCAATCGGTGGTCATGAGCGAAAGAGGCACATCCACTGCCCTCGGTTCGTCAAAAGCTTTAACCGCAATTCGGGTGAGGTTAATCCTCACCCCAGCGCGGCAAGCCAGCAAGCCGCCATTGGCCTGGAGCGCCTTGAAAACGCCCCCGCCCACGGTTCCTGCACCGATCATGCCCAAGTTCACCTGCTGCATAGGACCATTAACACTGGCGGATTTGTGGCGGGGCGACAATTTCTTTTTGCGCCCCTTTGAGGCGTAAGATGACGCGATGGTCCCGCGGAAGGGACGGCAGCGATCGCCGGGACAGCAGGGTCGTTTTCACTCGCAAGGGAACACCATCGCGAATAGAAGAATATCCGCAGATGATCTCTCTCCAAAACCTTACCAAGCGCTTTGGGGCCCAATTGGCTGTGGACGGTCTTTCCCTGGAGATTCCTGCAGGGCAAATCGTTGGCTTCCTTGGACCGAACGGTGCCGGGAAATCGACGACGCTGAAAATGCTGACCGGCATGATCGAACCGTCGCAGGGAACCGCAACGATCTGCGGCTTCGACTTGTTGACTCAGACGCTGGAAGTCAAACGGCGGGTAGGTTTCGTGCCCGAATCCGGGGCGGTGTTCGAATCACTCACGGGTCTGGAATACCTCGAGATGGTGGCTGCCCTCTATGCGATCCCCGAAGAAGCTGCGCGGGCTCGGATAAAGCAGTTCATTGCGTTTTTCGACCTAAGCTTCGAAACGCTGACGGACAAACTGCTGGGTGCCTACTCGAAAGGAATGCGCCGGAAAGTGGTGATCACTGCCGCCCTCTTGCACAATCCCCCCGTTGTCTTTTTTGATGAACCGCTCGATGGTCTCGATGCCAATGCCGCAGTAGGCTTTAAGACGCTCATCCAAACGCTCGCCCGCGAAGGCAAGACAATCGTTTATAGCTCGCACATCCTGGACGTGGTGGAGCGTGTGTGCAATCGAGTGATCATCATCGATAAAGGGCGGCTCCTAGTCGATGGAAAACCTGACGAACTCGTTGCCACCCGTGGAAGCGGGACGCTGGAACGGCTGTTTACGGACCTCACCGGGGGTGAGGAACTCGAACGCCGCGCTGAGGACTTCGCCAAGACCTTCCGCCCATGAACGCGGCGTTCACCAAGGAGGATTTGAGCCAGCACTCCGCCTCGGCCGCCTCGCCGGAACGCGTTCTGCGGCGGCTGTTCCTCACCCTCTTCCTGCGGGGCCGTAGCGCGCGCGGCCTCCGGAAGGGAGGAGCGCCCAAGTCCGTTGCTCGAAAACTGGCCGTCTCGCTGGCATTTTACGCTCTCTTCGGCCTGTTTGCGCTGACTTTCCTGCGACAGCCGGTTTTTGCGCTTTCGGTATACCTCCACGCGATGACCCTAGTGTTCTTGGGGATGTTCGTTGCGGCCTCAGCCGGTGAGGTGCTCTTTAACAAGGAGGAGGCCGACATCCTCATGCACCGTCCGGTGGAACCGCGCGCCCTCTTGTGGGCCAAAATCGCCGTCCTAACCCAAGTTTCCCTCTGGCTTGCGGGCGCCTTCAACCTCGCGGGCCTCTTCGTAGGTTTGGCCGCCACGGATGGGAAATGGAGCTATCCCATCGTCCACGCTGTTTCAACCGCCGCTGAGGCCCTGTTTTGCACCGGATCCGTGGTGTTGATCTATCAACTCTGTTTGCGCTGGTTCGGGCGTGAGCGGCTCGAAGGGTTAATGACGACCGCGCAAGTCTTAATCGCTGTAGCAGCCGTGGTCGCTGGACAGTTAGCGCCTCAGCTTCTCATCCACGTCGGCCCGAAAAACCTCGAGCTCCGCGCCGGCTCTTGGTGGATCGGGCTGTTGCCACCCGCCTGGTTCGCGGGTCTTGATGATGCGATCGCAGGACGCGCAACGGTCGGTTCGTGGGTGTTGGCCATGTGCGGCTTGGCGGCCACGTCGGCCGTCCTCTGGTTGTCGTTCGGAAAGCTTGCCAAGGACTATCAATCCGGACTCCAAGCCATGGAGGAGGTAGTGCCGCGGCAGCAACGGCGGAGGCGTGGCCGCCGGTGGCTGGACGTCCTGGTCCACGCTCTGCCAATTCGCTGGTGGCTGCGCGATCCGGTGGCTCGCGCCTCGTTTCTACTGACGGCGGCGTATCTGGCCCGCGACCGCGATGTAAAGCTCCGGGTATATCCTTCCTTGGCTCCGATGCTCATGATGCCGGTCATATTCCTGCTCCAAGATTTCGGCCACCATGCTGGCAACGGTGGATTCGGAACCGGGTTCACAGCCATCTACCTAGGCATAATCCCCATGATGGCTGTGAAAATACTGCGGCACTCCCAGCAATGGCAGGCTGCCGATGTCTTTCGAGTTGCTCCCATGGCCGGTCCAGGCTCACTTTGTCATGGAGTCAGGAGAGCTGTGCTTTGTTTCCTGGCACTGCCATTGGTCGCGTTCTTCGTCCTGGTCTTATGGGTGATCCCAGGGGGACGTTCGGGCTTGCCTCTTCTGCTACCGGGGCTCATCACCTTGCCCCTCTATGCACTGATCGGCTGCTCGCGGGGGCGAGCCGTACCGCTCGCCTTGCCCACCGAGGAGGCTCGATCCGCGGAGCGCGGCCTGAGCATGTTGGCCGTTATGGTGGTCTCCATGGCGCTTTCAGGGATCGCCAGTTGGGCGTGGTCAGCTGGCTGGTTTCGGTGGCTGCTGGCGGTCGAGGCCAGCGTGGCAACCATTCTCTACCTAGTGTTTTTCCGCTCCATCACGAAAGCCCGCTGGGATCCGATTTAGAAAGCCCCAGGTCCAGCGAGTTGACTTACGCAACTGATCAAAAACTGCGCCAAGATCAGGTTGAGATCCTTTTTCCGCGGGGCAAGTTGCGCCTGCCTTCGGAGGCCTTGGTGACGCGGGGACGCGTTTGGGGTGACGATGCCACGAAAGCATCCGCACCCCTGATCGGACGCGCGACAGTTGAGAATTGACCCTCGCCACATCCCCTTTGGCGTTGACAGTCCGTTCGCCGCAAGGTGTTATTCACGCCATTGCCGCAGCCGTCTATCCCGCGTGGGAACCCCACGCGAGTGGTGCAATCCAATCGGACGTTGTGGACAACAGCAGAGCGCATGCAACATCGCAAGATCAGCTTCCGCCAGGCCGATGGTAGCCTTAATCGCCCCCCCGTGCCACGGTAGCGGAACGGATTTTCCACTTGCGATTCCATTAGAACCAGCGATAAAGAACCCCCATGAATAGCCCAGCAAATTCCACCTCCGGACAACTGCCCGCATACATTACCAGCGCTGTGCCCAATCCGCCGGAAAAGCGTGCACCGTGGTTCAAAAACACGGCTCCCACTTACGCCGGCATCTTCCTCTGGTTTGTGTATTGGGATTCAATGTCCTCCAACGGCTTGGCTACCGGCGGTCTGGGCGCGACGTTGCTGGGCATCGTCGCCGGGGCTCTTATCTGCCACTTTTTGTTCTACCTGGTTCCGGGCTTGTTGGGACTCAAGACGGGGCTTCCTCTTTACGTGGTGGGCACTTCGACTTTCGGGGCTGCGGGTGGATTGATCATGCCGGGTTTCCTTATGGGCTTGCTTCAATTCGGCTGGCTCGGCGTCAACACATGGGGTTCGGCCCACGCGCTCGCCGATGGATTCGGCGCTTCCGGGCTGTTCTATCCGCTGTGCGTCATTTGGGCGTTAGGCGCGGCGCTGGTTGGGCTAAAGGGCATTCAGTACGTCGCCCGCGTCTCGACCTACCTGCCGCTTATTCCTCTCGCGGTATTGATCATCGGGATCGCGCTCTTCGCAGGTGATGCCGGGACGTACGCCCCCCCACCGACTGCCAGCGGCGGTGGACTCGCTGCGATCCTCACCATGGTGGGCGCAATCGTCGGCTTCTTCGCTACAGCAGGCGCGGCAGGCGTCGATTTCGGCCTGAACAGCCGGGACAAGAACGATGTGAGCATGGGCGGTATAGTGGGCATTATCATCGCCATTATCTTCACCACCGGTATCTCCGTTATTTGCGTCGCGGGGGCGCATGCCTCCGGGGCTATCGGGCCAGAAACCGTCAAGATGACAGATGCACTGAAAGGGAAGCTACCCGCCGGTCTTTACGCCGCGATCATGATCGGCCTGACACTATCCTCGTTTCCCGGAGCTTGTTTCTCGTCCTTCATCGCGGCCAATAGCTTCAAGACTGTCATGCCTGGGGTAAGCCCGTTTTTATCGGTCGGAATCGGCGCCATCGTCAGTATGATCCTCGCCTTGACTAACGCAGCCGGGAATCTCCCCGCCGTTTTTGGCGTCATCGGCGCTTCGTTCGGCCCGATCTGCGGGGCCATGATGGTCGATTACATCCTGGCCGGCAACCGCTGGAGTGGCCCGCGAGCCGGCTTCAACCCAGCGGGCTGGATCGCGTGGGCGATCGGCTTCCTCGTTGGAATTCTCCCGAACATCAAGGTTTGGCTGAAGCTCGGCATTCCGGATATTCCCGCCGCTCCGGTTGTGGCCTTCGTCGTGGGCGCCGTCCTATATTTTCTCTGCGCCAAGATGGGGATGCTATCGCCGATCCAGCCGCTGCCCGCTGCAAACGCGCCGTCAAATAGATAGCGGCTATCGCTGCTGTCCGCGCTTGGTGGCGACCACAAACGCGTTGAACATCACGTAGCGCGTGGGAAACAGGTTAAGCGCAAGCTCCACCAGCCTGGAGACGTAACGATCGGTGCACTGAACAGTGTCCACCGAGCACCCTGCGCGCTCGAGAAAGAAAGCAATTTCAAGCGCGTTGGTGGCCACAATGGCGTCATCGTCAGGAGTAAACGGCTCTTTGATGATCGGCGTCATCCGATCAAACCGCACTTTCTCTGGTTCCCTGAGCATCTGCGTTCGCTTCTCCAGCATTCGACGCAGATTGCGCCACTTGTTTCCTAAGCCGCGCATCCGGGGGTGGTAGTCGCGAAAGCCCAGAGCACGAAAAAAATTTGGGCTGGAAACCAGTACTCGCCCACCCGGCTCGACTACTCGGACCAGCTCGGTAATAAACGCCTCAGGCTCTTCGACGTGCTCCAGCACGTTCAATGCCCCAACGCTGGCGAAGTGCTCATTGGGGAAGGGTAGCCGCTTGCCGTCATAGAATTGGCAGTTGAGGCCAAAATGACGCGCCCGCGCTATATTTGGCTCTGAGACCTCCACACCGTACCCGTCCACTCCAGTGTCTTTCAAGCGGCGCACCACTTGCCCGATTCCGCAACCTACGTCCAGGGCGCGCCCCCCGGGCCGGCTCGGTTTGAGGGTGTCGGCGTATTTAGCGTAGAAATTCTCGTCCCACCCAGCGAGGAATTCCGCGTAGGCTTCATTGTGCCGATAGGTTTCTTGATGTCCCATGGTGTGGCTTTGCTGCTAGTGGGCGAATTGTTGGGCAGACGGACCGCGGCGGCAAGCGTTTCGTAATCGCTTCAAAATGCCTTGTCAATCGGCCTCGAGCGGAGGATGGTTAACGTGAACTTAAATGATGATCATGTTCATATAGTTTATACTAATTCTTTCCATGAACCCATCGAACAACCCTAGCCCCACCCTTCCCACCCGCCGCGTCTTCCTGCAAACCACCGGAAAAGCCGTCGCCGGCGCTGCCCTCGCCGCCACTTTCAGGCCCGGCTACGCGGCTGAGGCGAACACGATCAAGGTGGCCTTGGTCGGTTGTGGCTCGCGTGGCACGGGTGCCGCCGCCAACGCCCTCGCGACCAGCGGGCCCACCAAACTATGGGCTATGGCTGACTTCTTCGAACCTCGGCTCGAATCCAGCCTGAACGGCTTGAGCCAGCGCTTCGCGAAGCAACTAGACGTGCCGCCCGAACGGCGCTTCGTCGGCTTAGACGCTTACCGCAAGGCCATCGATTGCCTGGATAAGGGCGATGTGGTCCTTCTGACCACTCCTCCGGGATTCCGCCCGATCCATCTGGAATATGCGGTGCACAAGGGAGTCAACGTCTTCATGGAGAAATCATTCGCCGTGGATGTTCCTGGAATTCAAAGAGTTCTGGCGGCGGGAACCGAGGGAGGTCGTAAACAATTGAAGATTGCCGGCGGCTTGATGAGCCGTCACTACAAGCCGCTAGAGGAGGCTATCAACCAGATCCATGATGGTCTGATAGGTGATGTCATCACTTGCTGGGCCTACCGCATGCACGGCCCCGTAGGCTTGGGTGCACGTCAGCCGGGAACCAAAGAATTGGCCCACCAAATCGCAAACTATAGCTGTTTTACCTGGCTCAACGGGAGCTTCCTCGTTGACTGGCTGATCCACAACATTGATGTCTGCTGCTGGACGAAAGGGGCCTGGCCCACCAGCGTGCAGGGCATGGGGGGGCGTCAAACGCGTACCGATGCGGACCAACTGTTCGACCACTACTCGGCAGAATTCACGTTCTCCGATGGGACTCGATTTCAAGCGCAAGGCAGACACATGACCAATTGCTGGGGATTCTTTGGGGACATCATCCACGGAAGCAAGGGTTCCGCGGTCCTCGGCGAGGGCGTTCCGAAACCGCGCATTTATAAAGGGCATCAGCAGACCTCGGAGAACCTAATTTGGCAATTCAAAGGGCCCGAATGCGATCATTACCAGAGGGAGCACGATCTGCTTTTTGAAGCGATCCGCAATGACAAACCCTATAATGAGGCCGAGCGCTGCGCGAAATCGTGCCTCACCGCCATCATGGGGAGAATGGCCTGCGAATCCGGGCAGATGATCACTCTGGAGGAAGCCCTGACCTCTAAGGACGAACTAGCGCCCGGACTCGACAGCTACACCATGGAGTCCAATCCACCGGTAATGCCCGATGCTAAGGGGCATTACACCGTGGCGATGCCCGGAGCTTCGAAAACGACCTGATCGCAGCCCACCCTCTAAAGCGCCCGAAGCCAGAACCGCCCGAGCATTCGCCCTGGAAATGGCGGAAGAAAGTGTACGCCCTGGAGCAAGACACCCTCATCTTCGAGGAGACTCGTTAACAGAGAGTCCCTTGATTTGGTGAATCCTGAAGGCGTTTTCTGAGTGCGTGTCGGGTCGGGCGGCTATTCGGGAGACACACCGGGAGAGACCTGCTAAGATTTGATCATGTTCGTCTATCCGAAGAGTTATGATGTGATCGTGGTGGGAGCGGGCCACGCAGGTGTTGAGGCTGCCCTAGCTAGCGCTCGCATGGGATGTCAGACGCTCTTGTTGACGATCAACCTGGATACGATCGGACAGATGTCATGCAATCCCGCCATCGGTGGGCTGGCGAAGGGCCATTTGGCTCGAGAGATCGATGCCCTAGGAGGTGAGATGGGCAAGACCACGGACATGACTGGCTTGCAATTTCGGATGCTGAACACGAAGAAAGGGCCCTCCGTATGGGCTCCCCGAGCGCAGTGTGACAAGAAGGCCTACCAATTCAGACTCAAGTGGATTTGCGAACGCCAACCAAATCTGGACTGTAAGCAAGGCCAAACCGCTAGCTTGCTGATCCAACGTGCTCAAGTGGTAGGGGTTGAGACCACTCTCGGAGTCCGCTACCAAGGAAAGACCGTGGTTGTCACCACGGGAACATTTCTTCGGGGCCTCATGCACATCGGCAATGCTCAACAATCAGGCGGGCGTGCGGGGGAAGCTCCTGCGATGAGCCTCTCGGATTCGTTGAAAGAGGCCGGGTTGGAATTGGGCCGACTCAAGACCGGGACTCCACCTCGATTGAGCCGAAATAGCATCGATTTCTCCAAAACCGAGATCCAGCCCGGCGATGACCCGGTGCCCTATTTCAGTTATTGGAAGGACGATTTGTTCCACGTGGAACATTCTGGGGGCGCGCCTCAGGCCGGCGAAACTTCTTCACTCAACCAGTATCCTCCCGGTTCGATCCTGGCAAGCTTGCGCGGCCAACTGCCGTGCTATGTCTCCTACACCACGGCGAAAACGGCCGAGATCATTCGAGACAACTTGCACAGATCGCCGCTCTACGCGGGAGTTATTGAAGGCGTAGGACCTAGGTATTGCCCATCTATCGAGGATAAGATCGTCAAGTTCCCGGAAAAGGAGCGGCAGCAGATTTTCTTGGAACCGGAAGGCATTGCAACCGACGAAATCTACGTTAACGGCTTTTCCACTTGCCTGCCCTACGAGGTCCAAATCGATATGGTCCGCAGCATTATCGGGTGTGAGGCCGCTGAAATCATGCGTCCGGCTTATGCGGTGGAGTACGATTTTGCGTTTCCCACACAGTTGGACCCATCCCTCGAGACCAAAGTCTGCCGCAATCTCTTCCTAGCTGGACAGATCAATGGAACCTCAGGCTACGAGGAGGCTGGAGCCCAAGGTTTGATCGCGGGAATCAATGCCGCTCGGCGTGTCCAAGCCAAATCTCCTCTGATTCTGGCGAGGGATGAGGCCTATATCGGAGTTCTCATCGACGACCTGGTGACCAAAGGCACCGTTGAGCCATACCGAATGTTCACTTCTAGAGCTGAATATCGCTTGCTGCTGCGCCAGGATAACGCTGACCTGCGCCTCGCCCAGTTTGGCTACGAAGTCGGCCTGCTGCCGGAACGCAATTATCGGGTGTTCAAGGCGAAGCAGGATGCCATCGCTCTCGAACTGGAGCGCCTCGGCCGTGTGCGCGAGGGCTCCAACACGCTTGAACAGATTCTTCGCCGACCGGAGATTGGTTACGCCGATCTGCCACACCGGGACGAGTCACTATCCCGAGACGTAATCCAACAGGTCGAAATCTCGGTTAAGTACGCGGGCTACATTGATCGGCAAGAGTTGGAAGTGGCCCGGTTCCGTGAACTCGAGGATAAACAGATCCCCGCTTGGCTCGATTATCAAACCATCCCTGGCCTGCGTACAGAGTCACGCCAGAAACTCGATAAGATCAAGCCAGTGACTCTCGGTCAGGCTTCGAGGATCTCGGGAGTTTCTCCGGCCGACTTGAGTCTAGTGATGGTTTGGATGAAGCGCGGTCCGGTTGCGGCGTGCGCCTGAACGGATGGATTGACGGACCGGGTCCTCCCCAGGACGGTGACCTGCTCACGTGCTGGTAGCCCGAACATCCACTTGGTCGAGGATTTCAATAGGGAGGTTAGAAAAGGTAGGGTCGGCATGCACTAAGACAGCCCTGCTATTGGCAATCGCCGTAGCTGCTACCAAGGATCGAATCGTGCCCAGGCGACGAAACCTCATCAGGACTCGCCAAGCTTCATCGGAGACGAGGCGATTGATCTCCATCATGCGCATCACTTCAGTCGTATAGAGTCGGGTGATCCGCTCAGCGTCAGCTTCAGAATCGAGGCTCGAGCAGAGAGCCCCCCAGAGCTCCGGAACACTGGCCGCACAGAACCCGGCTCGTCCATCGGCTTGAGCTAGCAGAGCATGAACACGCTCGGCACCCACGGCCCGAAAATAATGGACGAGAATCGCCGACGTGTCAAAAAGACGCACGATCACAGCCACCCAAGCCTTTCATCGTCTTCAGTCTGGCGTTGATTGACGAAGGAAATCAACGGGTCGCTCCCAGGCGTGAGGTGCGCTGCGCCGGCACCCAGAAGGCTCTCAGCAACAGAAACGCGGTCTGGGAGGATCACGACGCGAAGCACGCCGAGCTGTTCCGTAAGATTCCACTCAAGGCGAGTACCAACCTTGATTCCGGATTTCAAGGCGATTGCAGCTGGAACCGTGATCTGATTTTTTCCCGTGACTGTGGTAATCATTGACTAGATGGTAACAATGATTATTGCATAATCAAGGAAAACCTCCTCATAGAAAACCCCTCTTATGCCAAATTCAAGGATATGATGGCAACCCAAGGAATATGTTATGCCTTGATTTCAGAAATCAAGGATCGACTCGGACGGGGGTCGGACTCAACCAGCGCACCCGGTACCAGTCGAAGTCGTGGTCGTGTTGATCGAATTGCCGAATAGCTCAGCGAGCCTTACAGGACATAGCAGAGTGACGGTGTCCCCGTCTACGGACAGCAACTGCAGATCCCGAAATTTGGCTACGGTCCGCGAGAGAGTCTCACTTACCGTGCCTAGCTCGGCCGCGAGCACGCGCTTAGTGCTCGTCAAATGGATGATCACTGGCTTGCGGCTCTCTGGATCTGGACACTGCTGGATGAGCCAGTTTGCAAACCGGGTCTTAACGTCCTTCAGAGTAAGGTCATCCAGGAGGCCTACGAGGAGTTGGAGGTGCCTGTCCATGGACCGAAGAAGACACAAAGCTAGATCGGGCTCGCGTTTGAGCATGGCGAGAAAACCGGCTTTTTGGATTAGGAGAACCTGGGTAGGCTCGGTTGCGCAGGCGTCGGCAGGGTAGCCTGTGTCGGATAGAAGCGACTCCTCGGCCAAAGATTCCATCGCCCGATAAACATGGATGACCTGCTCCTTTCCCAAGGCGTTTACCCGATGAAGCTTGATGGCACCTTTGCGGACGACATAAACGCCGTGCACGGTGAGTCCCTCACGAAACAGGTAGTCACCTTTGGCCAGCGTCTTGAGCACGGTGATGGAGCCGATCCGCGTCAATTGCGCCGCGGACACACCAGCAAAGAGTGGAGCATGCCGCAAGGTTCTTGAAATCGCCGTCCCTTTGGTTTCGCATGCGAGGTTTGTCATTAGGTACCTGCATGGTAGATCTAGGGTTAGGCTCGGGCTCGGCGTTTCTTGACTTTCTATGCCCCTTTTTTGCTCTCCGAACCGCGACCGGATGCCCTTGACCCGGTCAGACCGGTGGATCACGGCGCGACGTCAGCTACTGGCTGCAAGAAGCAGAGGCGCGCGGCGAGGTACCTCAAATCGAGGCGTCTGACTTTGGCTGGCCGTAATAGGCGCCAGGCCCATGTTTCCGAAAGAAATGCTTCCGGCGCAGCGCATCCGAGATGGCGGGAGCGGCCCCGCTCAGGATCATAGTGTCGAGAGCCATCTCAGCAATACTTTCGAGCACAATCGCGTTATGGACCGCAGCGGGCGGATCGGGACCCCACGCAAAAGGCGCGTGGCCGTGGACGAGCACTCCTGGAACTTCTAGAGGCTGGGTCCCACGGCGCTGGAACTCGCGGACGATCACGGCGCCAGTGCTCTCTTCGTAGCCCGGCTCACTTTGGATTTCAGCCTCGGTCATCGGCGGCGTGCAGGGAACGGGCCCGTTAAAATAGTCGGCGTGCGTGGTGCCAAGACAGGGTATGTCCCGTCCAGCTTGAGCCCACGCGGTCGCATGACGCGAGTGGGTATGCACAATGCCGCCAACTCCAGGGAAAGCCAGGTAGAGCGCGCGATGGGTTGGGGTGTCGGAGGACGGCCGCAACCCGGCAGGCCTTAGGGCCTTTCCCGAGTCGAGCTCGACCACAACCATGTGATGGGACGCCAGTTGTTCGTAAGGCACTCCACTCGGCTTGATGGCAAGCAAGCCCAAATTGCGATCACAGGCGGACGCATTACCCCAAGTCATCAGAACCAAGCCACCCCGCACGATGGCCAGATTGGCCTCGAAAGCCGCCTCGCGCAATTCTCGTTCGTTCATCAGCGGCTTCCTCCGCGCCGGGCGTGGTCACGCAGGATCAATAGTTGTTTCATCACACTGGCCAAATCTAGAGTCGGCTTGCCTAGACCGAAGCTATCGTGGAGACAGCGGTAGAGAGAGAAAAGCTGGTCGTATGTAGCGGTATTAGCGGGCTGAGGTTGGTAGATCAGGGATTTAACCCCAGTCATCTTAGATTGCGCGGTGGGGACATCGGGATGTACTCCCGCCACAACGGAAGCGGCAATGGCGGCTCCCAGCGCACAGGTTTGTGCGGACCGCGAGAGCAACATCGGCCGGCCCGTGACATCGGCATAAATCTGCATGACCAGCGGGCTTTTCTCCGCGATGCCGCCGCACGCCACGACTCGCTGAACTGGCACTTTGTATTCCTCGAATCGGTCCATAATCATTCGCGCACCGAAGGCAGTGGCTTCAATCAGGGCGCGATAGATTTCTGCTGGACGAGTGTGAAGGGTTTGGCCCAATAGCAACCCGGTGAGGCGCTGATCAACCAGGACCGTCCGGTTTCCGTTATTCCAGTCAAGAGCCAGCAGTCCACTCTCTGCAGGGGCCATCTTTTCGGCCTCTTCGCTCAATGCGTCGTGACTCGCCCCGCGACCAGGCTGGATGATCTGCACCCACCAATTGAAGATGTCGCCGACAGCCGACTGGCCCGCCTCCAAGCCGTAGCACGCCGGAAGCACGGAACCTGGCACAATTCCACATAGACCCGGAATATCCGGCAAACCCTGCGACAAAGGAGCAACCATGATGTCGCACGTGGAGGTCCCCAGAATCTTGACGAGGGTTCCAGGGGCGATGCCGCTGCCCACGGCTCCGAGATGGGCGTCAAAAGCCCCGGCTGCGACCGGGATGCTGGGAGACAACCCCAAGCGCTTGGCCCAAACCGGAGTGAGGCGCCCTACGGCCCGATCGATCGTCACCGCTTTGGCTTGGCCGAGCTGAGCGCGCAACCTGCCCAAAGCCGGATGTAGAGCAGCGAGAAACTCCCGCGCTGGATAGCCACCCCACATCTCATGGTACATGGCTTTATGGCCGGCAGCGCAAATGCCACGCATCGGGTTGGCCTCCGTGCCGGTGAGAATGGCAGGGACCCAGTCGGCGCACTCAATCCAGCTGGCAGCCGCATCGGTTACCTTGGGTGCCACATTGGCGCAGTGCCAAATCTTCGCCCAAAACCACTCGGATGAGTAAACCCCGCCACACTTGGCCAGATACTCCGGATGCTCGACGGCGGCGCGCTCCGTGATCGTGCGAGCTTCAGCCGTGCCCGTATGGTCCTTCCAGAGCCAAGCCAGGGCGTTTGGGTCGTTGGCAAATTCGGGGTGGCTCGCCAAGGCTTGGCCTTGAGCATCAATCGGCATTGGGGTGCTGCCGGTCGTGTCAACTCCTAGGCCAACAACGTGTTCGGGCGCAAATCTAGGGTCGTTCGCACGCGCGGCCGACAACGCGCCGAGCACGGCGGCTTCGGCGCCCGTCAAATAATCTCCAGGGTGCTGGCGAGCCAAATGCGGGTCCCTGGCATCCAAGACGACCCCCTGGTCCCCGTGGGAGTACGCGGATATGTGGGTGCCCGCTTCGGTGCCATCGTGCGCGTTGACTACCAGGCAGCGAACGGAGTTGGTTCCATAATCAAGGCCGAGTGTATAACGTGGAGCATTCGACATAGGAAAAGGGTATGGAGAGCGGATGACCGCAAGACCGCGTGCATCTCCGCCGCAAAGATTGGAGCAAGCACCTCGGCGGCGCTCGGATAGCCGGTTGGAGCACTAACGGCACGACCCATGCGGCGGTTCACAGAGACCATCTTGCGCGGGTGCTCTGCCAATTTCAATCGGGAACGTTGGCAGTGGACAGACCTTGGCGCTCCGGCGAGAATGCCGTTTCAGAATCCGATGCCCACTCAAGACCGAAGCACGCTGACGCGCTTTGCCTGGCTATCTATTGCTGCGGCCACGGTCACCATTGGCATGAAGTACATGGCGTATATGGTGACGGGCTCAGTGGGTTTGCTTTCGGACGCCATTGAATCCCTCGTGAATCTTGTGGGTGGGGTGATGGCATTAGCCATGCTCACCGTAGCTGCTCGACCTGCCGATGAGGATCATGCGTACGGACATAGCAAGGCGGAGTATTTCTCAAGTGGCGTAGAGGGCACGCTCATTCTGATCGCGGCTCTCAGCATCGCTTGGGCCGCGGCCGCGCGTCTGTTCAGCCCAAAGGCATTAGAGGACGTAGGAGTTGGTCTGGCCGTGCTTGGTGCCGCCACTCTAGTCAACTTGGCAGTCGCCGTGCTCTTGCTTCGAGTTGGACGCAAACACGATTCAATCACCCTGGAGGCGAACGCCTACCATTTGTTCACGGACGTCTGGACCTCCGTCGGAGTTCTGCTAGGGGTTGCCATTGCGGGCTTCACGGGCTGGCCACGACTGGACCCGATCGTTGCTCTGCTAGTCGCAGCGAATATCGTCTGGACGGGGGTGCGCATCATTCGCCGGTCGGTACTTGGGCTTATGGACACAGCGCTGTCGGCCGAGGAAAGAGGGAAGGTGGATCAAGTCCTCGCCCCGTACCGAGAAGAAGGAGTCCAGTTTCATGCACTCCGCACACGGCAGGCTGGGTCGCGCCGTTTCGTGTCCCTGCACGTCTTGGTGCCTGGACACTGGACCGTGCAGCGTGGCCACACCCTTCTAGAGGAAATCGAGGAGGGCATTCGCAGTACGATCCAAGAAGCGACCGTGTTCACCCACCTGGAACCACTCGACGACCCAGCCTCTTGGGAGGATGTGAGCTTGGAACGGCCGGCTCCAGGGTTGCCGGCACAAGGTTCGGATACGAGGCCTGCGGACCCAACGCAGCCGGAATAACGGAGTACGCCCACTTCCGGCGTGGACGCACGACAGATGCTGAGGCACACGACCGGAGGCGCACAATGTTGCGCATGCGCTTCCGCGCATCACCAAAGAATATTGGACTTGAAATCCCTAACGCGCCCTCCGCTGCGCAGGCGCGGGCCAGTTAGGCGGGGAAGGTGGTCGCCGCCTCTGCTAACTGCTTATCGCAAGCCTGACGATGGGTCTCCATGAGCCTCGTCCACTCGGACCGCGCCTGGAGTTGCTCAGGGGAGCATTGGCTCTCAGGACGATCCCAAGCACAGCCAGTCACCAGGACCGCCAGGCGTTCGAGTCGTTGTTCGGTAACAGATCGGGCCTTCAAAGCCTGAGGAGTGAGAGCAGGGAAAGATGGAATTCCAGCGGCGGGAGTGGCACCCGATCGCCGACGCTTGGCCTTTTGCTGGGCGGGAACCTGACAGCGCGGGCAGCGGAAGAAGATCCCATCGAACAGGGTATGCTCCAGCGCGGCGGACCGTGAACAAAGATCGCAGGTCTCGGCTTGGAAGGCCGGGAGCGCTGGAAATAGTTCCAAGTATCTAGCTAACATAGGCTTAGGACGCGGGATTCTGGTTTACCCTTCACTTCATTGGACGGCCTCAAAGGCATAATATTCACACCGTTGGCAGCTGCCGGGACGCAACGAAAGGATGGCTATTTCAGAGCCGCTTCACTAGTGTTTAGGCCATGGCACGGAAGGATGATGTCGATAGAGGCGCCAACCGCGCCTGGAGCGATATTATCGGGATAATCCTGATCACCTTGGCGGTCCTCATGCTGGCTGCCCTGGTCTCCTACGACCGCTTCGATCTACCAGTCAATCGAGTGCCCGCTCACAGCATTTCGCGAAACTGGATAGGTAAAGCGGGAGCATTTGGAGCCGACGGCCTTTTCAAGTGGTGTGGGGCGGGGGCCTATTTGCTGCCGGTCTTGTGTTTGGGCTTCGGTTTGGGGTGTTTCTTCACCCCGCTGAGGTACCTGCGTCGGAGATGGGGGTGGGCAGTCGTTTTGTTGGGGACCGCCATCGGCCTGCTGGACCTATATACGGATCGCTCAATCCTTGATCGCGTAAGCCGGAACCTGGCGGTCCCAGAACCGGGTTTTCTGGAGCGCCTTACGCTCAACCTGAGCGCACCCAGCGCGGGCGGGGTGTTGGGTATGGCGCTAAACAAGTATGTTTTTGGCTACTTCGGCACCCTGGGGGCCACACTCCTCTTCCTCACCCTTTATTTGATCAGCCTTTACGGGCTCACTAATTTCCATCTGGGTGAGTGGTTGCGAGCTTGGTGGCAGGGCCGTGCTGCGCGGCCAAAGGAGGATGTGCGGGGAGATGGGAAAGCTATGGAGCGTCGAGCGCGGGAACTCGAGAGAGAAGCGCGAAAGCTACAAGAACAGATCGATAAAGCGGCAGCTAAGGAAGAAAGTCCCAAGAAACCGGCTGTCCCAGTCCAGGCGCCTGAAGTCGGTGCGCCTCCCGATCGGGCCGGGCTAGGCCCGGACCTCAAGCCCGTGCCGGAACCAACCGTGCGTGACTTGAGCGTGCCACAGCAAAGGGCTTTGGTGCAAGCGGTTGCAAAGCCGCAACTCCCTCCGGCCGCCGTCGAAATCCTTCCACGAAAGGCCGAATCCTCCGAGACTTCCACGCCGCCCCTGCAAGAAGTCGGACCGGCAAAGCTCGGGGAGGAGCTGGGCCAGCAGTCCAAGCCCGCACCTACTGCAAGAAGGCCGGAACCGCTGATCACGCTATATTCGCCGGACTCCAGTGAGCGGGTCCCAAGCCCGATGGCGGCAGCCCATCCTCCCGTCCCCAGCGGCACTCCCGTATCGGATCCGGAAGTGGAACTGCGGGTTGTGGAATCCGATATCGACCCAGGAGAACACAAAGCAACAGAGGTCCCCGCTAAGGCAGAGGTGGCCAAAACCGAGGGGATTGCGCCGGTCACGGCGCCGCCCGAAGAAGCAGCGCCGTTCGCCAAGCCTCGTAGCCCGGCTCAGCGCAAGCCCAAACCGATCGCCGTCGCTGCTCCGCCGCTCATCGGAAACTACAAGTTGCCCGACCTCAGTCTGTTGGCCCTGCCAGATTTGAGCATTAAGCCTACGGAGTCCAAGGAAGATCTCATGGCCAACGCGCGATTGATGCAGCAGACCCTGGCCCAATTCGATATCGAGGTCTCCCTCGGCGACATCACCAAAGGGCCAACCATCACCCGCTACGAACTCCACCCCGCCCCAGGGGTGAAGCTCGAGAAAATCACCGCGCTAACGAACAACATTGCGGCGGCCCTCAAAGCCGAACGCATTCATATCCTCGCGCCCGTTCCTGGAAAAAGTTCGGTAGGGGTTGAGGTGCCGAATCTGATCAAATCGAAGGTGATCATGAGGGAGCTGCTCGAGTCTGAAGAGTGGCGATCGAGCAAGGCGCGGGTTCCGCTGGCCTTGGGGAAGGACGTCTACGGGCACCCTATCGTGGCGGATCTTGCGGAGATGCCGCATCTCCTAATCGCGGGTAGCACTGGGTCGGGCAAGTCAGTCTGCGTCAATGCGATCGTAGCCTGTTTACTCTTCAAATTCTCTCCCGATCAGCTCCGCTTTGTGATGATCGACCCTAAGGTGGTCGAATTACAGCAATACAATGCGTTGCCTCATCTGGTGGTCCCCGTAGTCACTGACCCCAAGAAAGTGATTTTGGCGCTGCGCTGGGTGGTCAACGAGATGGAGAAGCGTTACCAGATCTTTGCCCGCGTGGGTGTGCGCAACATTAAGTCGTTCAACGACCGGCCAAAGGACAAACCTTTGCCCCCCCGCGAACCGGAACTTCCGCTCGCGGCCAAGAAAGAGAAGATTGAACCGGGGGCGGAGGGGTTCGCAGTCGAGGTGGACGAAGAGATTGTGGTACCCAGAGAAGAGGAAATCGTCATCCCGGAGAAACTCAGCTACATAGTGGTCATTATTGATGAGCTCGCTGACTTGATGCTCGTGGCCCCGGCGGACGTGGAGATGGCCATTGCCCGCATTACCCAGATGGCGCGCGCGGCGGGTATCCACTGCATCGTGGCCACCCAACGCCCCAGTGTGGATGTGATCACCGGCGTCATTAAGGCCAACATCCCTTGCCGCATTGCGTTTCAGGTCGCCGCGAAAGTCGATTCACGCACCATTCTCGACGCCATGGGAGCCGACAAACTCCTGGGCAAAGGGGATATGCTTTACCTTCCTCCGGGATCGGCCAAGCTCATCCGAGCACAGGGGGCGCTTATAACCGACAAGGAGATCGATGATATTGTGCAATTCATCGCCAGGCAGGGTAAACCCAGCTACGAGATGGAAATCCACAAGCAACTCGCCAAGTCCAACAGCACGTTGGACCAGGAAGAAGGTATCGACGAGGACGAGGACCTGATCGAACAGTGTATTGAGGTGATCCGCAGCGAGCAAAAGGCTAGCGTCTCCCTGCTACAACGCCGTCTGCGGCTGGGTTACACTCGCGCAGCCCGGATTATGGATGAACTGGAGAACCGCGGGATCGTGGGACCTGGGAGGGGAGCCGAGCCTCGGGATATCCTGATTGATTTGGACGGCGCCGGCGCAGACGGGGCAGGCGAAGGGTCCTAAACGGCTCGTCGGGCAGCAACCTCCTGCTCTCGAGGGGATCGCTGACCTCACCGCTGCGCGGAGGCTAACAATCGACTACGGCTCGGTGTGCCTTCAAAAACACAGTTCTCAAGTCGAAGGTTATGGTTTATCACCCCCCCATCCGAGAGAAACGGGTCACACTGGCTCAGATGGCAACCGGAGCACTGGCCGTCCATGAGAATGGATAACTCTCTCGTATCAGATAACCTGATGATATCCCCGGTGCGGGGTCAATAGACATTTACTTTTGAATCGCTCTCTCCTAAAGTGCAGGGCTCAAGTCGCTCAGCATGGTTAAGTTTTTGACGATCGCCAGCAATGCCTTCATGGAGCTGGTCCGGCAGCCAGTGTTTCTGCTGGTCCAGACCAGTTCTGGCATCTTCTGCGTATTCCTCTCGATCGTACCGTATTTCGGCTTTGGGGATGATCCCAAGATGGTGAAGGACACGGTAATGGCCACCATGCTGCTCGCCGGTCTGCTCTGCGCCGTCCTCAGCGCCTCGGCGTCGGTCGCGCACGAAATCCGGACGGGGACCGCTCTGGCGGTGCTCGCCAAGCCGGTTGGGCGCGCTCAGTTCCTGTTGGCTAAGTACTTTGGATTGGCCATGGCCCTCACGGCGCTGGCCTATTTCGACCTCTTGGCCGCCCTGCTGGCCAGTCGCATGGCCTACGATGCCTACGGATCGGCCGACATGCTCGCTTTCTATTCGTACGTCGGGTCGATCGTGATCGGTTATCTGGTTGCCGCCTTTGCGAATTATTTCCTGCACCGTCCCTTCGTTTCAGATGCGGTGCTTGCCCTGACCGTAGTGGTGACTCTCGGATTTGTGGCCATCAACTTCTTCGACCACGAAGGCGCAGTGCAGAGTTTCGCCAAAGGCGTGGATTGGCGGTTAGTGCCGGCTTCGGTCCTCGTTCTGTTTGCGTTATGGGTCTTGGCGGGGCTCGCACTCGCATGCTCCACGCGCCTGGAAATGATCCCCACTCTCTCGGTTTGCTCCGCCATTTTCGTACTTGGTCTGATGTCGGACTACCTGTTCGGCGAGAGATCTGAAAAAGGCCAGTGGTGGGCCACGTTTTGCTACACCGTGATCCCCAATTGGCAACTGTTCTGGATGGCTGACGCATTGGACGTACAGCGTCAGATTCCATGGAGCTATGTGGGCCACGCCTTCGGTTATATGGCGGGTTACTTGGGCGCCGCGTTGGCCGCGGCCTTGCTGTTATTTGAGGATCGAGAGTTGAGCTGAGTCGCATGGAACCTAACATCCAACAAAAGGGGCTGGTTAACTGGGTACTTCTGCTCGTACTAGGCAGCGCAAGCGCGGTGGTGGCCCAGTACGCCAATTCGGCCGCCGGCATGGCGGCCAGCGTCTTCATGGGGCTAGGATTCCTGGTCTCTGCCGTAAGCTATGTTCAGATGCGCTTGGAGGAGCGCGAGCGCCTTGAGCGGATGGAATTGGATGAGCTCAAGAAGACGGCCAGCAGCGCCACCCTTTTCACCGCGGAGGCGGACGACACGTTCCCCGCACGTCGCGCCCGGGAACAGTTCGAGCGCTACTTCGTGCGTGGTTTTGCGGTTCTGCTCTTCTTGCTCCAATGCACGGCCGCGTATCTGCTCTGGAAATACCTGGGTGACGACAAACCAAGCACCCCTCGAGAAGCTACCGTCACGATGGCGCTCAATGGTCTATTTGCACTGGTCTTCTTCCAATTTGGCAAATACTCCGCTGTCCTATCGCGTCTTCAGCAAGAGCGGCTGTTACGTCCACAGGCTAGCTACATGTTGCTCGGGGCGGTCCTCAGCTTGGTCGTGGCGTTGGTTGAGGTGGCGGGGTGGGCTGGTTACCCGAAAGTCGATCTTATCGTAGCACGCATTCTGACCGTCGTGCTGGGGTTGGTGGCGGCCGAGACGCTCCTTACCTTGGTCTTCGAGATGTATCGGCCCCGTCTCAAGGGCCAAGCTGAACACCCGCTCTACGAGAGCCGGCTAATCGGGCTTTTGAGTCAGCCAGGGGGCCTCATTACGACTGCCGCCCAGGCCCTGGATTACCAATTCGGATTCAAGGTCTCTGAAACCTCCTTCTACCGGTTCCTGGAGGACCACCTTGCTTCGTTAGTTCTACTGCAGTTAGCGGTCCTATTCCTCTCCAGTATGCTGGTGTTCATTGAGCCAGGCGAACAAGGTCTGCTGGAACGATTCGGTAAACCGGTCGAATCGCCGGTACTGGGCCCTGGGCCTCACCTGAAATTGCCATGGCCGCTCTCCCAAGTGTATCGGTATGAGACCGATGCCATCCAGACCTTCACCGTTGGTTTGGTGACCGAGGAGAAAGATGAGGAGGCGCGCGTCATGCTCTGGGCTAAGGCACACGCGAAGGAGGAGTTTAACATGTTGGTAGCCAGCCGTTCGCAGGAAGCCACCAACAGTCTCAGCGGCGACCAGGGCGTGCCCGTGAACCTGCTCACGGTGAACATGCCGGTGCAGTACCAGGTGAGTGACGTACAAGCCTTCGCCTATAATCACATTGATGCGGGCGCTCTGCTTGAAAAAGTCGCGAACAGCGAAGTAACTCGATATCTAGTGAGCGTGGACCTCGACGAGATTATGGGCGGCGGGCGCCAGGCGGCTGCACACGACCTCCAGGAGCGAATTCAAGCTCGGGCGGATGCGCTCAAACTGGGGGTGCGAATCGTCTTTGTGGGATTGTACGCAATTCATCCGCCGGTCAAGGTCGCGCCCGACTTCGAAAGTGTTGTGGGCGCAATTCAAGACAAAGAAGCCACCAACCACTACGCGCACGCCTACGCAGCTCAGAGGGTACCTATGGCCCGCGCCGAGGCTGCCCTTCGCGTGGACGCCGCCAGGATCTACCAACTGCGCCGGGCCAGCGATTCCGTGGCTTCTGCTGGGCGCTTCACCAACCAAGTTGCGGCCTATAACGCCGCCCCCGAGGTCTATCGCTGGCGCTCCTATCTCGACTCCATGGGCCGGTCGCTCGCGACGGCCCGCAAGTACGTGGTCACTCCAACGAATACTCACCAGGTCTACGTGTTAGACCTCGTCGAGAAGATCCGCCCCGATCTCACCGACGTGATGCTCCCAGCAAAGAAGCCCTAAGAGCGTAATCCTGTTTTCCGATCCAATATGAAACGCAACCGTCTTACCCTCATCACTGGCATCGCTGTGGTGGTCATTTTTTCGATGATGCTGTTCTTCTTCCAAGTGCGCCAGACAGAGGTCGCCGTGGTCACCACACTCGGCAGCTACTCCGGCAGCAAATCCCGCCCTGGCCTCTACGCGCGCTTGCCCTGGCCTATTCAAAACATACACCGCTTTGACAACCGTATTCGCAATTTCGAGAAGAAATACGAACAGACCACCACCCGCGATGGACGGATCCTGTTGGTCGATGTCTTCCTGGGGTGGCGAATTGCTGATCCCAAAGTCTTCCTAGAACGGTTCGGAGGCGATGTGATCGCTTGCGAGCAAAACCTCGAAGGACTGATGCGCGATGCCAAGAACGGCGTCCTTGGCCAACACCCCATGGCCGACCTCATTTCCACTGACGCGAAGGCCCTCAAGTTTGACCAGATCGAGCAGGAGATGCTCACCACCATCCAGCCCAGGGCCAAAGCCAACTACGGGATCGAGGTCGATTTTCTAGGTATCAAGCAGATTGGCCTCCCCGAGTCCATCACGGCCAAGGTCTTCGAGCGAATGAAGGCGGAGCGGGAGCAGCTCGTCAAGCAGTTCAAAGGCGACGGCGATGCCGAGGCCATCCGCATTCGCTCCGACGCCGACCGCGAGCGCGAAAGAATTCTGGCCGAGGCTGGGGCGCAGGCGACCGTTATCCAAGGTCAAGCTGACGCGGAGGCAGCCAAGACCCTCAAGACCTTCCAACAAAACCCTGAGCTAGCGATCTTCCTGCTCAAGCTAAAGGCCTTGGAGGAAGCGCTAAAGGATCGGGCTACCGTGATTCTGGATCCACGTACTCCTCCTTTCGATCTACTCAGGGGCGAGGGCCAACTACCCGCGGACCATCATTGAACCGTTCCAGCCCATGAGCGAAGTCACTCCGCCATCGCCGACCCCGCCCTCTGACACGGGGTCATCGCACGTCGCTGTCCCCGAACCGTCCCTTGCGCTCAACGAGGACTCCGGCTCGCAGGCGCTTTCAGAGACCCTGCAAAGCGGGTTCCAGATCATCAGGGTGATCATGATCGGGCTGGTCGTGCTCTTCTTCTGCTCTGGAGTCTTCGAGATCCAGGAGAACCAACTGGGCGTAATCTTGCGCTTCGGTCGGCCGGTAGGCACCGGATCCGAGCAGTTGCTCAAGGCTGGCTGGCATTGGGCTTGGCCCTATCCGATCGACGAAGTAGTCAAGATCCCGATCGGTCAAGTCCATACGGTGATCTCCAGTTCTGGCTGGTATGCTACTACTCCTGAACAGGAGGCGCAAAACGCCGAACCCCAGCCCCGTGGCTCGCTGAGCCCGGAAGCCGACGGCTACACTCTCACCGGTGACGGTAATATCATCCACGTGCGTGCGACGGTGAAATATCGCATCAGTGACCCTCTGCGATACACGTTCGGTTTCACCAACGTAACCGCTGTCCTCACCAACGTAATCAACGATGCCATCTTCTATGCGTCCGCACGCACGAATGCCGCCGCGGCCCTCTACACCAACAAAGTTGGCTTCCGCGACCTTGTGTTGGACCGAGTGCAGAAACGGCTGGAAGACCTTCAACTGGGCATCACTCTCCAGCCGAGCGATGTCGAGACTAAGCCCCCCCCGGATGTGCGCGTGGCGTTCGAGGCGGTAAACGCGGCCGAGCAAGAACGCAGCAAGACCGTGAGCGACGCTCGCGGATACCACGACGAGGTGACCCGCAAAGCGGTGGGCGAGGCCAACGCCATCGTTAGCGGTGGGATCACCTCTAGCAACCGAGTGGTCTTGAGTCTGACGGCTGACGCCAGGGCATTTACCGAGCAATTGCCCTACTATCTCGAGAACCGACACCTGTTTGAGCAGCGTCTCTTGACTGCCACCATGGAGAAGGTGCTAACGAATTCGACCGCCAAGTTCACTTTTCCTGAACACGTCGATGAACTCCGGCTGCAGCTCAATACCGGCCCCGAAAAACACGAGGCGAAAGAGCAGCCCTAAACGAATCGCCAAGATCATCGCGACAACCTTTTGATTCTATGCAGGTAACCTCACTCGCGACCCGACACGACGCATCGGAACATGACCATGGACCGGGCTGTGAACCGTGTGGAGCGGAGCACGAACACATCCCTGTGCGCCGTTGGCAACTCCTGACCGGGCTGATCTTCGTCCTGAACTCGTTCCTGGTGAACTGGGTATTCACTAGCGGGCGGATGGTGGCTAGCGCCAGCGCGATGATCGGATGCATCTTCCTGGCGGTCCCAATCGTGTGGACCTCGGTGAAGGACATTCGTCGAGGCCTGTTGAGCATCAACGAGCTGGTCAGTATTGCAGTCCTAGCTTCGATTGCCAGCGGCGATTACCAAACGGCGGGCATCGTCGCGTTTTTCATGCTGCTGGGTGAATTGATCGAAACGAACACCGCTGCGGGTGCTCGCGCTTCGATCGAGTCTCTGATCCGCCTCACTCCCTCCAAAGCGCGCCGCATCCTCAAAGAAGGTCGCGAGGAAGAGATTCCGGCCAAGGACTTGGCAATCAATGACATTATCCGTGTCCGTCCGGGCGACGCGGTTGCTGCGGACGGCGTGATTGTTACCGGGCAAGGCTCTTTCAATCAGGCGAACATCACCGGGGAATCGCTCCCGGTGGATAAAAATCCAGGAGACCAAGTCTTCGCCGGAACCCAGAATCTGACTGGGGTGCTAGAAATCAGGGTGACACGAGCTGGAGAGGATACCACCCTGGGCCGGGTGCGCGACCTGATCCTGGCGGCTGAAAAGACCAAGCTTCCCATGATGCGGCTGGTAGACCAGTACATGGTCTATCACACCCCGTTGGTATTGCTCATCGGCGCTTTGGTTTGGGCTTTTACGCACGACCTCAACCGCATGATTGCTGTACTGGTGGTGTCATGTCCTTGCGCGTTCATTCTGGCCTCACCGAGCGCGATGGTCGCTGCGCTCTCCGCTGCTGCGCGTCTTGGTATCCTGATCAAGAATGTCGCGGACATCGAGTTGGCTGCGCGCATCAACTCCTTCATCTTCGACAAGACCGGCACCCTGACCACCGGACGATTAGCGGTCAGCCGCTTGGCACCCCTCGGTGATACGAAACCAGCGGAGCTGCTGCTCGCAGCCGCATCCGCGGAGAAATACAGCAATCATCCCACTGCCAAAGCCCTGGCGGAGTTGGCAGCGGAGGTTGGCGTTCGATTGGTCGAACCCAAGAATTTCGCCGAAGCTGCAGGACGGGGCATCAAGGCAGACGTCGATGGCGTCTCGGTCATTATTGGGCGAGCGCAATGGCTCAAGGACAACGGGATTCAAGAAGACGTAATGAAGTCCGTGGACTTGAACGAGACCGAAGGGTTCAGCCTGATCTTTGTCGCCCGCAACGGCAAGTATATCGGCTGGGTTGGACTCAAAGACGAGACCCGGCCAGAGGCGAAGGAATCCTTGCGGGGCCTCATCCAAAACGGCGTTCGTCGTGTGGCCATGGTCTCTGGCGATCGCCAACCGGTCGCCGCCCGGGTGGCACGCGAGATCGGCTGCGAAGAGGTCATGGCTGAGTGTTTGCCCCAGAACAAAGTGGATTTTGTGCGTCACATGAAATCCAAAGGTTACCGAGTTGCGGTGGTCGGTGACGGCGTCAACGACGCTCCCGCGCTGGCGGCAGGAGACATCGGCATAGCCATGGGTGCTGCCGGCAGCGAAGTCGCTTTGCACAGTGCCACCATCGCTCTGATGAACAATGACCTGCGCCGACTGCCCTTCCTCGTCAAGCTCTCTCGTAGTACTCGCTCCGTCATCAATCAAAACTTCCTCTTCGGGGTCTTCTTCATCATCGGAGGCCTGATCTTGACCGCCTTCGGCTATATCACCCCTATCGTCGCGGCCATTATGCATAACCTCGGCTCCCTCGTAGTAGTTTTCAACAGCGCCCGCCTCGTCCGCCAAGGCGAAGAATTGGAGCCTTACCAGAAGCCGACCAGCGGTCCGGGCAGCGGTCGTCCAGACGTCGCCCCGTCCACTCCCCAGCTCGCTCCGGCAGCGGCTTAGCTTCCCAGACTGCTCGGACGACTGCGGTCCCCTGCTACCGCCCCGTCTTTCGACCCATTATGCTGTTAAGGGGCGAGCCGAGATTGGAGTGGGCTTTTCCTCGCCGCTCCGCTCAGAATCGGTGAATCGATGTTGGCCGCCATCCCTGGCGGTACGAGCGGAAGCGCACCTGGAGCGTTCATTTCGCGTGATGCGACAGATCTTCGAATGCTTCTCGAATAGTGGGGAAACGAAACTCAAAACCGGATTCAAGCAACTTGCGCGGGATCACGCGCCTACTCTTAATGATAAGTTCGGTCTCGGTTCTCAAGATGAAAGCACCAACTTCGAGCATCCAATTCGTGGCAGGCAGGCCAAAGGGGACGCCGCACACTCGTCGGAGGATGCTCATCATCTCCGCGTTTGAAAGCGGCGTCGGTGCTGTGAGATTGACCGGGCCGTGAATCTCGCCGTGGGTGATCAGCCACTCAACGGCCCGGCAATAGTCCGATTCGTGAATCCAGGAGACAAACTGTCGGCCATCCCCCATCCTCCCACCCAGTCCCAGACGGACTAAGCGACGCAACACCGGAAACACGCTGTTGTCGCCCATCCCAAGCACCATCGCCATGCGCATCGCGATTTTTCGAGTATGAGGTGTCTGCGCTTCCTCAAGGGTGCGCTCCCAGGCAGTTCCAACCTCAACGGAAAAGGCGTCCTGAGCCTCGGCTGCCGGTTCAGTCTTACCCTTCTCATCCCAAGCACCTCCGTAAGTGTGCCGGTAGAGTGTTGCGGTGCTCGCGTTCAGCCAAATCCGGGGAGGTTGGCGGCAGCGACCGATCGCTTCGCCTAGCACACGCGTGGAATAGATTCGCGACTCCAGTATCTCCTTCCGATTGCGAGCGTTGTAGCGGCAGTCCACCGATTTACCGGCCAAGTTCACAACGACGTCAGCGCCTTCGAATTCCTGTTGCCAGGAACCCAGCTCTCGTCCGTCCCAGATCACTTGGCGAACGGGGTCGCCGTTTTGGTGTGGCGCCCGAGTCAGGATTACAACCTCCCATTGGGCCTCCAGGAAATGTGCCGCGAGCGCCCTCCCAAGAAATCCTGACCCACCGGCTAGGATAATCCGTTTCATAGACTAGCCTGTTGCAACACCATGAGCTCGTCTGGCAAGAAAACGGCGGCTGTTTCCAGCGGCAAATCCGGTTCCGTCGGTGATAGCGACGTTCATGGTCTGCCCATTTTCAACGTGGCTAGCACAACGCCATCGGTTATGAGCCGATTCCCAGGGTTTTCAGCACCTTATCTCCAGCCGTTAGGAACTTCACCAGTGCAGCCGAGGGGAGCTTAGCCACCTGAACATACCAAGCGGTGGTGGTCTCGAAGAAGCGGTGCAACTCGCGCAAACGCTCCTCGGTATATTTATCAACGTCCTTTTCTTTGCCGGCCTCACTCATGCAGTCTTCCAACATCGCCATGGTGGGGTCAATCTCACGGCGCTTGCGCTCATCCAGGACGACCCGGAACATCTCCCACACATTCTTCATCGACTCGAAGTGATCGCGCTTGTCTCCTAGAACGTGGATGAGTTTAACGATTCTCCAACTCTGGAGTTCCTTGAGGCTATTGCTCACGTTCGAGCGAGCCACGTCCAAGGTGTCGGCGATTTCCTCCGCGTTCAACGGCTTGGGCGAGATGTAGAGCAAGGCATGGATCTGAGCGACGGTTCGGTTGATGCCCCAGCGGGTCCCCATTTCCCCCCAATGAAGGACGAATTTTTGTTGGACTGGATTGAGCTTCACATTTCGATTATTTCTGTTACGTCTGAAACTATATAATCGCCTCGAGTTTGTCAAATGAGATCCTGCTCACATTGGCGAAAAATGGGGCAAAATATGCCCAACCCAACGGCTCTCACGTCTCAAGCCGGCGCAAAAGTCTGCCCGGGCGATGCAGAGCCGGCCCTTGGACGAGGGAATCCGGACGACCATGCTTCGGAGCCAATCTAACCCCAAAGGCGGAACCGTTGACGGATTCACAATTGAGCTGCAGTTGCCCCCTGTGTCTGGCCCGAATCCGCTGTTCTTCGCACTGTCCGCGGCCTAAGCTTGACTCAGGTCTGCTCGATATTTCATGCGCAGCTATGGATTGCGTTGGTGAAGCTGATTTGATCGCGCGCTGCCGCCGCGGCGACGCTCGGGCCTGGGATCAGCTTTTCGATCAGCACTATAATGCGCTGGGACGATTTCTTTTCCAGCTCAGCCCGGACTTCAGCAGAGAAGATGTGGAAGAATTGTGCCAGGAAGTCTTTCTCTCGGTGATCCGCAGCCTGGGTTCGTTCCGCGAGACAAGCCGGTTCCAAACTTGGCTGTTTCGAATTGGCGCCAACAAGGCCCGCGATCTTCGTGAACGTCAGACTGCGGCCAAACGAGGCGGAGGGCAGGTACCACTGTCCATTCAAGCAGAGGACCCACAGACAGGACTGACGATTGATCCAGCCAGTTCGGTCTCGGAGCCCGACAAAGCCCTGATGACTGCGGAGCAGAATCAGGCTGTTCGCCTAGCGTTGGACCAACTAGGCGAGCCTTGCCAGGAAATCCTCGAACTGCGCTATTTCGGCGATCTGAGCTACGAGGAACTTTCTCAAGCGCTCGACCTGAACCCGAAGACGGTTAGCTCGCGCCTAAGCAAGTGCCTGGACCGGATGGGGTTAGTTCTTCGTGAAACTAACTCGAGGGAGAGTTCGGGGCGTTTCCCCGTCTAACTCATTGGCCGCTATGTCCGAAGAACCCAAAACCAATGCCGAGAGCAGGCTTCAGGCGTACGCTGCTCAACGGCGCCAAGAAGCGAACGGGGCGTTCGAGATGCCACCGCAAACGCGGCGGTCACTTCACGAAGAGATCCAGCACCGGTTTCCGGCCAAGGGCGGCAGCAGCCGGCGGCTGGCTAGCTGGTGGCAGGTGTTCTGGCCTTATGCGGCCTTGGGGGCATCTCTAGTCCTCGCCGTGGGCGTGTTCATCTTCGTCCGTGATCGAGAGGAGCGGCGCGGTCCTGGAGAAATGGCTTTGGCCAAAGCGGAGAAACCTGAGAACGCACCGGCGCGAGCGGTCGCTCCGGAGGTCGCGCCTCGGCCAATGGAGAATGCAGCTAGGTTAGGGCCGAGCGTTGTTCAACTGAACCCCGAGTCGAACGCCGTGCCGATCCCAGCCGAAACACGCGATGCGCTTGGCGGTCGAGGGCTGACCGCTTCGGATAAGGCTCTGGCAAATGCGAACACTCGCCCCACGGAGAACGAAACGGGTGTTGGATTGGCCTCTAACCTGGCCACCCTGCCGGCACAGCCGCCTCCGGCTGCGGAACCAACAACTCCAACGGCGGTGAGCACGGTACCAAATGGCTTAACCCGTTCCAGACTCGATTCTCCCGCGGTCGCGCAGGCGTCGCCACAGCCACCCGACAACAGACCCCCCGCGGTCATGTCCCTTCACGAAGCCGCCGTGGAGGCACCCGCCGCGCGCACAACCTCTTTGGCCCCTATTATTTCAGACTCCATGGCCAGTTCTCCGACGACTCTTCCAGGAGCAGTCCCGGCGCCTCAATCCCCGTCTCCGACCGTGTCCCCTCAACTCGCGCGCCAAGCCACTTCCTCGCAGTACAGCCTCGCCCGCCCGACGCAAACTGCATCTCCACCCATTCACAACGTCGCGCTGACGGCGCAAGATCTTGCTGACCTTCAAAACAACGTGGCGAACTACCGAAACGCCCTGTCGCAGACCACTCTACTAAAACAACAATACGTCCAGAATGGCGCTTCGGCCCCGCTCCGGCGCAATTTCAATTCGCCTCCCAGGATCCAGCTGCTCAACAACTTTCGTTTTGAACAGAACGGCAATACTGTGCGGTTAATCGATGCTGACGACTCGGTGTATGAAGGACAGTTTCAAGCACTACCTGCTTCCGCGGCTTCACCTTCTCTGGACGAACGGACAAAAACCGTTCCTGGGAAGGACGCGATCATCGCTTCACCTCAGGGCACCTACACTCCCCGCCTATCGGCCGCTAGCCGGTCTGAACAACAACAGAGCGGCCTCTCCAGCGCCAGCCCGTTAACCAATGAATTCCCTTTCACCGCCAGAGGGACAAACAAGACCACACGTCAATCTGTGGTCGTCTATGGCCGGTTAGTGGTGACCAACTTGACGGATGGATTTTCGCGACAGCGGCAGCAGTTACCCGCGATCGCGAATCAGAACCAATCCCCTCTCAATAACGTGCTGGTCCAGGGCAGAGTGGTCATCGGTAGCCGAACCCAGATGGACCTTAACGCCATACCCACTGGCCAATGACGGGGCGGGACGACCGCCGACCAAGACGAAGCCGAGTGGCGCGCGGCTGCTGCGGCACGTCTCCGCGGTCCGATCTGGCAATGCCTTCGGGTTGCCGGGCCACCATCTCCTCCCACCGAAAAGGAGCGATCCCTAGCTTCAAGGGGTTTGGCCAGTGGTCCGAAATCAGCATCCGACCGGACCTCGGACCGATCTTCGATCACTCCGGATTCCTGATCATTAGTTGTAAGTTATTTGACACCAACAGATAACGAGATGATCCAATGTTCTTTGGGGATATTGGCGTAATAGGTGCTTTCCATGCGGTACTGACGTGCTCCCAAGAGTTTGGGCTCCAGACAACAGAATGCTTCCGGTGAATTTGATCATGAGACAGGCAGACGGTTCGGTGCGCGATGCGTATCGGCTGGCCAAAGAGCCAAGCCGAAATCGAATCGTTGTGCCTGCTTTGGGATCACGCGAGTTTCCCGCCGTCTGCGGAACACTCAAGTTGGCCTCGGCGGTCTTCGCCCTGGCAGTGGCTCTGGGTACCCCGCTTCGCAGCCAGACGGTGAGCGAGAGCTTCATGAACAGCACCGCGCCCAACTGGACTTTTGGGGGCACCGGTTATACTCCCAATCTGACGGGTGGGGGCATCGATCCCTCCGGCAACGGCTGGCTGCGTTTGACCGATAATTCCCTGAACCTCGCCACCTACGCCACCTATAACAACCCGATCGCTTCCCAGAACTCGACCATCACTGCCTCCTTCGACATCGCGGTCTGGAATCAAGCCGGCAGCGGTGCGGCCGATGGCATCTCGTTCTTCCTGTTCGATGGCAGCAAGGCTTTTTCGGTGGGCGCCAACGGCGGTTCTTTAGGATACGCCCAGAAGACCGGGGTCAACGGGATGAGCGGCGGTTACGTGGGGCTGGCCCTGGACGACTGGGGCAATTTCTCCTCGCCCACCGAAGGCCGTGACGGTGGGCCCGGCCAGATACCCAACTCCGTCTCCGTTCGCGGTCCAGGGACCGGCACTACCGGCTATACTTACATCAGCGGAACCTCCAGTGGCGGCGTGCCTGCGCTGTCCAGCCAACTGGATTTTCCCACCGACACTACCCGGCCCAGCGCGACCAACGACTGGCGCCACGTCACCCTAACGCTCAGTCCGGCCAACCAATTGAGCATCTCGATCACTTTTGGCACCAACTCGCCCCAACAGCTCTACATCGCCGACCTCTCATCCTACACGCGCCCCAACACGCTGGACTTCGGTTTCGGTTCGGCTTCGGGTTCGGCCGCGGAGATCCATGAGATCCGGTCCTTCCAGATCAGTTCGGTGGCCGGTTTGCTCTGGGATCGAGGTGGCGCATCAACGCTTTGGGGCACCGGCCAAAACTGGAACCCGGACGGAGTGCCCGTGGCCGGCGGGGACATCATCTTCAACAACGCCTACGTCAACAGCGCTCAGACAGTGGACCTCGGTGGCGCAACCCGGGACGTGCGTACGGTGTCGATGGATGCGCCTTTCAGCTATACCTTGCAGAATGGGACCCTCAACTTTGATTCCCACGGCGCCGGCGGTCAGCTCTCGCTCAGCGCCACGGCGATCGACGGGGACGCCCCACAGACCGTAAACGCCAACATCACCACCACCGGGGATCTGCTGATTAAGAATGCCGCCGTCAATGCGTTGACCCTGGGCGGCACCATCGGCAACGGCGGCCATGCCCTCAATTTCGACGGCAACATCGCTTCCAGCGGCGTGATCTCAGGCACCGGCAGCCTGAGCAAGCAGGGGGCAAGCACTTTGACCCTAGACGGCAACAACACCTATAGCGGCGGAACCACGCTGAACGCGGGAACCCTCGCCCTGGGCAACAACAACGCCCTGGGTACCGGCACCCTCACGATCAATGACGGCACGGCCCTCCAAGCCAGCGGCGGTGCCCGGACCATCGCGAACCCCACCACCCTGCAGGGTGACACTACCATCGGTGGAGCCAATAACCTTACCTTCAGCGGCAGCTGGACGCAGAGCGGTGGCGATCAGACGGTCACCGTTAATAACAGCGCGACGACCACCTTCTCTGGTGGCATCAACCTTTCCGAAGGCAACACGGGTCGAACGCTCACCATGAACGTGGCTGGGGGCGACAGCGCCGTGGTCAGCGGGGTGATCGCCGACGGTGGCACCAGCGCCGGAAACCTCACCAAGAACGGCAGTGGCACCCTGACCCTCAGCGGTGCCAACACCTTTACCGGCACCACCACCG
>Ga0265314_10000648_pt1 | contig 42647 bp, 36 predicted proteins | sample 4126metaG_FD_203106 | JGI IMG/M metagenome (GOLD analysis project Ga0265314, IMG submission 203106) | Rhizosphere microbial communities from Carex aquatilis grown in University of Washington, Seatle, WA, United States - 4-1-26 metaG | ecosystem: Host-associated > Plants > Roots > Rhizosphere >...
GTTTATGGCAGATGGGCAACTGACGCTGAACATCGAAGGCATGCACTGCGACAACTGCGCGCGGAAAGTGGCGGCGGCGCTCAAGGCGATCCCCGGCGTGACCGACGCGCAGGTGAACCTTCCGGAAAAAGCGGCGCGGGTATCGGTGACGGACCCGGCGCCCAGCACGCGCGACCTGATGAACGCGGTGAAATCGGCGGGCTTCACGGCGACGGGCTTTTCGCGGGCGGGATGAAGGTGGCGATTATCCGGGTGACGCGCGACGGCGGCGATTGGAGCGCGGCGGGGCGGCGGCGGCCTGGGCGAGGTCGCGTGCGAGCCGCTCCCGGGATATTGCGGCATGGCGGGAGCCGATGCGCTGCTGCAGCTGGACGAGTTCGCGCCGGATCCGCCATGCCAGTTCGTCGGGTGAGAGCGGCAGCCATTCGCTGCGCGGGATGGGGGTGCCGTAGTGGATGCGGATGGGGTGGAATCGCGGCGCTTTGGCGTGGCGGGGCCAGGCGTCGAAGGCGCCGTCAATGATGACCGGGAGGATGGAGATGTCGGCCTTGGTGCGGCTGAGGATCAGCGAAACGCCGGGGGCGACGGGGGCGATGGAACCGTCCTCGCTGCGGGTGCCTTCGGGGAAGACGTTGACGACGAAGCCTTTATCGAGGCGCTCGGTCGCGGTGCGGATGGCGGTGAGATCGGCGGCGCCGCGTTTTACGGGGAAGGTGTTCCAGAGTTCCATGAGCCAGGTGAGCAAGCCGCCTTTGAAGAGCGTGTCTCGGGCCATGTAGTGGAGCTGGCGTGAAGGGGCGATGCCGATGAGCCAGGGGTCGAGATAGGACTGGTGGTTGGTAACCATGAGGATGCCGCCGGTTTTGGGGATTTGGTGCTGACCGGTGGCGCGGAGGCGGAAATAGAGGGTGGAGATGATGCGCGAGAGGAGGCGGCCGAAGTTCCAGGCGAAGCGCTGGAAGGCGCCGGTGCCTTCGCCGCGGAAGCGGTAGACGTGGCCGCTGGCGGTTTTCACCGTCGGGGCGGGAGGAGGTTGTTGCGGGGTGGTCATGATTCGGTAAGAAATGACGAATGACGAAGCACGAATGACGAAGCAAATTCGAATGACGAATGACCGAATGAGGAAACACGCGCCGGCCGAGGCGCTTCGTCATTTGAGCATTGGAACATTTGAATTTGATGCGTCATTCGATTTCGTCAGTCGTCATTTGTCCTGAATGTGGGCGAGCATCGCCTGGACGGTTTGTTCGAGTGTCAGGTCGGTGGTGTCGATGTCGATGGCGTCCGGGGCGCGCATCAGTTTTCCATAGGGGCGGGACTGATCCTGTTTGTCGCGGAGTTCCATCTCGGCGAGGACCTGGTCGAGCTCCGCGGAGATGCCTTTGGCGGCGAGCTGGGCGAGGCGGCGGCGGGCGCGCTCTTCGGGATGAGCATTGAGGAAGAATTTGTAGGGCGCGCCGGGGAAGACGATGGTCCCCTGGTCACGGCCTTCGGTGACCAGACCCGTGAGCTTCTTTTTTCCCTTATCAACTGGCGAGTGCGAGATCGAGATATCCTTAGGAGGCAAGTCGAGGTCGACACCCTGCTCGGCCTGCTCGCCGATGAGACGCTGCTGTTTCACCAATTCCTCGCGAACCCAGGGATTGTCGGCGGCAACGTAAGTAACGGCGGTAACCTCCGGCCGGCGGATGGCCTCGGAGACGTCCCGGCCGTTAAGGAGAACGGTGGCGGGCTGCCTGGCCCAGTCGAAGGCGATATGGAGGAGCCGGGCGCGGTGGCCGATGCGGTCCGGGTCAGGCAGGATGCCTCTTTCCAGGGCATCGAGGGCGACGGCACGGTACATGGCGCCGGTGTCGAGATGGGGAAGCCCGAGGCGGCGGGCGAGCTCCAACGCCGCTGCGGATTTTCCGGAACCTGCGGTGCCATCGATGGTTATAATCACGAGGGACCTTTGTGGTCTGATAACAATCTGGGGAAACACGGAAAATGGGCAAAATGGGGAAAAATTTCTTGAAAACGAACCTGACTGTCGATAACTTAAAGCAGTTGGGCAGCAAAGACAACTCCCCCGTTGCCCCGGACTCTCACAATAGTGCTGCCCGGCCGATTGAATTCGCTATTTTCTCCCCTCCGGTAGGCGAAGCTCCATCCCAGGCCTTCGCCTACTTTTTTTGTTTTTGCAGGGCATGAGAAAATGCCCCAAAGTTCGACTTACACCTCACCACGAATCAGGTCTTCGTAGGTCTCGCGCCGGCGGATGGTGGAGAACTGGTTGCCATCCACGAGGACCTCGGCAGCCCGGGGGCGGGCGTTGTAGTTGGAGCTCATGGCCATGCCATAGGCGCCCGCGGAGAAGATCGCGAGGAGGTCGCCGCGCTTCATGGGGGGGAGGAAGCGGTCTTTGGCAAGGTAATCGCCGGACTCGCAGATGGGGCCGACGACGTCGACTTTCTGGTCGCCGATCATGCGCACGCTGTTCTGGCGGTCGGGGGGGATGGCATTGGATCCCGGCTGGGCGGGCCAAATGAAGTGATAGCTTTCGTAGAGCGTGGGGCGGATGAGGTCATTCATCGCGGCGTCGACAATCACATAACTTTTTGTGCCGGCCTGCTTGGTGTATTGGACCTGGGCCAGGAGGATCGCGGCGTTGGCGATGATGGAGCGGCCGGGCTCGAGAATGATTTTGAGCGGGGTGCGACCGGGGGCGGGGTTGTTCACGCGGTCGCGCAGCAGCGGGACGATGGCCTCGGCGTAGGCGGAGAAGGGCGGGGCCTCGTTGCCCTCATAGAAGGCGGCGAAACCGCCACCGATGTCGAGGGTTTCGATGGGGATGCCGGAGGCGGCGAGGTCGTCGATCAGCGCGAGGGCCTTGGTGACGGCCTCGGCGTAGGGTTCGGTGAATTTGATGGGCGAGCCGATGTGGAGGTGCAGGCCGTGGAGGCGGGCGTGTTTGGCTTTGGACGCCTGGCGGTAGAAATCGGCAGCGCGGTCGATGTTGATGCCGAACTTGTCTTCCTTGCGGGAGGTAAAGGTTTTGTTGTGGGTGGAGCGGTTCTGAAGATCGGGGTTGACGCGGAGTGCGGCGGCGGCGGTGACGCCTTTCTGGCCGGCGATGCGGTCGAGGTTCCAGAATTCCTCTTCGGATTCGACGTTGAAGGTGCCGATGCGGGCGTCGAGGGCCTCGGCGATTTCGCGGTCGGTTTTGCCGACGCCTGCGAAGAAGATTTTTTTAGGATCGCAGCCGGCCTTGAGGGCGCGGAAGAGCTCGCCGCCGGAGGTGACATCCAAGCCGGAGCCTTCCTGGACGAGGGTGCGGCAGATGGCGAGGTTGCCACAGGATTTTAGGGAGTAGCAGATGGTGGGGCTGAGGGTCGAGAAGGCCTGGGCGATGCGACGGTAATGGCCGAGGAGAGTGGCCTTGGAGTAGATGTAGACGGGGGTCCCGACATCGGCGGCGATGCGGGCAACGGGAACCTGTTCAGCGAAGAGCTGGCCTTCGCGGTAGAGGAAATCATCCATGGGATTCGCTTCCATTTCGGGAGAAGGAAAGCGGGGTATTTTACCCGAAAAGGGCCGGGAAAGTCCGCTCGGCGACACCACCTGAGAAGGAGATGCATTCCGGCGGGAAATCTGGAAAGATTAATGCAACCTTTTGCGAAAATTAGCGCTTTAATAATAGGGCGTTAACATCCGCTCGTTTGAGCGGTTCGCCCGGGATTCTCGGCCTGCGGGTTGCTTTGCCGCGGCTCTTAAGTTGCTCTTGGGGCTGGTCGATGCGATGCCATGAGGGTTGAAAGAGAGGCTTCTCCATGTCCTTTGTCATGAGCCCGGCGCCCCAGGGAGGCCGGATACGTGGATGGCAGGGCCCCGTGAGCACGCGGGCGGTTCGGGTGGGGATTCTTCTGCTGGTGGTGGCGGCGCTGAATCTTGTTGACCTGGCGTATACGCTCTTTGCCGACCGCATCGGCATGCTCAACGAAATGAATCCGATTGCCGAGACGTTCATCCGCGCGGACCTGCGGCCGAGTTTGATCTGCTTCAAGGTGCTGATGCTGTTGTGCGGGCTGGGGCTGATCTGGCGGTCGCGGCAGAGCCGGCTGGCGGTGCCGGCGTGCTGGGTGCTGGTGATCGCGTACGTGGCCTTGGGGGTGGTGTGGTATTTCTGGGTGCAGACGGCCGAGGCGAATCTGTACTTTGCGTCACTGTTGAATAAATGAACGGCGCGGACCGGTGAGCCCGGGCGTCCGATGGTTTTGCGCAGTTTCCCAAAAATAGAATGAACTTTTCGCGCCGGTGCGTCTCTAAGACGGGAGACGAAGCGCGCGAGGAGGCATTCCATGAAGAACCGTGCACTGGGATTGGGAGTGTTATTGGCGCTGGCGGTTGCGGGGTGTTCGAAGCCACCTGTTGATGATCGGGCGACGCGGGTCCTGGACCTGGCGGCGCAGGAGGCGGCAAACATTCCGCAGCGGATGGATCGATTCGCCCGGCAGCTCAATATCGCCGACACGCAGGTGCGCCGAGGGCAGTCGGAGAGTGCGCGCAAGACGCTGGCGCTGGTCCAGGAGACGCTGGTGGGTGCGAAGAAAGAGGAATTTGACGACTTTCACCGGATTGCGGCGTGGACGAGCATTTCGCAGATTGCCCGGCGGGCGGGCGACAAGGGGATGGCGACGAAGGCGGCGGACAATGCGCTCGCCACGCTCAATGATGTGGATCCGGTGGAGCAGCGGCCGCAGTATGTCGCGTCGCTCTCTGAGGAACTCGATGCCTTGCGCGGACACGCGGCGGCGATTGAGCTGCTCAATACCGGGGCATCGTGGGCGGCGCAGCTTTCGGATGCCAACGTGCGGCGGTTCGCGCTTTACACTTTTGCCGATCGGCTGATTCAGCTCGACGGCTACGACAACGCGAAGACGGCACTGGAGCATGATCCGGATGCGGCGTGGCGGACCGATGCGCTGATGGCGCTGGCGGATCAGGCGCAGGGGATCCAGGAACCGCGGTTCGCGGCGGTGGCGGCGAACGCGGAGGCAGCGCCGGCGGCGCCCGGCAGGGGCGGGGGCGCGGGCGGATTTTCCGGCGGGGGCGGCGGGGGCGGATTTGGGGGTGCGACGGGCGGCAGAGGGGGCCGGATGAGCGCGGTCCCGTCGGTGCAGGGGTTTAACAAGGACGTGCATTTCGAAAACGTGTACAAGCAGCAATAGGCCCGGGGCGGGTTCGGGGCGGTGAGGCGGCGGTTGTTGCAACGGGCGGGGAATTGCCGATACATTCTGATTCACGCGCGGCGCATGAAGCGCCCCGGGAAAGTCCGCGCCGAATTGCCGGCAGCCAGGGACCGGTGACCATCATGAAACGCTATTCCACCCGCATCACTTGGACCGCCTTGATCGCCGCGATGACGATTGCCGGCGGGCTGGTTCCGGCCTTTGCGGCAAAAACGCCCGCGGCCAGGACGCCGGCCCCTTCAAAAACCGCCAAGCCAGTTCCGCCGCCGCCGAGCGCCGGGACCAAGACCAACCCGCTGCTGCCGCCGCAGATTCCGATCGATGGTTTTTATGGGGATTTGGCGCTGGTGGCCAAGGTGCCGCAGATCGCGCCGCAGGGGTTTGAGCCTTTGTATTCGGGGCAGGACTGGCAGAAGTTCCGCGACCGGTTCGGCGTGCAGGCGGACGGCGTGACGCGGCTCAAGAGTTCCGGTCAGGCGGCGTTTGCGGATGAGCTGGTGAAAGCGGCGCTTTCGGCGGGTTCGCCCCAAATCCCAACGGCAACCGCGCCGGCCGGCGGTCCCGCAACGGCCCCGGCGCCGATCGCCCTTTCGGGGTATTCGCGGCTTCTGCTGTTGCGGGCGGCGGCGATCGGCTATCGCAACCATGAGGGCTTTCCGGTGGCCCACCGGGCCGTGAAGGCCTATGCCGACGGAATGGACAAAAAATCGCCGACGCAGGTGGGCGCTCTATGGTCCATCGCCAACACGATGGCCCGGACGTCGGTCACACCGAAGGAGGACCGCATCCGGTACGACGGCATCGCGGCGCGGGCGAACATGCAGGTGGCGCTGCTTCTCCTGCAGGCCGACCAGGTGACGGCGGCCGATGCGATCACGCACCAGGTCGCCTATCACGAAGGGTGGCTCAAGAGCGACCCGGCGACGCGGGCAAAGATCGCACAGGTGCGGGCGGTGGTGAAGCAGACCGGGACAATGATGGATTACCTGGCGACGCAATATGGGCCGGCGATTCACAATGATCCGCAGGCGCTGCTGGCGGTGTATCTGTTCGGGCGGTATGTGAAGGGAAAGCCGGAGATTGTGGCGGATTTGCCGGGACGAATACCCGGGAGCACGCTGGCGCACCTGGCGGGGCAGATAGATGCGGCGGAGCGCGGGGATCTGACGGCGACGTTTAACGCGGCGGAGGGGCTGCGCCAGGCGGCGGCGGATGTGCCGGACGCGGTGATCCGGGAACGGACGCTGTACGGCGCGCTGCAGATGTACGATTTGTTTTTGACGTCGAAGCAGACCGAGCACGACCGCGTGCACCGGACAATGGCGCAGATCGCGCGCGAAGGCGTGGTTGCCGATGGAGCCAAGCGCGGGATCACGATCGATCCCTTCGCCAAGCCCGCCGCACCGGCGACGGCGCCGTCGCTGGCCCCTGCACCGTCGGTTGCGCCGAATGTGGCAGTTGCAAAGGTGCAGCGCGAAAATTTTCAGGATGAGTCCGCCGCATGGGATGCGGCGGCCGTTCGATCCGTGCGGGAGGAGGGGCACATGGCCTGGCGGCTGGATCCGGCCACGACCGCTCAGGTAGCGCTGATCTGGGCGGAGAATGATGACGCGCTGACACCGGCGGCGCGGGAACGCCTCGCGGCGATTGCCTCCAAGACACCGGAGCTGCGCGTTCTGTCGCCATCGGAGCAGGAGGCTCGCTGGGAGGGCGGCATCGTCGCCACGGTGGCCAATAGTAATGCGGCCGATCCGGACCACGGCGTGTGGATGCCGCGCAGCCTCGCGGTAGAAAATTGATTCCGATGTTCGCCAATGAATCCGAGTCGGCGCCGCGGTAAGATGCATCGCGAGCCCTGCGCATCGAAACGTCGCAGGGGGACGTCGCCTGAGACGCCTGATCTCCATACAAGGTCGAGTGCGTGTCCAATCCTCCTGATCCTGCCAATCAAGCCCTGGAATCCCTGTTTACCCAGGCCCTGGCGCATCATCAGGCCGGGCGGCTGGGAGAGGCCGAGGCGTTGTATCGACGGATACTTTCGCAGTGGCCGGGGCATGCGGGCGCGTGGCATGCGATGGGGGTGCTCGCGGGGCAGGTGGGTCAGCCGGAGGTGGCGCTGGGATTTTTCAGGAACGCCCTGACGCTTCTGCCGGACCAGCCCGTGTTTTTGAGCAATCTCGGCGAGAACCGTCGCTGGCCCCGGCACCGTCGGCGTTGCCTCATGTGGAGATGGCGCGGGAATAGCGTCGGGTTTTTCGGCGGGGCGGGAATACTGAATAACACGGCGCTTACGCCTTCGGCCATTGCTTCATTTATTGGCAGCGGCGCCTTTGGGGTTTGCGTCCTTTCCTGCGGCGCATGAATAGGGGCAACATCGACACCATGCATGCCAGCGCCGCGGGCTCCGGAGTGGCGGTGACCACCAGGTTCACCTGTCCCGGTGTGGAGAAATCCAGCGCTCCTGTGTAGTTGTTCGAGCCAAGGTAAACCACGCTGAATCCATTGTCGGTAAGCGCCCCGCCGTAAGTAAACAAGGTGTAAATGCCGGCCGAGAAGCCCTGGCCCTGCCGAATTTCCATCCGCCCGTCTAGTGTCAAAGCGCCATTGACGACGACAAGGTCGTTCGCTGGACCGCCGACCGTTCCCGCGGCCCCCAAGTCCCAGTACAGAATGGTGTCGGGGGTGAGGAAGAGTGAATCAACAACCAGGGTCCCCGCCGTGATCGAGGTGCCCGGGGCGAACTGCACATTCCCAATGGTTACGGGGCGGTGAATCGTTGCGTGCCCGCGCAGGGTGGTGACGCCCTGGCCGTCGACGATAAAAGGGGCATTAGATGCCGCAACAACCCCATCCACTTCGACCGTTTCATTGGTGATGGAGATGGGCCCTGTAATATTGACGAGCCCCGGCAACACCAGGGTGCCGTTGTTGGACTGGATCGATAGCGCCCTGGCGGTCCCATCCTCGGCAACGGACGAAAGGGTAAGGGTGCCAGAAGATAACAAACTCACATCGCCGGTGAGATTCAGCGACCCGACTTGAAAGCCGGTGTTACTCGAGTAGAAGTTCAATGTGGCATCGCCGGCGTTTATTGTCGCCACGCCGTCCGCAAGCGACGAAAATGGGAGGTTTATTCCGACCACTCCTCCGGGGACGGTGACCGTGTTCGGATAGATCACGGGAACAGTCTGCGTGCCTGAAGATTGCGAGCGGTCGAATGAGATGGCAGAGCCCGGATAGAGCGTGATGGGCGCCCCGGCGAGTGTTGCGGGCCCGGAGGCGTACAACGATGAGTAAACGGAAATAGCTGGAAAGCTGTTGGCCGTGCTTCCCAGGGTAATTCCTCCACCGGAAACCCCGAGCGTGCCCACGCTGATGGGCACGGGGGAGATGATTGGGACGTTGATCAGGCCGCCCCCGGTGAAGGACTCGCCCGCAGGCCCCACGTGGATGGCGTTCACCGCTCCGGGCGCATTGCTGGGATCTAACTCCGCCCCGAGGCCGTCTCCCATCCGGAACGTACCGCCGTTGACGTTGAATCCTTCGGCTTCCGTCACATGCCCCACGGCAAACGTTGCGGCGGGATTGATCAGGCTCACCTGTGCGATATCGTTCACGGACAGGACGACGATGTCCTGAGCGCGGATGGCAGTGCGCGGAAACTGGGCCCCCGCGAGTGCGGCCTTGTCCCGAATCAGGAAGGTGACCGGTCCGTCATCGAGCGTGATGGTTCCGCTTCCGTTAAGTCCGGCGGTAGCGATCATGAGGCTGGAACCGGCCGCCATATGGAGGGTGCCGTTTATGGCGCCTGAAGATGTAAGGATCAGCGTCGAACCCGACACCACCTCGGCAGGAGGAATCGGAGCGTTCCCTCCGCCGCCAAGGGCATTATTTATGTCTAATCTGGACGACCCGGTAAATTCAATATGATCCACGCCCGAAAAATCGGGGGTAGGGCAGTACAAGGTTGTGCTGCGCATTGAAACGACCTGCGAGCCGGCGGCGGTGCCAGCCAGGAGGGCCACGGAGCCCGATGAGCCGTTTCCCAGCCTCACATTTTCGAGGGTAACCGCGGATGCGAGTGACAATGTTCCGGAAAACGGGGCGGGAGTGAAACCGGTGGGATCATAAAGCGGGCTTCCGTTGAGCCCGAGCCACGGCGTTCCTGCGCCGATGGAAATATTCCCCGTGTAGGAGCCAGTAAACCCCAGGAACAGATCGGCGGCGGTCCCCAGGTTTGACACGACAGGCAGTCCGCCGGAGTTGTTGAGAACAGTCACCCCCTGCCCCAGATGAATATTTGTCAGGCGATCCAGCGAAGCCAGCCCCTGGGAGCCGCCCGCGAGAAGACCGCCGGCAAAAACAGTGAACGAATCTGCGCCCGGGGATGTTACGGAATTTCCCAGCAAGATCGTTCCGGCGGTGATCAGGTTTCCACCTGCTGCGCCGTTGGCGTTGTAGTTGACGGTCGACTCCAGCGATTGCCCGGTTACCGCGGCATTGGCGCAGCTGGGTGCGTTGAGCGTGAGTGTGCTGCTGCTTGCGAGGGAAATGGCGCCGGTGCCAAAGGACGCGGGCGCATTTCCGATGATGCCTGAATAGCTTCCCACGAAAGTGCCGCCGGAGTACGACGACGAACCGGAGATGGTCATCGTGGTTGAAGAACCGTTGAGATTGAACGAGAACGATCCCCCGCTCTCAAAAATGCCTCCGGTGCGGATCGTCATCGCAGGATTTCCGCCAAGCAGACCCATCGCGTTCTGGAGCGTGCCGTTTCCCAGGAGTTGAATTGAGGCAAAGCTCGCACTTCTCACATCGACGCCTCCAATATCCTCCATAAAAGCCACAGATGAGCCACCTGGATTGAAAATGAGCGAGCCAAAGCCTAGGGAGGACAAAGTACCGCTCCGGGTGAGAAGGAATTGATTGAGTGTTCCCTGTACCGCGATGTCGTTTGGCAAGGAATCGGTGGATAGGACGTATGAGAGCTTAGCCGGTGCTGATATTCCAGCCAGAGTGATCGCGCCGCTCCCGAATGATTGGGAATTGTTCCCTTTTAACATCGTGGCGCCGCCGCTTCCATTGACGACGATCCCGCCCGAAAAGGTATTGGATCCGTTCAGAGCAACGGTTCCGGATTCGACGGTGAACCCTCCCGGGCCCGAAATCGAATTGGTCAGCGACATGACTACTGTCACAGCGCCTCCTTCCCGGACCTGGGTGATATCGACTTGTTTGGCCAATATCAGCGGCGCATTGATGGTCGTCTGTCCCTGGAAATCCTCAGCGAAGATGAAAGGATTTGTCCCGTCGAATTCAATTCCGTGTTGATTGCTGGCGCTCACAGCGTTTGCGAACTCATAGAAGCTCAGGCCATTGAGCACCCAGGGATCGTGATCGCTCGTGACGACGTTTGTATTACCAAATCCCAGCAACTCGACGACATCGGTCGCAGTTCCAGGCGGCACGATGTTCCCCGACCAGTTTATCGGTGTGCCCCAGCTTCCCCCATAGTTGATATACGTGTCACAAAAAGCCTTCCTGCACGCACAGGCCAACGCCACGGCTGCCGACATCGCGGCCAGTCCCGATCGAAGACGGAGACCCATCGAATTTCCTCTCCTCACCAAAGTTATGTTCTGGCCATTTAATGCAATCTACCCCGAGATTTGTTCAAGTCCAGTAAGGGGTGCTGGCTTCGAGAAATTGTCGTGGCGTCAAAGGAAAAAACCTAACGATGGGCACTTGTCCCAAGTCCATTCTCCGGACTTCGCGGCAAAGGTTTACCCTCTCCACCGGAATTGACCATTACTAATCAATGACGGGGATGCCGTTTCAGCGGTATTTGTCGATCCACTGGATCTGGATGCGCGGGCTGCGGGTGAAGCCTGGGACGCTGACGGTTACGCCTTCGGCGGAGGAGGTGGTTTTGAGCGGGAGGGCCTGGCCGCTGGGCAGGAGTTCCGAGGCGCTGGCGCCGGCGATGGCCGCCAGCGGGCGGTCCTTGCTGTAGGAGAGGTGGACATTCACGTGGGCCGGCCAGGTGTCGCCGGTTTTTTCGAGGGTCACGGTGCCCACGCCGGTGGGGCTGGTCACGAACAGATCGAGATTTCCAGATGCGTCGGTCGAGGCTGTTACATCACCGACCTGTTTGTCCTGCCCCACCACCTTTGCCGGCAGTGCGATCTGGGGCGTGGCGCCCGTGGGGAGAGCCGGGCTTGCATCGGGCATGGTGGTTGATTCACCGCCGATGATCTGCGTGGGCAACGGCTCCGGCGTGGGTGCTGGGTGGATCGCCGGGCCGGTGGCCGGAGTCGCGGGCTTGAGCACATCCAGCACGGTTTCGACTTTCGCCGGCTGGCTGGGATTGGCGGGGAGGCTTACGGTCGCCAGGGGAAATGTATCGGATTGGCGGGTAAAGACTTCGTCGCCGGCGCTGGCCACGTCATAGGGGCTCTGCACGGCGTTGCCATCCTGCGGGCGATACTGGGGGTTGATCGCCGATCCACCGCACCCGGCCAGGGCCATGGCCAGGGCGGCCGCCCAGCCCCATCTCATCCAGCCTGTCGCGTTGCCCGATCGCATGATCACTCCAGTTACTCTTCGGGAAGGCCAAGCAAATCCGCTGCCAACGGCGGCGTCATCTGGGGCTGCCGGGCCACCCCGCAGGGTCTTATTTCTGATCGAGGAGCCGGGCCACTTCCATACAGTCCTTGTCGCCGCGGCCGGAGAGGTTGATCACCAGCACCTGGTCCTTGGCCATGGTTTTGGCAAGCTGCAGGGCATAGGCGACGGCATGGGCGGATTCGAGCGCCGGGATGATTCCCTCGCGCTTTGCCATCAGGCCAAAGGCATCGAGGGCCTCGGTATCGGAAATGGCCGCGTAACGGACCCGGGCGCTGTCTTTCCAATACGCATGCTCGGGTCCGACGCCGGGGTAATCGAGTCCCGCGGAGACCGAATGCACGTCGGCGGTCTGGCCGTCGTCATTCTGCAAGACATACGAGAGGGCCCCATGCAGGACGCCCGGATGGCCGAAGGAGAGGGTCGCGGCATGCTGGCCCAGCGCTGATCCGCGGCCGCCGGCTTCCACGCCATAAAGCTTGACGCCGGTATCCTCGACAAAGGGGTAAAACATTCCGGCCGCGTTGGAGCCGCCGCCGACGCAGGCGACGATGGCCGCGGGTAATTTGCCAAAGGTCGCGAGGCACTGCTCGCGGGTTTCCTTGCCGATGACGGATTGAAAATCGCGCACGAGCATGGGGAAGGGGTGCGGGCCGGCGACCGAGCCGATGATGTAGTGGGTGGTGGCGACGCTGCCCATCCAGTCGCGCATGGCTTCGTTGAGGGCGTCCTTGAGCGTTTTGGATCCGGAATCAACAGGGATCACGCGTGCGCCCATGAGTTTCATTCGGAAGACATTGAGATTCTGCCGGCGGATGTCTTCGGAGCCCATGTAGACATCGCAGGAGAGGCCAAAGACCGCGGCGGCGGTGGCGGTGCCGACGCCATGCTGGCCGGCGCCGGTCTCGGCGATGACGCGCTTTTTGCCCATGCGGAGGGTGAGGAGTGCCTGGCCGATGGTGTTGTTGATTTTGTGGGCGCCGGTGTGGGCGAGGTCTTCGCGCTTGAGATAAATCTTCGCCCCGCCGGCGAGTTCAGTGAGGCGCTGGGCGAAATAGAGCGGCGTGGGCCGGCCGACGAATTCCTTGAGGTAGTAGGCGAGTTCTTTTTGAAAGGCGGGGTCTTTTTTGGCGCGCTCGTACTCCTCGGAAAGCTGGTGCACGGCGACCATGAGGGTTTCGGGGACATAGCTGCCGCCGTAGGGGCCGAAACGGCCATGCTGATCCGGGACCGAGGCGGAGGCGGGGGCGGTATTTTTTGTGGATTCAACTTCCAGGGATGAAAGGGTCATGGTGGATCCTTCTGAGTCCTGCCGGAGCGCGCGACAAAAACACCCGCTGATGACGTTTGCGGCGCGGGTGATTTACGCAAGGCATCATAGGGGTTTGCGATGGCGCGAGGCAACCGGGACGGGCTGGCGCGGGCAGGGGCTGGAGATTGTTTCCAGCGGGTTCAATTCCTCCAGGCAAAGTGCCGGGCGCTGCGCAGGGCGGGGCAGAAGATGGTGTGGTTCCTGAGTTGTTCGCAGAAAAAGGCCCCGTTGAAGGCGCGTTTGAAATCATTGGAGGGCAGATACTCCTCGAGCGGGCGGGTGATACACATGAACTCGATGCCGGCGGAGCGGCAGGTGGTGTGATAGGCCAGGAGTTCGCGGGCATCGACATCAACATCTTCCATGACCTGGATGATCACCTTGGGAACCCAGCTGTGGTGATGGATTTTAAAGAGGGTCAGCGGGGCGACGAGCTGCGGGTGGCTTTTGGCGATGCAGGCGGGGCGCGGCACAAGGTCGGAGAGCGCGAGGTTGAACCCCCAGGTGATGTGGGTGCCGCGGAGGTCGCGGATGCGATCGAGCACACGCAGGATGCGGGAGCCGGGCTCGCGGCGGCGGGAGAACTGGACCAGGGAGTTGATCTGCGGCTGGGAGAACTCGCGGGGAGGATAGGTCTCGGGGATGGCGGGGAGTTCGTTAAGCGTGTCTATCGTGGTAACCATGGGGTGTTCCTTTTAAGTGTGAAGCCTTTGATTTGAAGAAAGGGCGCGCCCCATCACGGCGATGGGGCGTGGGGGCGCGCCCCGGCGGTTTGTTATGACGGGTTCATCGTGCTTTGACTTCCTCGATCCGTTCGTGCGCGGTGGCGGTGGGTCCGAGCGAGGAGATGACGTACTCGGGGTAGGCCGAGATGCCGTGCTGGTCGATGTCGAGGCCTTCGAGTTCCCCGGCCTTGGAGACGCGGAGGATATTGATGGCGCCGAGCGCCTTGAACATGATCCAGGCGGAGAGGAAGGTGGCGGTGCATACGATCGCGCTGCCGATGCACTGGGCCACGAGGACCTTCATGCCGCCGCCGTAGAAGAGGCCGGTGAGGGCGTCGGCCGAGCCGTGAACGACCACGGGGATGCCGGTCGGGCTGGAACCGGCGGCGGAGTAGTCACCCGAGGCGAACAGGCCAAGGGAGATGGTGCCCCAGATGCCGCAGACGCCGTGAACAGGCCATGCGCCGACCGGGTCATCGATGCGGAGATATTCGAGGAGCTCCATGGCGAGGATGACGAGGATGCCGGCGACGGCGCCCAGGATGCAGGAGCCGACATCGCTGACCCAGTAGCAGGGGCAGGTGATGGCGACGAGCCCGGCGAGGAAGCCGTTGACGATCGCGGCGGTGTCCCATTTTTTGATCATGAAGAACATCATGAATTCCGCGGCGATGCCACCGCAGCAGGCGGCGAGGGTGGTGTTCATGGCGACGCGGCCGACGCCGGCGTTGTCCATGATCGAGAGGGTGGAACAGGGGTTGAAGCCATACCAGCCGAACCAGAGGATCAGGCCGCCGACGACGGCGATGGTGAGGTCGTGGGGCATCATCGGTCCGCCGCCGTCGCGCTTGAACTTGCGGCCCAGGCGGGGTCCAAGGCACAGGGCGCCTGCGATGGCGACCCATCCGCCGATGGAGTGGACGACCGTGGAACCGGCGAAATCGTGGAAGTTCATGCCGAGGCTGGCAAGGAAGTGGCCCTGCGTGCCCATGGTGGCGAGGAAGCCATCGGGGCCCCAGCACCAGTGGCCGAAGATCGGATAAATGAATCCGGATACACCGATGGAGTAAATGACGTCGCCGATGAAGCGGGTGCGGCCGACCATGGCGCCCGAGCAGATGGTGGAGGCGCAATCGGCGAAGGCGAACTGGAAAAGGTAGTGGGCGAAAACGGGAACGCCGGTGGTGGTGTAGGTGGACCACACATTGACGCCGCTCATGAAGATGTAGCTTTGCTCGGGGTGGCCCAGTGCGTGCCAGCCGACGAAGGCGTTGCCTTCACCGAACATGAAGGCGAATCCCCATGCCCAATGGAGCAGGCCGCAGACGCAGGTATCGAAGACGCACTCGACGAGGACGTTGACGGTTTCGCGGTTTCGACAGAATCCCGCTTCGAGCATGGTGAAGCCAGCCTGCATGCCGAAGACCAGGAATGCGCCGAGCAGGACCCAGCTGGTATTGAGCGGATTGATGACCGGGTTCTTGACCATGTCGGAGAGGTCGGAGGCCATCACAGGTGTCTTGGAGGGATCAGGAGGGGCGTCAGGCGCCGTGGCGGGGGCGGGTGACACAGAGGCCGCGGGGGCCGAGGCCTGGGCATGTGCGGGCCGGCCGCCGAGGAGCGCTTTAAAGGTTGCGCCCGCTCCGGGGAAGATGGCGAGGACCAGGATGATCACGGCGGCGAGGCCGAGAAACTTTCCCAGGAGCAGCTGCATGCCGTAGCGCCGCCACTCCGGCTGGTGCAGCCGTTGGGCGAGCCGCGCAAACTTCTGGCGGTACGTAAGTTTCTGCGCGAAAGGCCGCCTTTTGCGACGGAGTAATCGGGGTTGCAACACGGGGGCACCTCATAAATCCAGGGGACCAGCATCAGGAGCGCGCAGGTTCCCTGATTGGCCTGCGCCATCATCTGCAGAACAGATGTTTTGCTTTGGGACGCGGAACACCCGCGCCGCGCGAACAGTTGATTCGGCTCGCTCTAATGCAAGAGGAATGCCAGCGGAGAGGGCGGCGGCGGCGCGGCTTGTAATGTCGTGATTTCCGCAGGAAATCATCGATGAATCGTCAGCGAAATCTGGTGCGATGAGCGCAGCGGAAATCAGCGGCGCAGCAACCCAATGGGCAGCGGCGAGGCAGAGTACCGTAGGATTACGGTAAGTGATGCGTGAGTGCTGCGCAGGCAAAATGGTCAGGGCGTGGGCGGCGGGGCGTCCGCAATTCCATGCGAACGGGGAGAGGCGACTCCGGATTGGATCGCGAAGGCGGTGAGGGCGGCGGCGGAGTGAAGGTCCAGTTTATCCATAAGGTTCTGGCGATAGGTTTCGATCGTGCGGACGGAGAGACCAAGTTCGGCGGCGATCTCGGCGCTCGAGTGCGCCTCGCCCACAAGCTGGAGCACCTGCCGCTCCCGCATCGAGAGAGCTGCGAGCAGCGGCGAGGCGCGGCCGGACTGTGGATGGCCGTGATGCAGGAGGTGGCGCACGCCCTGGCTCAGGTATTTCTGGCCGGCGAGCACGGTGCGGATGGCGGTTTCAAGTTCTCCGAAGGCGGCATCCTTGAGCACGTACGCGAAAGCACCGGCATCGAGCGCGGCATAGATGTAGGCGGGGTCGGCGTGCATCGAGAGAATCACGACCCGCGTGTGCGGGCATTCCCGGGAAAGCAGGCCCGCGGCTTCGATGCCATTGAGCGTGGGCATGGTGACATCCATAAGGGTGATGTCGGGCAGAAGCTGGCGCGCCAGGCGCGTGGCGGTGAGGCCGTCGGCAGCCTCGCCGACGATGCGATGGCCGCTGGCGGAACGCTCGACGAGCGCGCGGATGCCGGCGCGAAAGAGGGTGTGGTCTTCAACCAGGAGCAAGCTGGCCATCGGGCAGCGCCTCCACAGGGGGTTCGGATCGCGCATGCAGGGGCAGGTCGATGGAGAGGCGGGCGCCTTTGGCGGGCGCCGAATCGATGTCGAGGGTTCCGCCAAGGCTGTGCACGCGCTCCCGAATCCATGCCAGGCCGAGGCCGGGGCGGGCGATTTTCTGCGGATCAAAACCGTTGCCGTCATCGGTGACGACGATGCGGACGGCGCCCTGGCTGCGGCGGATCTGGAGGACGATTTCGCGGGCGAGGCCATGCTTGAGGGCGTTGCTCATCAGTTCCTTGACGGCGCGGAAGAGAAAGCCGGCGGTGGGCATGGGCAGCGGCGTATCCGGGCCGGAGTCGGAGACATGGATGTTTGTTTTCGTCTGGGCGGCGAGCTGGCGCGCATAGTGGGTGAGGGCGGCGGTGAGGCCCAGTTGGTCGAGCATGGTGGGATAGAGTTCGAACGTGAGGGTGCGGGCCTGGTTGATGATGGAGGCGAGCAGGGCGACGGATTCGTCCATGCCGGCGTTTTTGGATTGGGCGGTGGACATGCCGGCGGCGAGGCCTTCGAGGCGGAGTTTCAGGAGGGTCAGGGATTGGCCGAGGGAATCGTGAAGTTCCTGGCCGAGGCGGCGGCGCTCGACATCCTCGGCGGCGGATAGCTGGTTGGCGAGGTGGCGGATGGCTTCCTCGCTGGCGGCGCGGGTCTGGACTTCGCGGGTGAGGGAGTCGTTCTTTTCGATGGCGAGGCGTTCCACTTCACCGGTCAGGTTCTTGCAGAGTTGCACGAGCCAGACGACGCCGGCGAAGGTCACGAAGCGGACGATGGCGTTCCAGAAAATGACGGCGGAATGATGCGGCAGCCATTCATAATCGATGGCCAGCCAGGTGGCGGCGTGGAGCCCGGCGACGATCAGCCCGAGCCGCCAGCCTCCGAACCAGGAGAGGAGGAAAATGGGGATGAGGTAAAAGCAGATGACCGAAACGCTCGGCCCGGTGAGCCAGTCAACGTAGGCCAGGAGCGCGAGGCAGATGAGGGCGATCGCGATGATGAACCGGCGTTTGGCGCGGAGGTCGGCGTTTTTGAACAATCGCATGCGGCGCCTCGGTGAGACATATGCAGCAGGCCATCATAGTAAAGGACGGCGTGATTTTCGTGCATCGCGATGGGCTCGTTTGCAAACAGTTGCCCCGGCCGGTGGCCGAACGGGTGCGGGGGTACAATTCCGCTTGTATGGATGCACTTGCCTCGAAGCCAGAATATCTGCCACCGATTCCGCCGGCGGGATATCACCTTTTTGCCTGGTGCGGTGCGATGCTGGTGATGCCGCGGGAGTGGAATCTGTGCCGGTATGAGGGGAACCATCGACGCGGGGGGCTGGTGTTCGCGGATCTCGCGGCTCCGCGGCTGTTTGTGCGGTGGCAGGCGCGGAAACGCCGCTTTGGGAAACTGCTTTCGGATCCGATCGGGAAGGCCATCGCCGGATTTACAAAGCGTGTCCGCAACGCGCGCATCGAAAGAATTTCGGATCGCGCCACGTGGGTGCTCCTGCCGGAAGAACGATTGCTCCTGGCGGCAAATGAAGCGCGGGTCTATGAACTCCGCTGGCCGAAGGAAACCAGCGCCTGCGATCCGGACAAGGACCCGCTGGTGCGCAGCTTTCTGCATGCGGTGGAGCATCCGTTTCCGTCCGCTGCGTATTGGGATGTTTACGGCGCCAAGGCGGTGTTCCATGCCGACGCGCGGTGGAAGCAAATCTCCCTGAAGCCCGGGGCGCCGCGCCTGACGCTTACGTATGGATCGCTGGTTCATATGTCAGGGGCGTTTTCGATGGCGGATCGGCTGTTGATGGAGGGAGCGCTGCGCGGGGTTGCAAAGAGGTTGCTGCACCTGGGTGAACTGACCGGCGAATGGGGCGGGAACGAATGCCTCACGTGGTTCACCGGAAAAGTCCGGCGCCGATGGATGCCGTGGTTTCGGGTGCCATTTCATTTCAACGTGATGAACGATCCGCGGGAAAACCGAATCTGCTGGGAACTGACAACATCACGGGCGTTCCTTAGAATCTGGCGGCCGTGATCTTTCTTCCTGCACAGGAGCTTTGCCATGGCCCATCCGAGCGATCCGAACTGCATCTTCTGCAAGATCATCGCGGGGAAGATTCCCTGTTACAAAATCCATGAAGATGAAAACGTGGTGGCGTTTTTGGATATCGGGCCGCTGACGCGGGGACATGCGCTCGTGATTCCCAAGGGGCATTACGCCAATTTGCTCGAGGCGCCGCCGGAGGTGGTGGGCAAGGTGGCGGCGGAGATTCCGGCGATCGCTAGGGCGGTGCTGGCGGCGGTGGGGGCGCGGGCATTCAATCTGTTGGCCAATAGTGGAGCGGAGGCACAGCAGTCGGTGGAGCATCTCCATTTTCACATTTTGCCGCGGTTATCGGGCGGGTCGTTCACGATTCCCTGGCTTCCGGGGAAGCTGGAAGCGGGTGAAGGCGCCGCATTGGCGGAAACTGTGCGGAAGAACCTGCACGCCTGAACTGGGATTTGGGGTTTTATGGGCCAATTCCTATTTGTGAATGATGGGGTGCCCTTCGCGGGACCGCCAATTGCAATGACTTTGGGCCGTGTTACACTTACCGGGAGTTAGCCACATCCTCCGGTTCGGGGTATCTCGGTGAGCCGGTCCAATTTTGGTGGAACGAGGGCGTCAAGGGAGTCGCGACCATTATGCCAACTGCAATCGAGGCTCTGCATATAACGCTCATTTGCGTGTACGTTCTCACGCTGAGCGTGCTGGCGGTTTACGGCGTCCACCGTTACGTGCAAATTTACCTGTTCCATCGCTACCGCCGGAATGAACCGGTGCCGGCCGGCAAGTTCAGCGAACTGCCGATGGTGACGGTTCAGCTTCCCATGTACAACGAGCAGTACGTGGCGGGGCGGGTGATTGAGGCGGCTTGCCAGATTGATTGGCCACGGGAAAAGCTGCAGATCCAGGTGCTCGACGATTCCACCGACGCCTCGGCGGACGTCGCCAAGGCGGCCTGCGACCGGATGCGGCGGCTGGGGCACCGGGTGGATTATGTGCATCGCACGAATCGCGAAGGATACAAGGCCGGGGCGCTGGCGAACGGGCTCCAAGAGGCGGCGGGCGAATTCATTTTGATTTTTGATGCGGATTTTATTCCGACGCGCGACATCCTGCGGCGATGCATGGATCACTTTACCGATCCGAACGTCGGCTGCGTGCAGACACGATGGGACCACATCAACCGGTCGCAATCCATGCTGACGCGCTGCCAGGCGATTTTCCTCGATGGGCATTTTGTGATCGAGCACACGGCACGGAACCGCTCCGGGCGATTCATCAATTTCAACGGCACCGCGGGCGTCTGGCGGCGCAAGGCGATCGACGATGCCGGTGGCTGGCAACACGATACGCTTACCGAGGACATGGATCTTTCGTACCGGGCACAATTGCGCGGGTGGCAGTTTGTGTTTCTGCCGGAGCTGCTTTCGCCGGCGGAATTGCCGCCGGAGATCACGGCGTTCAAGCAGCAGCAGCATCGGTGGACGAAGGGACAGGTGCAGACGGCGGTGAAACTGCTGCCATCGATTCTCAAGGCGCGGCTGCCATGGTGGGTCAAGCTTGAGGCGTTTTTTCATCTGACCAACACGGCGGTCTACATCCCGGCGATCATTCTTTCGCTGATTCTGTTTCCGGTGTGGTTTGTCGATCCGGATCTGCTGAATTCGCCGGGCAAGTTTCTGGCGCTGGCGATCGCGAGCTTTTTTGGATTGCTGACCTGCTCGGCGGGTTCGTTCTATATGCTGTCGCAGAAGGCGGTGGGGCGGAGCACGTTTGGGACGATGCTGATGGTGCCGCTGTTGATGGCGCTGGGGATGGGGATCGCGGTGATCAATGCGTTCGCCGTGATGGAAGGGCTCTTTGGCCGGCGGGATACGGAATTTGTGCGGACGCCGAAATACGGCAGTGCGGCGGGCTCGCAGGCGTGGAAGAAGCGGGCGGGGGCGTTCAAGAGCAAATTGACCATTGTGCCGCTGATCGAAATCATCTTCGGAAGCTATCTCGCCGGCTGCACGGCGATGGCACTTTATACGCACAGTGCGTCGGGGACGGTTCCCTTCCTGGTGATTTTCTCCGCTGGCTACTTTTACGTCGGCCTGCTGACCCTCCGCAGCCGCTGGCTTACGGGCCGCGCCGTGAAGGAAATTCCGGAAGTGACGGCCCAGAGCGCCGAGGCCCTCGCGGCGTAAATTTACCCTCGTTATCGTCGAGCTGAACCCATTGCGCTCATGAACCAATCGCGGTCAGCCGTTGAGCGCGGTCTGCAGCGCTTTGAGATTGTCGCGCATGTAGGAGTCGTAGCTGGCGTTGGCGTCGTCGTAGGTTTCGAGGGGCTGGAGGATGATGGTTTTGACGCCGGTTTCGGATTCGATGATTTTGGTGGCGGATTCGGGGAAGGCGCTTTCGATGGCGATGTAGTGGATGTGGTCGGTCTTGATGAGGTTGATGATCTTTTGCGCCTGCGCGGGGGAAAGGCCGGTGCCGGGGACTTCCTCTATTGAAGCGACCTGGTGCAGGCCGTAGCGGTGGGCGAGGTATTCGTAGGCAGAATGGAAGCCGATGAAGTCCTTGGTTTTGAATGTGGCGACGGCGGCCGCGAAGTCGGCGTCGAGCTTCTTTAGCGTGTCGATGTATTTTGTTGCGTTGGCGTCGAAGGCGTCTTTGTCCGTGGGGTCGAGCTGGATGAGCGCGTCGCGGATGGCCTCGGCGGCGGAGATCTGGATGTGCGGGTCGAGCCAGATGTGCGGGTTGCCGGCGGATTCGTCTTCCTCCTCCTTCCTGGGGGCCATTCCGGGCTGATCCAGCGAGACTTCCTGGGTCATGAGGAGCTCGTCCTTGGGGATTTTTTCGCTGATGTTCAGGATTTTGGTTTTGGAAGTGTCGATGAGTTTATCGTAATGGTCATCGAGGCCCAGGCCGTTCTTGATGTAGAGGGCGGCGGCGTCGGCGGTCTTTTTATCGCGGGCGCTGGTTTCGTATTCATGCGGGCTGGCGGAGGGCGGAAGGAGGATTTGCACATCGAGCTTGTCTCCGGCGATGGCACGGGCGGCGTCGAAATAGCTGAAGATGGTGCAAAGGACGACGGGCTTGGCGGAGGAGGAGGCACCGGTTGTGCTGCTTCCGCCGCACGAAGCGAGCGTGAATGACAGCAGGGCGAGGAGGCACGAGAACAGGAAGCAGACACGGCGGCACATGGCGTTTCCTCCAGGATCAGGTCAGAAGAAAGCCTATCGCAATAGAATTGGATATGCAAGTGAGTTGCAATTAAAGCGGTGTCGGAACCAATACGAGCGGATGAATCAACGCCCTGCCTGTCGGATTGAGGATCGTTATCCCTGGTGTTCCGCGAGCTTCGCAAGCCCTTTGACGGCCCTCAATGCGGCGTTCACTGATTCGGAAGTTCGGAAGGTCTTCGCCACGTCCGGATCAAGAACCACGAGGGTTCCTCCCGGGAAGCGGGCGGCATATTTGCCGCGCACGCCTTTGCTGAAATCATATTCGGGCAGGGCCGCGCGCCGGCGTTTAGTCGTTTTCATAATCTCTCCTTTCATGAGGGGTTGCGCGACGGGCACTGATGAGACGTATGCGCGAACCCTTTTCCAAGTGTACCACGACGAGCAATCGGCCACGGAACGACATTCCCAATGTGATCAGGCGGGTTTCACGGAGGTTTGAGTGCCGCTCATCGGTTATCGTGCGTGAGAGCGGATCGCCAAAAATGGTCACGGCCTCCTCAAATGAGATGCCATGACGACGCCAGTTGGTCGCAGCTTTTCCGTCGTGCCACTCAAAGCGCAAGTTCATGGAAGCACCTTATGCAAGTCAGGGCTCCTTCGGCAACGCCCGGGTGCGGATTTCGGTTTTCAGGGTCTCGATAAATGCCGCCAGCGGCTGACTGCCGAGGTCTTTGTCCTTGCGGGTGCGGATGCTGACGCTTCTGCTCTCCATTTCCTTGGCGCCGACGATCGCCATGTAGGGCGTATGGATCTCGCGGGCGCGGCGGATTTTGGCGCCGATTTTGTCGTTGGATTTGTCCACTTCCGCACGGACACCGGCGGCGAGCAATTCGCGCAGGACCGAATCCGCGTATTCGTTGAATTTCTCCGAAATGGGCAGGATTGCCACCTGCATCGGCGAGAGCCAGGTGGGAAATGCTCCGGCGAAGTGTTCGATCAGGATGCCGGTGAAGCGTTCCATGGAGCCGAAGGGGGCGCGGTGGATCATCACGGGGCGATGGCGGGCGTTGTCGGAGCCGATGTATTCGAGTTCGAAGCGTTCAGGCAAATTGTAATCGAGCTGCACGGTGCCGAGCTGCCACTTCCGGCCGATGACGTCCTTCACCATGAAATCAATCTTGGGCCCATAGAATGCCGCTTCTCCGAGGCCTTCCTCGAACTTGATGCCTACTTCTTTTACAACTTTTCGCAGCGTGTTTTCAGCGCGGTCCCAATTGGCGGGATCGCCCATGTATTTCGGACTCGCCGGATCGCGCAGGCTGACCCGGCACTCGTAATCCGTGAAACCCAGTGTCGTGAACACGTGCATCACCATCTGCACGGTGCTGCGGAATTCCTCTTCCACCTGCTCGGGAGTGCAGAAAAGGTGGGCGTCGTCTTGCGTGAAGCCGCGGACGCGGGTCATGCCGTTGAGTTCGCCGGATTGCTCGAAGCGGTAGACGGTGCCGAACTCGGCGAGCCGCAGCGGCAGATCGCGATAGCTCCGCGGCTCGGCGGCATAAATCTGAATGTGATGCGGGCAGTTCATCGGCTTGAGCAGGTATTCATCCGGGTCATCCTTATCGCGTTCGTTCATTTTGATGGTGGGGAATTGCGATTCTTTGTAATAAGGATAATGGCCGGAGATTTTATATAAATCAACTTTACCGATGTGGGGCGTGTAGACGGATTCGTAGCCGCGTTTGATGAGTTCCTCGCGCATGAAGTTTTCGAGTTCCGCGCGGAGGATGCCGCCCTTGGGCATCCAGAGGATGAGGCCCGGGCCGACGAGGTTGGAGATGGTGAAGAGGCCGAGCTGTTTGCCGATGACGCGGTGGTCGCGTTTTTTGGCTTCGTCGATCTGCTGGAGATGCTGGTCGAGGTCTTTTTGCGTGGGGAAGGCGATGCCGTAGACGCGTTGCAATTGCTGCTTGGTTTCGTCACCGTGCCAGTAGGCGCCGGCGACGGACATCACTTTGATCGCCCCGATTCGCGCCGTCGAAGGCACGTGCGGCCCGCGGCAAAGGTCTTCCCAATTCTTTCCCGGAGCGCCGGTCGCATAAAAGCTGATCACCGCGTTGGGATCCGCCTCGAGCGCCCGCTGGGCGTTGTCCACCTTATAAGGATTGCCTTCCTTGCCGAGCTTTTCCATGGCGGCATCTTTGGCGAGCTCATAGCGCGTGAAGGGGCGATCCTCAGCGAGGATCGTTTTTATCTCCTCTTCGATCTTTACAAAATCGCCGGCGGTGAGTTTATGATCGAGCTCCATGTCATAATAGAAGCCGGTATCGACCGGCGGGCCGTAGGCGAGCTTGGTCTGCGGATAAAGTCGCGTGATCGCCTCGGCCATCACATGGGCGGCGGAGTGGCGCGTGAGGTAGAGAGCGTTGGCGTCCTCTGCCTTGGGCGTGACGATGGCAATGGTGCTGTCGGCGGTGATGGGGGCGGAAAGATCGCGTAATTCGCCATTCACGACCGCGCCGATCGCGTCCTTGGCGAGGCGCGGGCCGATGGATTCGGCAACTTGTTTTCCGGTGACCGAAGCGGCATCAAATTCCTTGATGGCACCATTGGGGAGTGTGATCTTGATCATGGTTTCCTCACAGCGGGGTTTGGGTATGTTGCATTATCGGCAAGAAACACGAATCGGCAGAGACGGGCGGCAAAAACGGGACGGCCCAACCGGGTATTCGGCTGGGCCGCAGGCAAAAATCGAGCGCCGGGTGAGCCGAATACTTAGTTGGGCCGCGTAGTCATCCGCATAACTTGAACCGGGTGCCTCCAGCAATTGATGAAAATGGTATAGCCGTGCGGGGAGGGGTGTCAAATAGGAGCCCGGTCCGGACTGTGACGTTGCATCCCGCCGCGGGCTGAGGGTGGCTTCGCAGAAGAATCAGCAGTCCGACTCGCGCTGATTCACCTTCAGCAACCCGCGTTTCAACTAAAATCTGCGCGAAGCGAACTGTTGAATTCCTGTGGCATTTCCTTGAGCTCGCGGCGAGGCGTTTTCATCATGCCGCAAGAACGCTCCCTCACGGTCGCGTCTCGGAGGTGGCTCTGCGAAGCCTTCCGCTTCAAAAGGGGAACCGCCGCCGCTACGCGCGCTGCCATGAATCGGGTATCTTTTATGGTTCTGCCCTGGGATGTTTTCGCAGTTAAGGACGCAACGAAAATGGCACTCTCGCTTAAACCCAAAGAAGCCACTCAGCTCGATCTGGTCGCGCTCGGTGAAACGATGATTCGTCTCTCGCCGCAGGGGCATGGGCGGCTGGAATTTTCCAACCTGCTGGAAGTCTGGGTCGGCGGCGGGGAATACAACGTGGCCTACGCCCTATCGCGCCTCGGCCTGCGCACCGGGTGGGCCAGCCGGCTGGTGGATAATCCGCTGGGCCATCTGATTCTGAATCATGCGCGGGCGGTCGGCGTCGATTGCTCGGCCGTCCACGTCGCCAAGTATGACGGCGTCGGCACTGCGGACCGCATCGGCCTGAACTGGACCGAGGTCGGCACCGGCGTGCGCGGCAGCGTCACCATGTACGACCGCGGCCACTCCGCCGCCATGAACATGAAGCCCGGCGATGTGGATTTCGACAACCTCTTTGCCAAGCGCGGCGTCCGCTGGCTGCACACCGGCGGCATCTTCACGTCGCTCTCCGATGGCACCGCCGCCGTGGTGAAAGAAGCGCTCGTCAAGGCCAAGAGCGCCGGCACGATCACTTCGTATGACCTGAATTTCCGCTCCAAGCTCTGGAGCGCCAAAAAAGCGCAGGACACCACCAAGGATATTATTCCGTACGTCGACTGCCTCATCGGCAACGAAGAGGATTTCCAGAAGGTGCTGGGCTTTGAGGTCGAAGGCGTGGATGCCGAGAATCTTGGCGAGCTCGATACGTCCGCCTACAAAAAAATGGTTGAAAAAGTCGTGGCGAAATATCCGAACATCAAGGTCGTCGGCACCACGCTCCGCGAGGTCAAGAGCGGGCTGATCAACAACTGGTCGGCCATCCTCTGGCACGACGGCAAGTTCTACGAATCGCGCGTGTTCAAGGACCTGGAGATCGAAGACCGCGTCGGCGGCGGCGACGGTTTTGCCAGCGGTTTCGCCTACGGCTTCCTCACCGGCATGACCCCGGAGGAATGCGTCGACCTCGGCGCCGCCCATGGGGCACTGCTCCAGACCACCCGCGGCGATACCAGCCAGATCACCAAGGAAGAATTGATGCACGTCTTCAAGGGCGGCAGCGCCCGCATCAAGCGGTGATGCAGCCTTGAAGTATTTCACGCGCAGCTTCATCAACGGCAGTTGGGACGCGTCCCGTCGACGAGAGGCTCACGAAGCGTATCACCGCCGGCTTTACGATCTTGGGCTTTCTCCCGCGCTAGAGAGGCTGGGCGAAATGGACCTTCATGATGCTTGGATCACCGCAGTCCAGTTTGAGACCGGAAGACTCCACATGCGCTTAATCCGTGGCGATCTCCAACGCGGATACGCTTCGGTGTCTACCACTTTCACAGGCGCCAGGGTCTCCAAGGAATCTCTCCAGCTACTGGAAAAAGCGGTGAAACCCTCCAAGTCCGAGGTGCTGGCAAGCGAATTGGACAAGGCGAAGGGCGGCTTTGCGTTTAGAATGTTGCTTTGGCCAAGCGGTGAGGCGCGGTGGGTATTCAGTCGCGTAAACTTTCAGTTAAAGGGAGTGTCCGGGCGTTCGGAATGTGATTGAGGGACACTGCATCTTCGCTTACAGCGCCTTCCCGCTTAATTCCTCGATCTGCCGCTTCATGTCGAGCGACTTTTCGGAATTCCCTTCCTTCTCATACAACCCCTGCAGCGCCTCGAGCGCCGGCACCACGTTCGAATGCGTCTTCCCGTAGACGTGCTGATCGATATCCAGCGCCTCTGCGAAGGCCTTTTCCGCCTGATCGAAGTGGTTCTGCTCGACGTACACCCGCCCCAGCGTCATCAGCTCAAACGAGCGGTCCGGATGCATCTCGCCAAAATAACGCTCGGTCATCGGCATCGCGATTTTGATCTCGCGCTCCGCCTCATCCACATCATCATGCATCAGGAGCGCCAGCGCCATCACCGCGTGGGACATGGCGGTCTCCGGATGGTTTTCGCCGTAGACTTTTTTCGCCACTTCCAGGCTCTTGCGCAGGGTGTTCATCCCCAGGTCCGCCTCCTCCGGAGACTTTCCGTTAAAGAGCAGGTGCATCCCCAGGTTGTTGAGCGACTCCGCCGTTTCATAGGATTCATCCCCCGTCACCCGCTTGCGCATCTCCCAGCCCTGCAGCAGGCAAGTCCGCGCCTTGTTCAAGAGAGCATCATCCTCCTCTTTCTCCGCCGTCTCTTCATACATGAGCCCGACATTGTTGATCAGCTCCGCGAGGTCCCTGGAATCCCCCTTGGAATTCTTCTTCACCAGTTCCTCAGAATCCTCAAAGGTCTTGGTCGCCGCATCGGTCTGTCCGAGCGTATAGAGCCGCCAGCCTTTATTGATCCCCAGCCGGCCAAGGATGAGTGCCTGTTCCGGCTTGCTCTTATCCAGCAGCCCCTCGGCGCGGTCGAGGGCTTTGCGCGCATCTTCGAATTTCGCCAGCCGCATGTCGACCGTCGCGAGGTCAATCAGGGGCGGCGCGAGTTCCGGCGACTTGTCGCCTTTGGCCCTGGTGATCGCGTCAATCGCCTGGTTGCACATCGCCTGGGCGTCGGCATATTTGGCCTGGCGGTAGAGCAGTTCCGCGCCGTCATGCGTGTAAAACACGCTCACAGTCTTGCCGGCGTTCGCATCCGCCGCCGCGCCGGATTGCACGCCCGCGGTCACGATCGAATCACCACCGGACCCCGCCGCGTGTTGTGAAGACGCTTGCTGACAGCCCACCCCACCCGCCAGGAACCCCGCCGCCACCACCGCCCAGACCAGCGCACCGCTCTTCATAGAAAATCCTCGTCAATCGCAACGGGGATTATACGCGACCGCCATCCGACGGAAAAATGCGAAGCGTGCCGCCCGCATGGCAATGCGAATCGGTGGCATCGGCGCCCCGCACATGCTCCTTCCGCCCGCAGAGCACCGGCAGAATGTTGCTGCCAAAAGACATTGATCAGATCAGCCGTCCGGGCTTGGGCATCGCGCCCGCCAGCGGCCGCGCGTACTTCAGATACGCCTCCGACAGCCCGCTGCCATTCGTGACCCATTCCGCCGGCAGCGGCTTGGTCAAGCGGGCGACGTTTGAAAGCGCCGTCGGGAAGAAATCAATCTGATACGGATTCTCGCTGATGCGCTTCATCGCCACCGACCCGCTGCTGAGCCCTTCGGGTGCCGTCAACGCATACTGCACCGCCCGCCGGCCGCACTCGCGGGCCTCATAGGCGTCGCTCTCCGAAACAATCGTCGGAAAACTCCGCTGCAGGTAACCAAACGTATCCGCCCGCACGCGCAGCTTCCCGCTCGCCACCTTCGGATCGCCTTTGGCAAGCAGCGCCCCGAGCTTTTCCTTCACCAGGTTCGAGAGATAATCGCCCAGCGCCCCCGAGCCCGACAGTTGCCGATTTCCATGCGCATCCACTTCTCCTCCCTGCATGATTTTTTCCGCCAGCAGCGACTTCTTGTCGTTCGCCTTGTAGCGAATCCCTTCCGACACCGCGATCACGCACCGCCCCAGCTTGCTGTAAATGCGGTCCACGTCCCCGATGAATTTGTCTTCGTTGAAATCCACCTCCGGCACATACACCAGGTGAGGTCCATCGCTCTCATCAAACCGCCCCAGCACCGATGCCGCCGTCAGCCAACCCGCATCGCGCCCCATCACCACGTTGATCTTGATCCCCTTGAGCGAGCGATTGTCCGCGTCGTCCCCCTGATGCGCGAGGGCCACAAACCGCGCCGCCGAGCCATAGCCCGGGCAGTGGTCCGTCGTGCGCAGATCGTTGTCGATCGTTTTCGGCACGTGATAGACATTCAGGTGCACGCCGGCGTTCTTGGCCATCTCGGCGGTGATGCGGGCGGTGTCCGCCGAATCGTTGCCGCCGATGTAGAAGAAAAACTCGATGTTGTTCTTCTTGAAGGAATCAAAAATCTTCTGGCAATAGGCCTCGTCCGGCTTGTCGCGCGTCGAGCCCAGTGCCGAGGACGGCGTCTGCGCCACGCGCTCGAGCAAATCCTTCGCCAGCCCATCGAGCGCCGCAAATTCATTGTTGATGATCCCGCGCACGCCATGCTTGGCGCCCAGGATTTTTCCGATTTTCCCTTCCTTCTGCGCCCCCGAAAGCGCCTCGATCACACCCACGAGCGACTGATTAATCACCGCCGTCGGCCCGCCAGACTGCCCAATTACCGCATTGCCTGCCATATTAAAATCTCCAAACAGAGGGATAAAGCGGGCAGTATAGTGGACTGTTCAATCCTTTGGGAGTCTCGCCCGCCATCTCCCCCAAGCAGGCGATCACCGAATCAAATCGCCAATAAAGATTGCCGCAAAGACTGCCCCGATCAGAATTGCAAGGGAACCGAAAATAATGCCCACCACTGCCGGCTCCCTCCCGCGGAACGCCTCGGGATTGCTCCCGATATCCCGCAACGCCAGGGCCCCATGCGCAAGCGCCACCACCCCCAGGATCGCTCCGAGCCCCGCGAGGTATGAAAGCAGAAACGACGCCACGCCCAGCGTGAGCGCCGACGATGCCAGCCGGTGCATCGGCGGCCGGCCATCCCATGCCACCGGCGGCTGCGGTGTCTCATAGGGCAGCACGGAATTCGTGTCAGGCGTTTGGCCGGTGACGTGCGTCGATTCTCCCAGCTCATCCAAGCCGCACCTCCGTGGAATATATGCCGGTCATTATCCCGCCCCCGGCGCCCCGCACCAAACACCAGGGCCGCATCGCAGGCGGCGCGGAGTCGCCCTTATTTTTCGATCTTCAAGGCCAGGAGGTTTTTCGTTGTGAGCGTCTTGAGGAAGGCGAGGACGGCGACTTCGGATTCGCGCAGGTTAATGTGTTTTTCGGCGGCGAAGTGGCGGATGAGTTGTTCGATGGTTTTTTGGCCATCGGATGCGTGCCAGACGAAGGCGCCGAGTTCGTCGAGGTCGAAGGATTTTTTGGCGCGGGAGCGCTCCAGCGGCGCGGTGAGGCGAAGGGTGCTGGCGCCCAGGCGTTTTGATTTAGGGGCGAGGGGGGTTTCTTTAACGGCGGGGTTTTTGATGGGAACGGCGGCGAGGAGGGACTGGCGGCTGGGGGCGGGGCCGGCGGGTTTGGTGAAGGGCCACATGGGTCAGACCGCCTTGCCGTCGCCGGCATCTTCGGAGGATCCCGAGAGGGCGGGAATGGGCGGGGCCTCGGCGGCGGCGGTGGCGGGCGCGGGGAGTTCGAGGCGGAGTTTTTTGACGCGGCGTGGCTCGGCATCGAGAACCTGGACATGGAGGCCGTCGTGCTGGAGCGCTTCCCCGCGCGGGGGGATCATACCCAGCTTGGAGATCACGAAGCCGCCGATGGTGGTGTAGTCGGCATCTTCGGGGAGTGAGAGTCCGAGCTCGCGGTTGATGTCGACGACGCTCATCTTGGCGTCCACTTCAACGGTGCGGTCGTCGATGCGTTTGAACTCGTCGGGTGCGGGGCGTTCATATTCGTCGGCGATGTCACCGACGATTTCTTCGATGATGTCCTCGGTGGTGACCAGGCCCGAGGTGCCGCCGTATTCATCGAGGACCACGGCCATGTGGACCTGCTTGTCGCGGAATTCGCGGAGCAGGTCGCGGAGGGGCTTGGAGCGGGGGACAAAGAGGGGCGGGCGCATGATTTTGCGGACGTCGATCGTGCCGGCGGTGGCGTGATCCTGAAACGCCGCGACATAGGGGAGGAAATCCTTGGCGTAGAGGATGCCCACGACGTTGTCGAGGGTGCCGTCATAGACGGGGAGGCGGGAGAGGCCTTCGCGGAGGATTTTCTCGCGGAGCTCGGCGAGCGGGGCGTTGACGTCGACGGCGACGACTTCGGTGCGGGGGGTCATGATCTGGCCGACGTCGAGGTCGCGGAAGGAGATGACGCCTTCGATCATCTTCTGCTGTTCGGCGTCCACGGTTCCTTCGTGGGTTCCCTCGGCGACCATGGAGAGGATTTCCTCGCCGACCTTTTCGGCGGCGGTTTCGGGTTCATCAGCGATGGAGACCCCGGCGAGGCGGCGCACAATCTCGTCAAAAATCTTGAGCACGCGCACCAGCGGCCAGGCGAGGAAATGGGCGAAACGGAGCACCGGCCAGGTCATCGCGAGCAGCGGTTCGCCGGCGTATTTGGCCCAGGCCTGGGGGATCGCGACGGTGAAGATCATCATGGCCGGGACGGTGATCAGGACGGTCCAGCCGAAGATGGCAAAGACATGGGCGCCGGGGTTTCTGGGAAAGCGCGAGAAGACCAGAGCGCCTGCGGCCATGATGGCGGCGGTGTTGCAGACGAGGCGGAGGATCGAGGCCGTGAGGGAGAGATCGAAGCGGGTGGAGAGGATGGCTTCCATGGCGCGGATGCGTTTGCGCACCGCGAGGGCTTCTTCGAGCTGCACGCGGGAGATGGTGCGCAGGGCGTAGGAGAGGGTGGAGAAAAGGAGCGAGGCGAGGGTCGAGATCAAGAGGATCCAGAGCAGGAGGCCGGTGGTCATGGAACACCTCCCGCGGATTTTCGATTTTTGAGTTTCGATTTTCGATTGGGGGATTTGAGATTAGGGATCGGAGATTTGGAGAAGACCGGGCCGACGCCGATCGCGGTGAGGAGTTCGTCCTCGCGCGCGTGCATCCGATCGGACTGGGCGCGCGTCGTGTCGTTGTAGCCCTGGACGTGGAGGAGGCTATGGAGGCAATAGAGGAGGAGCTCGTGTTGCAGCGGGTGGTGGAACTCGGCGGCGCGGCGGCGGGCTTCGTCGACGCAGATGACGGTATCGAGTTCGACGGGGGCGCCTTCGGCGTCTTTTTTTTGCGGGTTGTCGCGCAGGTCGAAGGTGAGGACGTCAGTGGTGGTGGAGATGCCTAGGGAGTCAACGTGGAGGCGTTTCATTTCGGCGTCTCGGACGATGCGGACGTTCCAGTGCGCGGACCGGACGCTGAGGAGGTTGAGGATTTCTTTGAGGTTTCGGCGGAGAAAGGAGAGGTGTGCAGAGGCGGGGAGCGAAGATTGAAAGGATATCTGCATATTGATGTGTTTTTGCGGGGAAGGAGCGCCGGCGCGTTGCGTTGCAACGCCGCCAAACGTTGAGCGAGGTTGTGCGCGACCGGCTTGCATGGGTCATGCGGGGGAGGCGAGGGTGGGGGGCTCGGAATCCCTGGAGCGCGGGGCGGGGTAGGCGATGCGGCCATGGTGGACGCCGGCGAGGGCGCGGACGAGGGTTTCTTCGATGATCGAAAGTTCGCGGAGCGTGAGGTCGCATTCGTTGAACTGGCCGTCGAGGAGGCGTTTCATGATGAGGTTGTGGACGGCGGCCTCGATGCGACCCTGGGTGGGTTCCTCGATGGAGCGGACGGCGGATTCGCAGCCGTCGCAGATCATGACGATGGCGGTTTCGCGGGACTGCGGCTTGGGGCCCTGATAGCGGAATTCGGTGTCGGAGATGATCTGGCCGGCGACGGGGCTGGTCCCCTTGGCTTCTTCCTGGGCGGCGCGCTTCCGGGCGGCGTGGTAGAAGTATTCGACAAGCGTGGTGCCATGGTGCTGGCCGATGAACTGGTGGACGACCCAGGGAAGGACATATTCGCGCGCCAGTTCGATGCCGTCCTTAACGTGGCCGACGATGATCAGGAGGCTCATGGCGGGTGAGAGTTTGTCGTGGCGGTTGGGGCTGCCGGGGTTTGAGTTTTCGACGAAGTAGAGGGGCTTGGAGAGTTTGCCGACGTCGTGGTAATAGGCGCCGACGCGGCAGAGCAGGCCATTGGCGCCGATGGCGTTGCCGGCGGCCTCGGCGAGGATTCCCACGGAGAGAGAATGGTGGAAGGTGCCGGGGGCTTCCTGGCTGAGGCGCTGCAGCAGTGGTTTGTTCAAGTCGCAGAGCTCGAGGAGGGTCATGGAGGTGGTGATGCGGAAGATCCGTTCGATCGGCGGAAGGAACGTGAGGGCCAGCATGGCGACGACGATGCCGGCCGCGGCAGCCCAGAGGCTCTGGAGCGCGACCCATTGCGGATCGGTAACGGAAATCCATGGGGTCCATGCCAGGCCCATGCGCGCGAGGCCGACGGCCCAGACGGTGGCGAAGAGTGCGGCGGAGGAGACCACGCCAACTTCGATGAGCTTGCCGCGGGTGCGGATTTCACCGAGGCCAAAAACGAAGACCGCGACGCCGGCGAGGAGGGTCAGGAAAAAGTCGATGTTCTGGCCGAGGGTGAGCGTGACAAAGAGGCCATGGAGGGCCGAGACGCCCAGGGCGAAGCGCTGGTTGTAGGCGATGACGAGGATGATCGCGGTGATGAGCGTCGGCGAGATGCCCATGAGGTACATGGTCTGGGGCGCGAGGGAGACGACGAGTTTGGCGGTGACGAGGGTGACGAGCAGCAGCCCGCAGAGGGCCCAGGCGATGCGGAGGCGCTTGAGCTGCTTGGGCACCTGGGACATGAAGGTGATGTAGAGCGCGCCGGCGGTGGTGAGTATCAGGGCCATGAGGACACGTCCAAGCCGGGATAACCACACGGCAGCGGGCTTGTCATGGGCGAGCTGGGCCTGGTAGTGGTTCCGAGCCTCAACGAGGATGGCGTACTGGTCGGCACTTATGCGCTTGCCGGCCTGGGCGATGACCTGGTTTTCCTTGATCGGAATTCCGGCATCTGGCGTAGACTGCGCATTTTTGTCGGCAAGGGCCTTGGTGAGCTTGGGGCTAAAGCGGTAAGTGGCGTTTTTTTGGTTGATGAAGTTGATGACGTAATCGGTGACGGTTTGAGCAAGGGAGGGCGGGAGCGTCTCAGCGGCCGCCTTTGAAATCTCATCGTTGGCCGAAGCGAGGCTCGCTTTGCTGATTACACTGGCGAGCGGCGTGTGGGTAGGGGGCCAGTTTTCGGTGCTAAGCGCGGCATCGAGCGTGTCTGCGGATGCGAGAACAACTTCTGAATTGCGGGCTGCGTAACGGGGGTGATCGTTGGAATATGCCTCGAGGGCGGACGAATCTTCGGGAGAAACCACCGGAGCGAGATGGGAAATGATGGCCCAGGCGCTGGACATGCGTTCATCGAAATCCTGAGGATCGATTCTGTGAACCCAGTCGATGGCATCGTTAGAGAGGTGCGGGAATCGCGACTGGAGGTCGGCCGGAAGTTGCGATGCCGTCTGAACATTTTTGAGGGAGTCTTTGAGGTCTTTGAGACCCCATAGTGCCTGCTCACTAACCGCCTTATCGACAACGAGGACGGGCGGGCTTTCTTCGCGGGCATTCTCGCGCTCAAGCGCGGTTTGAGCGGTGTTGGGAAAGGTGAACATGATCGGCGAGCTGAGGTCGGTCGGTGCGAGTTCCCCTTCACGGTAGAGCAGCGGGTCACTCGGCCAGAACTGCACGGCGCATGCGACCAGGAAAAAGACCGTCGCGATAAGGAAGGTGTTGCCGGATCCGGGCGTGGCGGGGACGGCGGGGCGGCGAGCGGCGTTGCCGGCCTCGGTTGCTTCCCTGATCGCCAGTCTGCGGGGGCTGGCTTTCCTGAACCACATATGTCCAGCGCCCGGGTGGGGCGCTCTCCGGATCGGGGATTTCCAGAACGCGGCGCTGCGCCGTATCTGGAAATGTTATCGGTCAGCGGCGGGCGGATGATTATCGGCATCGCATCGCCACAGACGGTGGTATTGTATCCGGGAGGGGGATGCGACGTCATTGGCGGACGGGAAATTGGGAATTCGCGATTAGGGATTCATCTGCGGACTTAATTAAGTGCTTGGCAAACAACAAGTTGCGTGCGGTGCGGGGAGCGGCGACTCAGTCGCTACTTGTTTACGCGGGACTTTTCCTTGTCAAGCTCGCCCTTGAGCTGATTGGCGCGGGTGACGAGTTCCGCGTCCGTGGGGTTGGGGACTTCCGGGATCTGGAAAGCCCACACCTGTTTGTCTTTGAAATCGCCCGGGGATACCTCGGTGAACAGATCTACGCCGACCCATTGGAACCAGGGCGTCGAGGTGTTCATGTGGGTGTGGAGTTCGTAGTGGCGGATGTCGGGCTTTTCGGGGGTGCCGACGTTTTTGTCGAGGCGGAAGCGGAGGTCGTAATCGCCGTACCATTCGAAGGGGACGGTGACCGGCGTGCGGCCGACTTCGACGTCGTTGACCCAGACGACGGCGCCCGGCGGATCGCTGCCGATGGTCATGCGGCGTTCGACGCAGCCGGCGAGAACGGGAATACCGGCGAGCATGGCCAGGAGAAGCATGCGGGATTTGGCGAGCATGCGCGGGATTGTAACGCGGGGCTGCGGCGGCGGCTACGGGCTATTTTCAAATGCGCGACGGGGCGGGTAAGGTGAAGCCACCGGGCCGTTTTGCGGCTGCTCGAGGCAGCAAGGAGAAGTGAGTGTCGGAAGCCATTGCACCACCAAAATTGATCGTGACGGGGGAAGCGACGGCGATTTTGCCGGCGTCGGAACCGGGGCACACGCCGATCACGGTCATCGGGAATGAGGCAATCCGGAAAACGTTTGACGCGGGGTGTCTGCAGCAGGCGCTGAATTCGCGGAGCGCGCCGGGGGTGACGGAACTGGTGCTGAATCCGGATGCGCATCTGGGGTATGGGGCGCCGATCGGGTGCGTGCTGGTGTCGCCGACGCATATTTATCCCGGGCCGGTGGGGGTGGACATCAAGTGTTCGATGAGCTTGCTGCAGATGGATATACCTGCGGAGACGGTGGCGGATGTGCGGACGCGGCGGGCGCTGATTGAGGCGATCCTGGACCGTGTGCCGACGGGAGCGGGGAAGGGGCATCGTTCGGTGAAGAAAGGGCGCCGGGCGAGCGAGGCGGTGGGGGAGATGGTGGCGACGGAGGGGGCGTCGGTGGCGGTGTGCGGGGCGATGGGCATTCCGGAGGCGTGGGCGCTGCGTTGTGAGGATGCGGCACATGTCGGGCATGAGGGGACGGCGGATTCACTGCGCGAGCGGCTGGCGTTTTTGCGGGATGGGCCATTGGTGAAGTTTGAGGAGAAGATGGGGCAGCTGGGGTCTTATGGCGGGGGAAATCATTTTGGGGAATGTGAAATCGTCCATGTGGGTAAGGCGGCGCGGGCGAAAGCGGCGGCGGAGGTGTTCGGGCTCAAGGACAGGTGCGTGGCATTCTTGTCGCACTGCGGGTCGCGGGGGTTTGGGTTTCAATTGGCCAATGGGCAGTTCAAGGCGCTGCAGCATCACTTCAAGACCTGGTCGATTCCGCTGCCGGGGAATGACCGGGAACTGGTCTATGCGCCGCTGGGGACGCCGGAGGCGGATACGTATATCGACGACATGGCGATGGGGGGAAACTTTGCGACGGTGAATCATCTTTTGATCAACGCGCTGGTGCTGGAGGCGTTTCAGGAGGTGATTCCTGGGACCAAGGGGGAACTGGTGTATTTCATCAGCCATAACATTGCGCGGAAGGAATTGCTGGATGGGAAATTGGTGTGGGTGCATCGCAAGGGGGCGACGCGGGCGTTTCCTCCAGGTCATCCGGGATTGATCGGGACGCCGTTTGAGCATGTCGGGCATCCGATTCTCTTGCCGGGGAATCCGCAGGCGGGGAGCGTGGTGATGGTGGCGGAGGCGGGAGCGCGCAAGAGTGCGTTCAGCGTGAATCACGGCGCGGGGCGGGCGAAGGGGCGGAAGGCGGCGATCCGGGAATTTGACCAGGCGGCGATCGATGCCTCGTTTGCGGCAAGCGATATTCTGACGAATTGCCGGCAATATCCGAAGGATGAAGCGCCGGCGGCGTACAAGGATTTTGAGCAGGTACTCAATAGCGTGACGGCGGCGGGATTGGCAAGCGAAGTCGCGCGGCTGAAGGCGACGTTCGTGATCAAGGATTCGGATAAGGCGGATGATTGAGGAGGCAGCGGGGGAGAGAGTGCCGGGCCTTTGGCCCTCAACCCAATATTTCGAATTTCCACGGCAACTTTACGGGTGCTGCGACTAACTTCCGGAGCTTCGCTCCTAATTGTTAAACAGGACGATGCGTTTGCCGGTGGCGGCTTGCTGGTAGGCGGCGGGGGCGCTAGATAACGGCATGGGTTCCGCGGGGGCTGGGCGGAATTTTCCGGAGGCGAAATGGGGGAGCATGTCTGCGAGGAGGCGGGCGCACGCGGTGGCGTCGAGTTGGCGGGTGTCGACGCCGCGGAGTGTCAGCGTGTGGCGGTAAACGGTGCGGAGGCTGAAGGTGGCATTGCCGTCCTTGGGGGCGGTGATGATGGGGATGCGGGCGTTTGCAGCGGCGGATTCGATGGATTGAGAGAAGAGGGAGCCGGTGGTGTCGAAGACGACATCGGCATCAGCGGGAATCAGCGTTTGGAGATTTTTTGGGAAATCCGGAGAGCCGGAAAGGGCGGTTTCATCGGCGCCGTTTTGTTTGGCGGTGGCGATGTCTTTTTCATTGCGGACGACGGCGATGACGCGGGCACCTTTGGCCTTGGCGATCTGGACGGCCGCGGAGCCGACGCCGCCGGTCGCGCCGAAGATGAGCGCGGTTTCGCCGGAGGTGATTTGGGCGGCGGTGACCATCGCGGACCAGGCGGTGACGAAGGTGACGCCAGCACTTGCTGCATCCTGCATGGAAAGGGCGGATGGTTTTTGCGTGAGGGCGCTGGTTGGAAGCAGCAGGAATTCGGCATGGGAGCCGTCATGGGTGAAGCCCAGGTCGCCGCCGGTGCCAAAGACTTCTTTGCCGAGCCAATCGGGCGGGCCTTTTTCGACGGTGCCGGCGAAATCGCGGCCGGGGATGCGCGGGAGGATGGTGCCGTGCATGACGCCCTGGACGTTCTTAACGTCGCTGGGGTTGATGGATGCGGCGTGGATGCGGATGAGGGCTTCATTTGGGCCGGGGACAGGGGTCGGGACTTCTTCGATTTTCAGCGTGGATGGATCGCCGAATTGGCGAAGGAGGAGTGCGTGCATCAGCTGGCTCCGATTCATTGGGACTCATTTTGTGGAGGCGATCCGGCGGATCAATTTGCTCGCGGCGGCGATCTCATCTTCGTTGATGGTGTGCGGCAGACCGGGATAGCGGCGAAGTTCAACACGGGCCCCCATGCGCGAAAACGTGTCGGCGGTTTCCTGGACGCGAGCAAAGGGGACGTGCGGATCGGGATCGCTTGCACCCAGAAAGACGGGCGTGTTCTCGAAAGAGCCGGCGTAATCGCGCGGCGTGCCGGGCGGGCCGATCAGGCCGCCGGTGAAGGCGATGACGGTGCCGTAGCGGCGCGGGTTTCGTGCGGCGGATTCAGAGGCGAGGCATGCGCCCTGGGAGAAGCCCAGCAGGATGATGCGCTCGGAGGGAACGCCGCGGGCGAGGAGGTTGTCGATGAGCGTGCGGACGCGGGCGAGCGCGGAATTCAGGAACGGCTGATTGGCATCAAGATGGGCGAGGAAGGAGTGCGGGTACCAGGTGTGGCCGGAGGCCTGCGGGGCGAGGGCGGCGCAGTCATGGGCTTCGAGGGGATCGATGAGGGAGAGGATGGATTCAGCGGAAGCGCCCCGGCCGTGGAGGAGGATGATCGTTGCCGGGGCGACTTCAGGCGCGGGGCCGGCGGTGAGGAGGGGTTGATTGGCATGAGGATCGGCGGCAGTCGTGAAAGGACTCATGGGTAGCTCGGCTGATGCATGAATGAGGGCGACAAGTCGGCAGGAGCATTGTACCCGCGGAGTGGCCTGTGAAATTAAGGTGAAAAAATCGATTTTTTTCGTGCGGCGCGGGGCATGATGCGGGGTAGAATTCCGCCGTTGGTATTTCTGCACAACTCAATACGCATCAGGCTACGTCGACGGAAATGGGGCGCCCTCTAAGTGGCTGGTCATTCGGCCGCGAGGTGGGCGCCCTTTTCGGCGACTGCGGGTTTCATGAGGAACACGAGCAGGACCAGGGCCCCGGCGACGACGGCGGAGCACCAAAAGACATCGAAGTACGAGAGGGCGAGCGCCTGCTGGTCGCGCACTTCCTTGAGGACGCCCAGCGAAAGCTGATTGGAGAGCGGACCGTCGCCGGTTTGCTGGAGGAAAAATTGCTTTCCCTGGTCGAGCGCGTTCATGACGTCGGGCTGGAAGGCGTAAAGGTGTTCGTTGAGGCGGAGGGTGTGGAACTGCACGCGACGTTCGAGGATGGTCTGGGCGACGGAGGTGCCGACGCTGCCGCCCTCGTTGCGGAGGAGCGCGAGCAGGCCGACGGCTGCGCCGCGGAGCTCCGGCGGGATGCGCATGAAGGCGGCGACGTTGAGCGGGGCGAAGATCATGGAGAGGCCGGCGATCAGAACCACGCGCGGCCAGACGACCTGCCAGGGGCTGATGTTGAGATTCAGCTGGGACATCCAATAGTTGCCGATCGCCATGACAATCAGGCCGACGATCATGATGTAGCGGGCATCTGTCCCTCGGGTCAGGAGCGCGCCTACAACAACCAGCGACAGGATGGCAAAGAAGCCCGCGGGCGACAGGACCAGGCCCGAGGTGGTGGCGTCATAACCGAACAGCGTTTGAAGGAGGGCAGGGAGGGTGGTGGTATTGGCGTATAGGACGGCGAAGGCGCAGAAAATAATGATGCAGCAGGAGCGAAAGTTGCGTTCCTTGAGCGTGCGGAAATTAATGAGGGGGTTGGCGATGCGGGTTTCGCGGAAGATCAGGGCGGTGAGGCAGATGACGAAGAGGGCGGAAAGGGTTTGCACGCGGAAGAAGGGGTCGCCGAACCAGTCCCATTCCTGACCTTTGGAGAGGATGATCTCCCAGGAGGTCATGGTGACGGCGAGCAAGGTGAGGCCGATGGTATCGAAGCGCGCGGCGCTCCGGCGCAACTTGGCCTGCAGCGCCTTGAGGTAATCCGGATCGGTAACGACGCGGCTGCACATGAAAAGGGCGAAGAGGCCGACGGGGAGGTTGAGGTAGAAGATCCAGCGCCAGCCGTAGTTGTCGGTGATATATCCGCCGAGCGTCGGGCCGACGACGGGGGCGAGGAGCGCGGCAATGCCGAAGATCGCCTGGGCAGCGCCTTGCTTGGCGGGCGGGAAGGCGTCGAGAAGGATGGCCTGGCTGGAGGGTTGGAGGCCGCCGCCGGCGAGCCCCTGGAGGATGCGGCAGCCGATGAGCATGTTGAGCGAGACCGACATGCCGCACATGAGCGACGCGAGCGTGAAGACGGCGATGGAGAGGAGAAAATAATTACGCCGGCCGAGGCGCGTGCCGAGCCAGCCGGAGATGGGGAGGATGACGGCATTGGCCGCGAGGTAAGAGGTGATGACCCATTCGGAGTCGGATTCCGGGGAAGAGAGCCCACCGGCGATATAGCGGAGGGCGACGTTGGCGATGGTGGTGTCGAGAACCTCCATGAAGGTGGGGATGACCACCGCCGCGGCGATCACCCAGGGATTGACCGCGCGGCGCTGGAGCGCGGGGGCGTAGGAGAGGGCTGGGGCGGCGGCGGACATGGGGCTCCATACTGAAATTTCAGATCTGGATCTGGGATTTCAGATTCTCAAGGTTGCGTTGCGGGCTGCGTCGAAACGGGCATGGCGGCAGCGGGTGCGGTCATCGAAGGAAGGTAGGGCTGGAGGATTTTGCCGGCGTTTTCGCCGGTCGGTTGTTCCTTGATGTGCACGCGCGGGGTGACCGAAAGGCCGACGAAGAGCGGGGCCTTGTCCGGGTCGTAATCGATCAGGTCGATGCGGACAGGCAGGCGCTGGACGACTTTGACGAAATTGCCGGTGGCATTTTCGGCGGGCAGCAGCGCGAGCGTGGAACCGGTGCCGATGGTGAAACCGGAGATGCGGCCTTTGAAGGTTTGTCGCCGCCCGTACATATCGACGTCGAGATCGACGGGCTGTCCGATGGCCAGGCTGCCGAGCTGGGTTTCCTTGAAGTTGGCGTCGACCCAGATATCGGTGAGAGATCGGACGGCCATCACGCTTTGGCCGGCGATGACGTTGTTGCCCGGGTTGATCGTGCGGCGGGTGATCGCGCCGTCGATCTCCGCGACAATGTCGCAGTAACGCAGGTTGAGATTCGCCTGATCGAGCTGGCGCTGGGCCTGGCCAAGACGGGCCTGGGCCTGTTTTACGGCGGGGGCTTCCTGGAGGAGTTTGGCGTAGATGCGGTCGATGTTTCCTTCAGGATCGCGCTTCAGGAAATCCCGGATTAATTCGGTGGGCGTTTTGTCGAAAGAATCGGTGACATTGAGCTGGGCGACGGCCTGGATGAGACTCGCCTTGGCTTGCTGAACGGCGGAGAAGGTCTGGTCGAGTTCGGGCGGAACCTCGGTGAGATCGTCGCCTTTCTCCGGCGTGGCGGGGAGGCCCAGCGAGACGCGGATCTGGTAAACGCCCTGGAGTGCCTCTTCGACTTTGGATTGGGCGACGAGGAGGGCTTCCTTGCGTTGTTCGATTTCATCCTTGGAGACGCCGCCGGATTGGAGGAGGGGCAGGGCGCGGTCGTAATCGCCCTGGGCCTTGTCGAGGGTCGCGTGTTCAGATTTGAGCGTGGCCACCTTGGAATGGAGGAGGGCGACCTGGTTGTCGACATCCTCGATGGCGTGCTGGAGGTTGAAGCGGAGGCTGCGCGCCTGGCCCTCAATGGCGCGGGTCTGGGCGAGGGTGGTGTCAAGGTCGGCCTGGGCGGAAGTGACGGCGGCTTTGGCGATGTCCACCTGGATCTGGTACGGCTCCTTGTCGAGCTGGAAGAGCAAGTCGCCTTTGCGCACGCGGTTGTTGTCATCGACGTAGACCTTGGAAACCTGGCCGGCGACGCGCGGTGCCGCCAGCGTCAGGTGGCCGTTGACGTAGGCGTCGTCGGTGGTGACGGTGCTCAAGGCGCGGAGGACGAACTGGGAGCCGACACCGATGGCGCACAGGACGAGGAGGCCGGTGGTGATGAGGATTCCACCGCGGCGTTTGGTGGGGGGGTGAACAGCCGCTGGCGTCGCGGCAGCGGGGGGCGAGGCGGCGGGAGCGGGGGGAGCGGGCTCCGGAGCGTGCGGAGGAGCAGAGGGTGGCGGCGACTTGGAGACGTCGGACATGGCACATCCTTCCCTTAAACAGGGGAGCCGGGGTCGTTGAACTTTATGCGATAGGGCAGAGCTCAGGCCAGCAAGATTTCCAAGCTTTGCCAAATGTTCATTCTCTAGTTTAGATGCAGCGGGGACCGTTATTTTGCAGCAATGTGTAGACCAACGTAAAGCGGATGGGCTGGCTGTGAAGGGGACCGCGGCAAAATGTCGGGCTTGCGGCATTCTTGCGGCAATCGCGCGATGGATACGAGCTTTTGACTGCATTTTGGGCCCGGTGTTGACGAACGGGAGGTAGTTAGCGCTCCGTGGCGGGCGGGGCGGTGCTCCCGCTGGCATGGCATTGCCGCGGACGCGTAGAAGATCGCGGCACCGGATCGTTGCCGCGATGATCTGGAAGGGATAACCCGTGGATTCCTTTACAATGGCTGGCGTGAAGGAGAGG
>Ga0265314_10000650_pt1 | contig 42508 bp, 38 predicted proteins | sample 4126metaG_FD_203106 | JGI IMG/M metagenome (GOLD analysis project Ga0265314, IMG submission 203106) | Rhizosphere microbial communities from Carex aquatilis grown in University of Washington, Seatle, WA, United States - 4-1-26 metaG | ecosystem: Host-associated > Plants > Roots > Rhizosphere >...
GCCCTTTCCCACGCTGGTGCCGTCGCGCTGGCCCCAGCCCGCCGCGGCGCCGGTGAGCCCCATGATGGCGCCGGAGGCGCCGGCCGACACCGCAGGCATATCGACGGCCTGGCAGGCGGCGAAACCCACGATGCCCGTGAGCATGAAAAGGAAGAGCGTGCGGCCGCGGCCGAAGACGTCCTCGATCGCAGGACCAATCTGGGCTAGCGCCACCATGTTGAAAGCGAGGTGGATGAGGCCGATATGCAGGAACACGGCGGTGGCATGCCGCCACAACTGCCCGGCACGCAGGGCAGGCAAGTAGTAGGCCCCGAGGTAGATGAGGTCATCGCTGGTCACGCTGAAGTAGCCCGAACCGGGCCGCGCCATCATCAGGCGGAGATAGGCAACCGCGATGATCATGCCAAGCAAGGTGCTGACCGAGATCGCCGAGGGCACCACGAGACCGAGGCGATTCACGATTTGCCACGTACGCGCGCCGAGCGCGGTGCCACAGTTTACGCAGCGCCGTTCCTGGCGATCTTGCACTTGTCCGCACTGCGGACAAACCGCATGTTGGTAGCCCACGTGGTGAATCTCGCGGCGCTTGCGCTGGCTCCAGTCGCGCCATGTCTTTTGCCAATGCAGAAGCTTCCAGCGCACGCGCGTTCCGCTGAGCCCCAGCGCCGTAGCCAGGCTGACGATGGTTTCGATGAGATCGCTCTCGCGAGGGTCGTTCGGGGTCATGGGGGTTGGAAGCCGAGCAGTCTAGCACCGGACCGGGAGTGAATATTTCGGCGACGAAGAACGTCTCATGACTTTGGGGGGAACCATGCGCATCGTCCTCGCGCTGTTGCTTGTCACCTTGGCCGGGCCCGCGCTGGCTGACGACGGCTTTCGTTGCCGGACCGGCCGATTGGTGTCGGTCGGCGACCACATGTCCGAGGTTCGCAATCGATGTGGCGATCCGGATGCCGTCGTTGAGCGAACCGAGAGGCGCTGGGTGAAGCACAAGTTCACGCGCAGGGTTGGCAATGTCGAGGAATCGGTCATCGAGGAACAGGAGATCGAGATCCCGATCAGCGAATGGACGTACGACCTGGGCCCGAACGCCTTCACCCGCTACGTGATCTTCGAAAGCGGCGCCGTGGTCAACGTCGCCACGGGCGAGTACGGCAGAAGATAGGATGAAGCCGCGTTCGATGTCCGAGTGGATTTTGCCCGCGGCTTTGTGCACGCTGCTGCCTTTGCGCAGGGGCCAGGCGCGACACTCGTCTTCGCCTGCGGTAAGGAACGTGGTTCAATCCTATTCTTCGCCAACGGCGGCCGGGCGGTGCCAGCGCAGGGCTAGGATCGATTCCACAAGCAAAAGCAGAATGAGCGCGGCGGACAAGGCATGCCAAAGCTCGACCCGGTGTTTGGGCGGCTTGGCACCGGCGGTTTTCACAGCAACGCGATCGGGGCGCTTCTCAGGCGCAAGCCGCGCGGGATCGGACTCGCGTGGATCCAGGTTGACGGCGAAGTCCTGCGCTGCCTGCCTGGCGAAAGTTCCGTCGGCGCCCGCGCCGCGCACGCGGTACAGGCCAATTTGATCTGTGCCAACGAAAGCCAGGGCGTGGCCGGTGCCGGCTTGTTCGCGCTTGCCCACCCATACCGATCCATCGGGCCGCGTGACTTCCAGAGTCTGGACGTCCCCCACGAAGGCGAGCATGCGTGGCTCACCTACCACCAGGGTGGCTGCGCTGTCCTCGTCGTTGGCGCCGACCAAATAGCGAGCCGCCTCGCGCACAAGGGGCAGAAAACCTGCTCTGATCGGCAGGTCGGTCCAATCGCGATCCACCGTGGTCGTGAGCAGCATGACCCGTCCCTTACCGACCTCGCGCTCGACCAGGGCGGGCGCGCCGCTTTCATAGCGAAGGACGACGTTGCGCACGGCCGTATCGCGCACCGGATCCAGAAGCACGTACTTGAAAAAGCGCGCCGAAACCAGGCCATCGCCCTCTTCGGGGAATGCGGCAAGCAGTGGATGACGTCGGTCGAGCGGCAACAAGCGTTCGGCCGGACGTTCGTCGATGGTCTCGCCGGAATGCTGGCCGGGCAGCGCGGAGGCGGTGCGGACAAGACCGAGGGGCTGGGGCAGCAGCTTGGCCATGCGCTCGTTCCACAGGGACGCATCCACGCGGTCGCCCATGGCCACGAACAGCCCGCCCCCGGCTTCGACGAAGCGTTCGAGCGCCGCGGCCAGGGGATGCGTAGGCCGCGCCACATTCAACAGGGCGACAACCGTGTAGGCGCCGAGTCCATCGGCAGCGACGTCATCGGCAAGCTTGGTGGTCACCAAGGCCCCTGGCACGCCGTTGCGCAGGGCTGCTTCGAAGAAGAAGGCTTCGTCTTCGTTGCGGATGGTGCGCGGGTCGCCATCGACGATAAGGACGCGCAGGGTGCGTGCCATCTCCACGTGCATCTGCCGGCGATCGTCGAGGGGAAAGGCGTCGCCGTCGATCTCGACCACGAGATCGTGCGAGGAGCTGCCGTCGCCGGGTAGGCTGTGGACAAAGCGCTTGCGTGCGTGCCCGCCAGCGGAAAGTTCGACCGCCCCCTGGGCCACGGCCACCCCGTCCACTTTCAGGGTCACGCCGAGGGCCGGCACGCCGTGCGCGGAAAAGTCGGCAATCTCGGCGGTTACGGCGATGCCGCCGGGTCCACCTTCGGCCGACGGCTCGACGTGCGCCTCGACGATGGCCCGATTTTCCAAGGCCGCACCCGCGGCGACATCGTCGATGATGACCTCGGGCGCCCCTTCGGTTGGCAGCCCGGCGCCGTCTTCCCAACCCGTGGCTTGCAAGTCGGTGAAGAGATACACACGCTTGTGCGTGCGCGGCGACGGCGCGAGGATGAGTGCGGCCTGGCGCATGGCCGAGGTGAAATCCGCGGGCCGTGACGAGCACCGCGTGGCCTCGATGGCCTCAATGACTCGCGCGCGGTCGGGTTCCAGTTCGCCAATGCGCGGCGGCGAACCAGCGGACGTCACCAGGAACGCCAGCTCCGAATCCGATGGAAACTGGCGCGCCAGCGCCTGGGCGCGGGCGCGGGCCCGCCCGAAGAGCGTGCCGCCACCACGGAAACGCTGCATGCTGGCCGAATCGTCGACCACGATCACGGCGGCTTGTGCGTCCAGGGTGACCACGGGCAGGTCGGTGGCGCGTTCGGAAAAGGGCCGCGCGAAGATGAAGGGCAAGCTCGCCGCCGCGGCGGTGCGCGCAAGCATGAGCAGAATCTCGCGCAGTCTGCGTCGCGCCTGCACCCGCCGTTCGGAACGCAGGAGCAACTGCATGGCCGCGAAGCGAACTGGTAGCGCGCGCCGCTTGCCCACGCGGTGGATGAGGTAGGGCAAGGCCGCGGCAACGACCCCGAGGAGCAGCGCCGGAGCAAGGAAGTTCACGACGGTCTCCCCGCACGATCGGCGAGAAACGCGTGCAGAAGCTCCGCGGGCGGGGTGTCCGTGCGTGCGAAGCGGTACTCGACGCGGGCTTCGAGGCAGGTGGTGCGCCAGCGCTCGCGAAGATTGGCCGATTCCTCGCGGAAGGCCTGGGCCAGGTCGCTGGCTTCGGCGAGCAGCGTGCGCGAGTCACCTGGCTCCATGCCCTCGAAGAACATCAGATCGTCGAACGGCAGCTCGATTTCGTCGGGATCGAGAATGTGAAACAACACCACGTCGTGCCCGCGCGCGCGCAACTGCCGTAGCCGGTCCGCCAGCATGCCCGTGGCGGTGGCGCCAGTCGGTGCGTCTTCGCTATCGAGCAGGTCGGAGAAGACAATCACCAGGCTGCGCTTGTCGCAGATCTCGCCTACGGTATCGATGGCCTTTCCAGGGTTGGCCACCCCGGCCGGCCGCAATGCCTCCAGGGCGGCAAGGACCTCACGGATTTGGCCCGGCCGCGTGGACGGAGGCAGCACGGCGCGCGTGCTGTCGTCGAAAGCCAAGAGCCCGGCGGCGTCGCGCTGCTGGCCGACCAGGTAGGCCAACGCCGCGCACAGGTAGGTTGCGTACTCCAGCTTCGACACCGACGTGCGGCGGTAGCCCATGGAGGCCGAGGTGTCGAGCACGAGGAGCATGCGCATCTCGGTCTCGTTTTCGAAACGCTTGATGGTGTAGCGGTCGGTGCGCGCGACGGCTTTCCAGTCGATGCGGCGAACGTCGTCGCCGGGCGCGTACTCTTTGTGCTCGGTGAATTCCAGCGACGTGCCTGGGTGCAGATTGCGGTGGACGCCGCCGAGCGCGCCCTCGACGACGGTGCGCGCACGCAGCGCCAGCGTCGCCAGCCGGGCCAGATCCACCGGGGCGAGCAAGCCCAGGTGTTGATCCTGCGTCGAGGGAGGCGCCGAGTCTGCCACGGGGCCACTAGGACGCGACTTGGTCGACGATGGTCGCGATGAGGTCGCGGGCGCGTATGCCGTCGGCTTCGGCGTGGAAATTGCGGACCACGCGATGGACCAGCACGGGCCCGGCCAGCTTGCGGATATCGTCGATGGAAACCGCATAGCGCCCGTCGAGAATGGCGCGCGCCTTGGCCGCCAGTACCAGGTGCTGGGACGCGCGCGGACCCGCGCCCCAGGACACGTACTTGCGCACGGACTCGGTGGCCTCGGGGCCCGGCCGCGTGGCCCGGCAGATGGCCACGGCGTGCGCGAGCACGTGCTCGGCGACGGGCACGCGCAAGACCAAATCTTGCAGCTCGATGATGCGCGCCGGGCTCAGGATCTTGCGCAGCGGCTGGCCGCGCGTGGCCGAGGTCAGGGCCGCGATGCGGATTTCTTCGGCGGCGGTCGGGTAGCCGAGGTCGATCTGGAACATGAAGCGATCGAGCTGGGCTTCGGGCAGGGGATAGGTGCCTTCCTGCTCGATGGGATTTTGCGTGGCAAAGACCAGAAAGGGCAGCGGCAAATCGTAGGTATTTCCGCCGGCCGAGACGCGATATTCCTGCATGGACTGCAGCAGCGCCGCCTGGGTCTTGGGCGGCGTGCGGTTGATCTCGTCGGCGAGCACGACGTTGGCGAAGACCGGGCCGCGCACGAAGCGGAACACCCGACGGCCGCTGGTGCGATCTTCTTCAAGCACGTCCGAGCCGGTGATATCCGACGGCATCATGTCGGGCGTGAACTGGATGCGACCGAAGGAAAGGTCGAGGGCTTCGGCCAGGGTGGAAATGAGCAGGGTCTTGGCCAGGCCCGGCACGCCCACGAACAGGCCATGGCCGCGGGCAAAAAGCGCGATGAGCAGGTGCTCGATGGCCTCGTGCTGCCCGACGATGCGCCGGCCAATCTCGGCGGTCAGCGCCGCGTGCGCCTCGGCCAGCTCGCGCGCCATCGCGACGTCACGCGCGGGCACGTCGCTGCCAACGCTAGGCGCGGCGGAATCGGTCGGTCTTGCAAGCGGCATGGGCTCGGACATCGCGCACAGGATGCCACGTCGAGGGAAAGTGGGCAAAGGCGCCGCAAACGGCGTGGCCCGCCTCGTGGCTTGCGCGGCCAACGAAGCGAGCGTGACGGGCTTGTTCGTCCTAAGTCGGGCAAATCCACGACGTCGGCATCCCGACGATACTGGTGCAGGTGCAGATCTGTGCGCCCCCGGGGTAGTACGGATTCTGCGTGGGCAAGTAGACAGAGCACCCCACGGGGTATCGAAGGGTCATGTCGACACCACCGCCTTTCCAATCGAACATGCTGAGATCCGGGGCGGCGCAACCCCCATTGTCGCCAGGCGCGAGCGGATAGCAGGCGATGCACGGTGCACATGGCAGGGGCAGGGCGTACTGGCAGTCGTTCACGTTCCCAGAGTAAATTTCGACGGTGCAATTCGTGGAACTGGGCTTTGAATCCACGCCGCCGTCCTTGGCAGGCGGCACGGCTCCACTGAGGGACGTCGAGAGCGCAAGACCATGCATGTGAAGTTCCCCGCGAAATTGATCGGTGGCGATGTTCGTGAGATCGATGTCTCCGCGATAGGCGGCGCCGAGGGGAGACGCGAAGAAGGTACCGTAATAGTAGAGCCAGTCTCCGTATGCCTGCCCGTTGTAGGTTCGGATTTCGTTCGACCACCAGCTCGTCGAGTCAGCCTGGAAGTAGATGAACAGACGCATCTCGCGGCCGTCTTCCGTCCAGATGAGCTCCAGTGTGGTGTAGGTCGCCGATCCTGGATCGCTGTGCACGTTGACGACGGTGTTAGCACTGGTGTAGCGCTGGCCGTCGGCCATGATCCAAAAATCGTCTGCCGTCAGCGACACCGTGGGTGTGTTCCAAGCCACGGGATTGAGGCTTGAGCCGGCGTCCGACGCCGTCGGGCAAGCGCCGGCGTAGAGGAACGGCGACGGGCTGGCAACACATGCGCCATAGATAGTCGTTCGGCCGTCGCAGCCACAGTAGGAGATTACCGCCGCGCACGCGTCCACGTTGAACGCCCCGCAGATGGGAAGTGCGTTGCTGCCACATCCGGCCGCGGAGTAGTGAACTGGGACTCCCGCGCCACAGACATTGCCCTCGGATCCCGCATCAGCGCCGCCGTCGCTGTCCGCCGTCAAGCCGAGTGAGTCGGTCTTGAAGCAGCCGAGGGCGGTCATTGCTAAGCAAGCCGCTGCCAGAACAAGAAGATTGGAATTCCGAAGACTCGGGTTGCTTTTCATGGCCATCCTCGTGGGGTCCTTTGCATACCCTAGCACCGGACTCGTGCGCAGAATTGGGCGATGGCGTCGGAACTCGCAGCTCGACCGATGCCGCTGTGTGCTATTGGTTTTCCAGCAGAAACGCCGTTCTCAACGCCCGGCAAATCACTATGTGGCCTGACTGTGTCTGGGAATCGTCATAAATTCATAATACTTACCCATGGGTATTGCGGGACTCGGGCCACTCTGCCATTGGATCCAATGTAATGCCGTTCTCTGCCCAGTTGTCGCTCCGCAACATCCTGTTCACCTCAGTCGTCGGTCCCCACGGTGTGGATGGACCGCACAGCCGATTCAAGAACCCGATGAGCCTGCTGAACAATCAGGTCACGCGCGGTCAGCAGCACTACACGGTCCAGATGTTCTCACGGACCTTCGCCTACGATCTTTTCGGCGCGAACTTGAACGCCAACGTGGCCGTGCTGGATTTCCCGTCCGAGGCGCAGCTTGAAGCCAAGCTACTCGAACGGCACTGGGATCGGGTCGGCCTGTCGGGCATCATGGCCAACTTCGAAAAGGTGGTGGTCACCTGGCGCCTGGTTCGCGAGACGCTGCCAGACGTCCCCATCGATATCGGCGGCCATATCGTCAACGACGACGAGGTTTCCCAGGAACTCATCGAGCGGATGCTTTTGGCTTGCCCGACCGAAACCTTCAACGTCTGGGAGCCGTCATTTGAGCGTCCCGAGCGTTCAATGGCCGGGGGACTTTCGGACTGGTTGCGCGGGTGCGGGTGCGAGGGGCAGGGCGTGACCTTCGTCAAGCGCGATGGTCTCGAGTACTACGCCAGGATGCCTGGCGTTGGGCTCAAACACGAGGACGTCGTGCATGCGCCGCTGGTGGACGCCACCTTCGACAAGCGAGCGCTCGGCTTCAAGGTGCCGGAACTCTCTGCTGGGCTCATCATTCCCGACGTGGGCTGTCCCATGCGCTGCAACTTCTGTACGACCTCGGCCAAGTTCGACGGCAAGTTCGTGAAGTTCCTTCACTCCGCCGAGGACATCCTGTCCGTGGCCGACGCGCAAACCGAGCGCGGCGTGAGCGAGCTGTTTGTGATGTCCGAGAACTTCTCGCTCGACACCAAGCGCGCGCTCGCGCTGCTCAAACTCATGGAGGAGCAGAGCAAGCCGTACCGCTACGCAGTGTTCTCGTCGGCGGATGCCCTGCTGCGCTTGGGGGTCGAGAACATCGTCAAGCTCGGCTACAGCTTCATCTGGATCGGCCTCGAAGAATCGTCGGGGACGACCTATAAGAAGATGGACGGTATCGGGCTCAAGGGTTTGATTGGTCAGTTGCAATCCTACGGCGTCGAGGTGCTGGGCTCGACGATTCTGGGATTCCCCCACCATCAACCCGAGGACGTCGATCGCGAGATCGAACACGCCCTGTCGTACGGCTGCACCTACAACCAGTTCATGCTCTACATCGCCATGCCCGGCACGCCGCTGTGGAAACAGATGAAGGCCGAGCAGCGGCTCAAAGAGAATTTTCCCTGGGCCGACATTCACGGCCAGCACGTTCAGAATTGGCACCACTCGTTCCTCACCGATGAGGTGATCTCGGAGAAGATCGACCACGCGTTCAAGCGCGACTTCGAGGTCGGGGGGCCGTCCATCTTGCGCATGATCCAGACCCAGTTCGACGGCTACCGCAACACCGCGGATTGGGATCACGAACTGGTGCAAAAGCGACGGGAGATGATGCGCAAGAAGTTTCCCTTCTACACGATGCTGGTCGAGGCCATGCGCCGGGATCTCAAACGCATCGGCAACGTCACGCACGAGCAAGCGCGCAATCTGCGCGATGGTCTCATCGAGGAGTGCGGTTGGAAGGGCAAGCTGGCGGCCGCGGTCGGCGGCCCGTACGTCGCGCACCGGTTGAAGGCCGAACAGCGCCGCTACCAGCGCTCGGTCGAGCTTCGCCAGGCCCCCGAGCCGTCGTGTCTCGTGACCCACTACGGGAACCTCGAGCTGCGTCCCTCGCCGATACTGCCGGCTCCTGGGCCCACGCCCAAGACGGTGCCGATAGCGCGCCCTTTGCTGGTCAGCCGCGAAGGGCGCATCGTACCCCTGCCTGGGGTGCGTCCGAAACCCGTCCACGTTGCGCAGCCCCAGAGCTGCGAGATTGAGGTTAGCCGCGCGTGACCTCCGGGCGACGGGAAGCTGCCCACGCGCCACAAGAGTATCGGCGGTCGGCAAAAGCGCTAGCCGCGTTTTTCCACCGCCAGCCGCGGTTTGCGCCACAAGATCTCGGTTCGCTCCTCGCGAATGAGGCCGGGTAGGCGGGCGATGCGGGTGAAGCCGAGCTTCTTGTAGAAACGAGCGGCGGATTGGTTCGCACCGTCCGACGAAACGTAGAGCCAGCGCCGCGTCTTGAAGGTTTCCGTTTCAATGCGGGCCACCAGTGCCCGGCCGATTCCTTTCCCCGCCGCTTCCGGCCGCACGGCCAGGAGCGCGATGAACCGGCCGAGCAAAAAGTCGGGCTGGAAGACGACCACGCCGAGCACGTGGCCGTCTTCCTCGGCCGCCCGCACCTGATCGACGCGAGCCATGCGACGCAAATAGCGCGCGAGATTGGCGCGCTGGTAGCCGAGCGAAAGCCAGGGCTCCATGGCCACGATCCACTCGGCTTGGCGCCAGGCCTGCGCGGGTTCAGGTCGGCGGATTCGCACGGTCTTGGTCCTTCTGCTCGGGCAATGGACGCTTGTGACGCCGGCCGTACCCATAGTGCGATGGCTTGGCTTTGATCGGCACGGCGTCGGGCAGGGCCAACAATTGCGACACGGTCACGAAACGAAATCCCTTTTCGCGCAGGCCCGCGATGATGTCGGGTAGCGCCTTCTTGGTGAAGGGCGCGCGCTTGTTGATGTGAAAGATGATGATGGAACCGGGCTTGGCTTGTTCCAGCACAGTGCGATCCATGCGCTCGACCGGCACGTGGCCGCCCACGTCGCCGGAGACGATGCTCCACAGGACCACGGGCAAGTGCTCCTGGTTTGCGATCTCGACGACGGCCGCATTGAACGCGCCGGCGGGCGGGCGCAAGGTCAGCGCGGGCCGCCCGATCTTCTTTTCGATGATCTTGCTCGTGCGCCGGATCTGCAGGTGAATGCGCTCTTTGCGCGTGAGGGTCAGGCGCGGGTGCGAGTAGGTATGGTTGCCGAGTTCGATCCAGGGTGCGGCCGCGATGGCTCTTGCGGCGCTGGGGTGCTTTTCCACCCAGCGTCCGGAAAGGTAGAAAGTCGCCGGGGTTTGTTCGCGCGCCAGAATTTCGAAGACCTTGCGGTCGAAGCCATTGGCTTGCTTCTTGGTCGCGCAAGCGTCAAAGGTCAAGGCCACCACAGGTTCGTGGGTCGTGACGCCAGCGATTGCGATGGGCGCAGTGGGTGTCGTTGCAGTCGGTGCCGTGGCCGCAGTTGGCGTTGCCGCAATCGGCGCCGCGGCCGCAGTTGGCGTCGCTCTCTCGGTCGATCCGTCCAGGACGATAGGCACAGACACGGACGTGTCGTATGCGTCCACGGGTGCGGCTCCGTCGACAGCGGCGAGCAAAACGCAAAAGGCGAGCGAAACAGACATGCAAGTCCTAGGGCGAAAGCTCGCGGTCCATCAGCAGCGCGTCCTCGCCGTTGTCGGCATAGTACCTGGGCCGGGTGCCCACCTCGCGAAAACCGAACTTGCGATAGAGTTCCTGGGCCGGGCGGTTGGACATGCGAACTTCCAGCAAGACCACGCGGGTCTTGTTGCGGTTGGCCTCGGACAGAATGTGTTGTAGGAGGCGCGCCGCATGCCCTCGCCTGCGCTCGTCGGGGTGGATCGCGATGTTCATGATCTGCAGCTCGTCGGCCACCAACCAGAAATTGCAGAAACCCACCACGCGGCCGGTGGCGACTTGGCGGAGCACTTCTAGCCGAGCCCACGGACGGGCCAGCTCGTCGCTGAAGGCCTGGCGTGGCCACGGCATTGGAAACGAGAGCTCCTCGATTGCCATCACGGCATCGAGATCAGCCTCGGTGCTGCTCGCGATGATGGTGTCCTGCACGGCCAGTTCGTCTTGCTACCTGCTCTTCTGACAGGCAGCGATACTAACCCGGTCCGGCCTCCACGTCGTCTTTCCGCGCTTTCAGGGCATGGGCGATGCGCGACCACAGCGCGTCCACGCCCTCGCCGGTTTCCCCGGACGCCATGGACACCGAGGCAGCCCTTTGTCCCAGCCCCTTGCGCACCTGTTCGCGCAGGATTCCGCGCTCGGACGCGCCCAACTTGTCGGACTTGGTCACCACCAGATGACAGGGCACGTGCATGACCTCCAGCCATTCCATCAGTTGCAGCTCTTCCGCGCCGAGTTCCCGGCGCGCATCCACAAGCACCAGCACCAGCACGAGGGCTGTCTGCTTCTTGACGTAGCCTTCAACGAGAACTTGCCAGGCGTTGCGTTCGCTGTGCGAAACTTGGGCGTAGCCGTAGCCGGGCAGATCGACCAGGCGCACGCGCTGGCGGGCTTCCGGGCTGCCTTGGACGCGGATCTCCAGATCGAAAAGCACCAGCCCGCGGGTGCGGCCCGGTGTCTTCGAGACGCGCGCCAGGGCCTTGCGTCCCGCGATGCGATTGAGCAGCGTCGACTTGCCCACGTTGGAGCGGCCGGCGATGGCCACCTCGGGCGGGCCCGCGGGTGGCATCTGCGCGACCTCGCGCGCCTCGGCAACGAAGGCGGCATCGAGGACCGTAACGGGCGGCGAATCGGACATGGCGTGCACAGTGTACGCGGAACCTGGGTGCTTATCCGGGCAACTTGCTGAAGTCTACGAAGAGTTTGCGCGAAGTGGGCTGGCAAGCGGGGCAGAAGCAGGCGTCGTCGCGGCCCACGCGCACGCGGCGGATCACGGTGCCGCACACAGAACACGGCTGGCCAGCTCGGCTGCGCACCCTGAGAAAATCGCGCACTTTGCTTTCGATGGGTTCGTCGCGCGTTTCGATCTCGTGGATGGCCCAGGCAAGTGTGTCACGGATGGCGGCGAACAGGCGCTCCACGTCGGCGGGGCGCAGTTGGTGGCAGAAGGTCTTGGGGTGCACTTTGGCGGCAAAGAGGATCTCGTCGGCGTAGGCGTTGCCGATGGATGCCAGGGCGGTCTTGTCGAGCAGGAACTGCCGCACCTGATCGCGCCGGCCGGTCCAGAGCTGGCGAAAGCGCGGAAGGGTGAATTCGGGCGACAGGAGATCCATGCCGAGATCGCGAAGGCCGGTGATCTCGGCCATCTGGCGCGCCTCCGCCACGTAGATTTTTCCCATGCGTGTTTCGTCGGCGTAGTGCAATTCCATGCCGCTTTCGAGGCGCAAGGCCAGGATGAGGTTCGCGCTCCCCCGTCGCTTGCCCTCGCTGACCAGAGAGTAGCGTCCCGTGAGCATTGCGTTCACCACCAGGACCAACTCGCCTTCGAGCGAAAAGCGCAAGAACTGCCCGATCCGTTTCACCTGCGTGATGCGTTTGTTCACCAGCAAGGCCGAGAGCGGCCCCGGGACCATGAGCCGCAGCACCACGGGATCGCCCACGCGCGCCTCGACGATGCGCAGGCCGCACACCGTGCGTGCCAGCACGGCCTCGATGTGGACCAGGTCAGGCAACTCGGGCACGGAACAAGGGTAGCATTTTCGCTTAGTCGAAGACGCCTAGCTGCCGCGGTTCCGGGTAGACTGCGCCTTGTCATGATCAAACTCGTCGGTCTGACGGGCGGGATTGGCTCGGGCAAGTCCACGGTCGCGCGCATGCTGCGCGAGCGCGGCATCCCGGTCATCGACGCCGACGCCATCGCGCGCCAGGTGGTCGAGCCGGGGTGGCCGGCGCACGGCGAGATCGCCGCCGCTTGGCCGGAGGTCATGGGCGCTGACGGCCGCATCGACCGCAGGAAGCTCGGCGCCATCGTGTTTTCGGATCCGACAAGCCAAGCTCGCCTGGAGGCCATCACCCACCCGCGTATCCGCGAGCAAGTGGCCTTGCAAGCCGCGGCGCTGGAAGTGACCGGGCACAGGCTTGCCTTTCTTGAGGCCGCGCTGCTAGTGGAGACAGGTTTCTACAAGCAGTTAGACGGACTGGTGGTGGTTTCGCTAGGCCTAGATACGCAAGTCGAACGGGTGATGGCTCGCGATGCTTGCCCGCGCGAGAGCGCACTGGCTCGTATCCGCGCCCAACGACCGTTGGCAGACAAGGTCCGCGTCGCCGACCACGTGATCGACAACGACGGCGACATCGAGGCAACTCGCGCCCAGCTCGATCGGATCCTGCGAGCCATTGAGACACGTTCGGAGTCAAACCATGCGACACCTGGCAGACCAACTCGAAGCTGAATTGCGCGCCTTCGGCACCGCCGAGCGTGCCGCGCAGGAGAAACGCTACCTCAAGAGCGATCTCGAACACCTGGGCGTCACCGTGCCCGCCATGCGCAAGGTCATCGTCGCATTCATGCGCGCGCACTCCGACCTCGATCGCGACGACGCGATTGGGCTGGCGCGGGCTCTGTGGAAAAAGCCGATCCACGAGCGGCGAGCAGCGGCCGTGGAGGTGCTGGAACTGCGCAAGACGCAACTGCGGCCGGAAGACATCGGAATGATCGAGGAACTGCTACGCGAGGCACGCGGCTGGGCCTTGGTCGACAACCTGGCGGCTTCGGTGGCAGGCGATCTCGTCGAGCGCTTTCCGAAAAAACTCGCGGCGGTTCTCGATCGCTGGGCCAAGGAGGACGACTTCTGGCTTCGCCGATCCGCGCTGCTCGCCTTGCTCTTGCCCCTGCGGCGCGGAGGCGGCGACTTCGACCGCTTCTGCCGCTACGCGGACGGCATGCTGGAAGAAAAGGAATTCTTCATTCGCAAGGCCATCGGCTGGGTCTTGCGCGAGACCGCCAGGAAGACACCCGAGCGCGTGGTGGATTGGCTTTTGCCCAGGGCCGCGCACGCGTCGGGCCTGACCGTGCGCGAAGCGTGCAAGCACCTGCCCGCGCGAGACAAGCAGCGCATCCTTGCGGCGCACGCAAAGAAGATTTGATGTCCGCCGCGCTCTTGCTTGCGCTGGTCATGGGAGCAGCCACCGCACGCCAAGCGGAACCATCCACGCCGCCAGAGCGACTCGACTGTCTCGCACGCCACTACAACGTGAAGCCCGCGTTCGACTCTGGCGCGTGGTTTGCCGTGTTGCCCGACGGAGTGCGCGTGCCTTTCGATGACGGCAAGGACAAGACCTTCAAGACCTTCGCCGAGCGGCTGGACTCGCCCGACCTCAAGGACATCTTCCTGATCCCGTACCAAGCAGGACCCATCCGCGCCGTCGAGATCGAGAACCAGGATCCAGGCCGCGTTCGCGTCGAGGCGCTGCTGGTCGCGACCTACGGCGGCCCGGCGGCAGCGGCGGCGCAACAGATTCGCGTTCGCTTCCTGGGCATGCCCATTCGTGTGCACAGGAAGATCGCACCGGCGCTGGCGCGCGTGGCCGAACGAATCGCGCGGGCGCGCAAGGCCGATCCGGGGATGGGTCGCTTCTTGCGCCGGCTTTCGGGCGGGTTCGCCGCGCGCAAGATCGCCGGAACCGACCGCACCAGCGCCCACGCCTTCGGCATCGCCATCGATCTCGACAAATCCGAGGCGGATTACTGGCGTTGGCACAAGCCGCTGCGCTGGCGCAACCGCTTTCCCCAGGCCATCGTCGACGCCTTCGAGGCCGAGGGGTTCATCTGGGGCGGCCGCTGGTACCACTACGACACCATGCACTTCGAATACCGGCCCGAACTCTTCGGCCCGCCCTGCCGTGAGCCTATCGGCGCGGTTTCGGGCACGGGATCGCGCTGAAGCGGCGAAGCGAGCCGGCGGGAAAATCCCACTCTGGCGTGGCCAGCGGTCCGTCGCCGTCGACGATGTACCAGGGATTGTCGGGCGATTTCGGGTTGCGCAGAACATGGATATCTTGCGCCGGCATGTAGCTTTGGGCCAGCAGCACCGCGCGCCGGCCTTGGGCGTCTTGCGCGACGTCGACCACCAGCACCGCATGGCCAGGAGAACCGCCTTGGATGAACACGTCGCCGGCTTCGATGCGTCCGGGATCCGCGACAGGTTCCAGCTCGCGCGCCAGGGAAAGAGTTCCCGCGTAGCCAAAGACGATATCGAGGTAGCGCCGAAAGGAAGCGTAGCTCGCGTCGGCGCCCGCGGTCTTCTGCCATTCGGTCTTGCGCCCGGAAATCCGCGGCCGCATGCCTTGCTTCCATTCCGTCCAGCGCGCGGGCGTACCGTCAGTGAAGCGAAAACAGATCTCGCCGGCGTCTGCCTGGCGAAGGTACTCGGCGCGCAACCTCATCACCGCATCGGCGCATTGCTGAAGGTCGCGTTTGCCCACGTCCACGTCCAGCACAGCGTGGTGAGCCTCTTGATCGAATTTCAAGCCGCCATTAAACAGGTGCACCGGCGGTCGGCCCGGCTTGACTGGAAGGCCGCGCAGCCAGGCCGCGAAACTTCCAGGCCGCGCGCTCATGCGCTCAAATCCCTTCGGCGCGCCGATGCGCCCTTCGATGCTTCCGGCCGCGGGCGCGGACAGCCACGGGTAAGGCGCAAGGTCGCCCGCCTTGGCGGTCGGTGCTGCAAGAATAGTAGCTACAAGATTCAGAATGACCAGGATACGCAAAGGTGATCCCATCGCACGGGGCCGCTAGTCGCCAGAGGACGAGATCTTCTTTCGCCGGTCGCTGCTTTCGGATGTTTCCTTCTCGGCGGGCTGGGACTGCGGACTGTCCGTCGTGGAGATGCTGGGCATTTCATCGCTTCGTCCGGTGAGGCGTGGCATGACCCAATTCTGGCCGCCCCGGCTTTCGGCCTCGGCCGCGAGTCGTCTGGCGCACGTGAGCCAGCGCTCCTGCGTGCAATTCACCTCGCGGCAGGACTCGCATTCTTCGAGGCTTGGCGGGACATCCTGCACCACTCCGGCGCGGATGCGGGTCCAGAATCTGCCAAACCATGAATCGGTCCGCATGCGAAAACTTGTGTTGCGCGTTACTGCGCACCCATCATCCCCGAAAACTCCGACCGTAACAAGTTCGAGTTGGCTTTGCATACAACGCCTATCGGCACATCCCAGGCGCAAGTTTCCCGTGAAACGACTGAAAAATCACTTTTCCGCGAAAGGTCGGGGTTGGCCTCGACGCGGCGGTCTTTTCGACTTTTCCGACTATTTCGCGCGCATGCTGGCGGTCGTGCGCAGGCGAAGCGCGTTCAGGCGGATGAAGCCGCCGGCATCGCGCTGGTCGTAGGCGCCGCCGTCGTCTTCGAAGGTGACGATGTCCGCGCGGTACAGCGACTTCGGAGCGCTGCGGCCGATAAGGGTGAGACCGCCTTTGTAGAGGCGCAGCCGCGCAGTGCCGGTGACCGGCTCGTTGATGTTGTCGACGAGTTTTTGCAAGGCCTCGCGCTCGGGCGAGAACCAGAACCCGCGGTAGACCAGCGTCGAGTATTCCACGGCCAGGGTATCGCGCAGGCGCATGGACTCGCGATCCATCGTGAGCGAGGAGACGCCTCGGTGGGCCTTGTAAAGAAGCGTTCCGCCCGGCGTCTCGTACACGCCGCGGCTCTTCATACCCACGAAGCGATCTTCCACCACGTCGGCGCGGCCCACGCCGTGCTCGCCCGCGATCTTGTTAAGTTCGGTGAGCAGCGCGGCCGGACCCATGGCCTTGCCGTCGACGGCGACCGGAGTGCCTTTTTCAAAGCTGATGGCCACGTCGCGAGGCTGGTCAGGCGCCTTGCGCGGATCGGTGGTGCGCTGGAAAATCTCGGCCGGTGGCTCCTTGTCGGGATCCTCCAGAATGCCTCCCTCGTAACTCGTGTGCAGAAGGTTGCGGTCGATGGAATACGGCTTGGCCGTGGAAGCCTCGACGGGAATGTTGTGCTCCTTGGCGAAGGCGATGAGCTCGGAGCGCGACTTGAAATCCCATTCGCGCCAGGGCGCGATGATCTTCACCTGCGGGTTGAACCAGTAGGCACCCAGCTCGAATCGCACCTGATCGTTGCCCTTGCCGGTGGAGCCGTGGCAGATGACATTAGTGTTTTCCTTGGCCGCGACCTCCATCATGCCGCGCACGATGCAGGGCCGGGCCAGCGAGGTGCCGAGGTAGTACTCGCCCTGGTAGATGGCCTGGGCGCGCACCGCCGGATACACGAAGTCGCGCACAAACTCGTCGCGCTGATCGTACACATGGCAGGCGACGGCCCCGCAGGCCAGGGCCTTCTTGCGTGCCGCTTCCAGATCCTCTTGCTGGCCGACGTCGGAGCAAAAGGCCACGACTTCGGCTTGGTATTTCTCCCGCAGCCAGCCGACGATGACGGAAGTATCAAGTCCCCCGGAGTACGCGAGTACGATCTTCATGGCCGACGGCTTACCAGACACACGCCTCGGCGTCTAGGTGCTATGGCAGCGGCGGCAGGATGTCGATGGCCTTAGCCCGGCGCAGAGACGCCATCACGCGTACGGCATCGAAGCGCGGCATGCCGGAGCTATCGATCAAATCGGCCATGCTGGTCATGCCGTCCATGCGAGACATCAGGAAGGCAGCGCGCTGGTCAAGGCCATGATCGGCAATCGTTTCGGTGGCAATGGCCCGGATGGGGCAGGCGTGCGGATTGCCCACAAAGGCGCGGAAGGCTCGTTCAAACAGGGCCAAGGAAGGATCGATAAGGTCGTCCACGCCCGGCGGCGGGGCGCGTTCGGCAAGCTGCAGGGCCAGCTCGGCGGCCAAGGCAGCCGGTCCGGCGCGGTTCTCATTGAGCGCAGCCCGGCACTCGCCTAGAAGTTCGTTCGCACTGGCACGGATATCCGCGGCATCCACCGGAAGATCCTCAAGCGTGTCCGAATCCGGCCTGTCTTTAGGGCGAGGGGAAGGGGCGTCGTCGCGCCTCGCTGGGCTTTTCCCCTCTCCGAGGAGACTCCAGTCGTTTTCCGGTGTCTCGCGGTCACTGACCGCTGCCCTGGCTGTTGGACCGTCCTGCACGGGGCCGGTGGGGATCGCGACCTTGTCCGACCTGCGCTCGGTCAGCGCGGCCAAAAACTGCGGGATGGGCGACTCGACGGTGCTCCGCCGCGACGGCGATGTGTGCTGCCCGGCATCGAGTTCGGCCACTCGCTGGCGCCCGAACTCGACCAGACGCTTGACCTGCAGGTTGCGCGTATCGAGGCGCAGGGCGGTTTCCCAATCCGACAAGGCGTCGTGGATGCGCTCATGCTCGTGATGATCGAATCCACGCTGGACAAGCTGTCTTATCTCCAGCGTTGCGTCTTTGGGCACATCAACCTCGATGGGCTAGCCCGAACGCAGTCGACCGCTGTCGACCACGCCGCGGAACATGTTGAGCGTACGCAAGAGCGGCTCGGCCACCTGTTCGAGGCCGCCGGCGTCGCGGCGTTCGACCGCCATGCGCGCGTCGTCGAGAATCAAGCGCACGTTGTCCAGGCTGTCCTCGCCAAAGGGAGTTCCGGCCAGGACCTCTTCGACCTTGGGCAAAAGCGCCTCGGCCTCGTCGACGAGTTTTTCGATGCGCTGGCGCTCTTTCTCGACTTCCTCCTCGGCACGCGCGGCCACCATGTGATCTTGGTTTTCCGTCGCCATGCGCGCGATTTCGTTCTCGGTCAGGCTGCTGGTCGCGGTGACCGTGATGGATTGCTCGGCGCCAGTTTCCATGTCTTGCGCTGACACACTGACAATGCCGTCGGCGGAGATCTCGAAGGTGACCTCGACCTCGACCTCGCCCTTGGTCGCCTTGCGTAGGCCGGACAGGACGAACTCGCCGAGCAGTTCGTTCTCCTCGGCTCTGTCCGATTCGCCCTGGAACACGACGATCTTGACCGAGGTCTGGTCGTCGCGGACCGTGGTGAAGATGTGGCTCTTGGCCGTGGGTACGGTGGTGTTGCGGTCGATGAGGCGATGGAAATGACCGCCCGCCACCATGATGCCGAGCGAGTGTGGGGTGACGTCGAGCAGAAGCATGTCGGGCGCCGCAGCGGCGTCGACCAGAGCCGCGCCCTGAATGGAAGCGCCCATGGCCACCACCTCGTCGGGGTGCACGCCCTTGCACGGCTCGCGGCCGAAGAATTCCCCCACCAGCTCTTGCACCTTGCACATGCGGGTCATGCCGCCGACCAGGACGACCTCGGTCAAATCCTCGGGCGTGATACCGGCGTCTTCCATGGTCAGCCGGCAGATTTGGATGGTGCGTTCGGTGAGGTCGAGGGTCAGTTCTTCCAGCTTGCTGCGTGTGACCACGCGATGCAGGTGGAAGGCCTGGTTGCGGCCGGTGGAAATGATGAAGGGCAGGTTGATTTCGGTTTCGCGCACGGCCGACAGATCGCACTTGGCCTTTTCCGCCGCGTCCTTCAGGCGCTGCAGCGCCATAGTGTCGCTGCGCAAGTCGACCTTGTGCTCCTTGGCGAAGCCTTGCACCAGCCAGTCGACCAAGCGCTTGTCGTAGTCTTCGCCGCCGAGAAAAGTATCGCCCGCAGTGGCCACGACTTCGAATACGCCGTTGGTGATATCCAGGATTGAGACGTCGAAGGTGCCGCCGCCCAAATCGAACACCACCACCTTGCCGTCGATTTTCTTGCCGAACCCGTAGGCCAGCGCGGCTGCGGTGGGCTCGTTGATGATGCGGATGACGTCCAGGCCGGCGATGCGGCCCGCGTCCTTGGTCGCCTGGCGTTGGCCGTCGTTGAAGTACGCCGGCACCGTGACTACGGCCTTGGACACCGTCAAGCCCAGGTATTCCTCGGCGATGGCGCGCATTTCTTGCAGCACATAGGCCGAGACTTCGGGCACCGAGAAAACCTGGTCGCGCAGCCGAATGCGCACGTCGCCATGCGGCCCTTCGATAAGCGGATAGGGCACCGCGGCCTTGACTGCCTGAACCGCCGGCGAGGTCCACGGCCGGCCGATGAGCCGCTTGACCGCCCATGCGGTGTTCTCGGCGTTGGTCACCGCCTGGCGCTTGGCGATGTGTCCCACCAGGCGCTTACCACTCTCGGACATAGCCACGACAGACGGGGTTGTCTTGTAGCCGCCGCGGTTGGCGATGACCGTGGGGGTCGCGCCCTCCAGCACGGCCACGCACGAGTTGGTGGTTCCTAAGTCGATCCCGATTACACGCTCTGCCATGTGCCTTGACCGAAGGGACTCAAACGCCCAGTGAAAAATGTACCATGAACCTGCCGCCACCGATACAAGGCAGGGTTCGCCGATTGTCGACGCAACTTCGGCTCAGCCATGGCCGAGAAGGCTCTCATGCGAGCACTTCTACACGCCCGAGAGACGGAGGATGACGACCAACCCGAATGCGAGCCTGACCGCGACGACGACTACCAGCCCGCGCCCAGGCCGCTCCTGCGCTTGCGCTGTTTCGCGTGCGAAGGTTCGGGCAAGTTGTGGGTCACCGATGCAATCCGCCCTGGTGGCCGGTTCGCCGGATGCGTGGCTTGTCACGGCACGGGTCGCGTCGACGTGAAGTAGCTACGCTTTTCCCCGATGGCGCGAGAAGGCCGCCGGCTCCGTGCCCACCGTCAAATGGTAGGCCTCGTCCCAGACGAAGGCCGCCTGCGAATCCATCACCAGCACGGCCTCGACGGGCGCCGGAAGCCACGCCCCGGCGCCGATCTCGGCCTCAAGCTGGCCCGGCGCCCAGCCGGCGCAGCCGAGCAGCATGCGGAAATCGGCAGGACCTTTGCCTTCCATAAGCGCGCTGAAGGCCGCCATCTCGCCGGTGACGCCGATGTCCGCGCCCACGGTGATTTCGCCGGGCAAGGGCTCTGGCTGGCGACGGTAGACAAGCCAGCCCGCTGCGGGAGCCACCGGGCCGCCCATGCGCACCGCCGAGGCGAAGGCCGGCGAATCGGGTACCGCGGTTCCAGGTGGAATCAATTCCGAGGAGGTCAGCAGCTCGCGCACCGACATTAATTCGCGGCCGTTCACCACCCAGCCGAGAGCACCGTCGTCGCCCGAGCGCCCGAGCAGGACCACGCTGTGCATGAAGTTGGGATCACGCAAGCTGGGCGCGGCCAAGAGCATCCCTGGCGCAAGATCATCGGTGGGCATGTGGCGGCTATTCTACGCCCTGTCCGTCCCTGCGGCGGAAGAACCTATTCAAGCTGCAGCCCGCATTCCTTGCAGGCACCGTCCACCAGCGGCGCGGCGACACCGCAGGCGGGGCAGGGGGGATCGTCGCTCTCGGCGCAGGCGTCCGCCTGGTCGGGCAAGGTGCCTTCCTGGTCGAGCAGGTTTTGCCAGCGGGCGTGCATCATGGCCATGACCTTGGGCAGATCGTCAGGCCGCACGCATAGGTCGATGTGCGTCGAGCAGGACCCGCCGTGGCTGCCGCACGAATCCTGGCGATCGAGAATCGCGGGAATGTCCGCGGCCAGGCAAGCGTCGAGGACTTCCTTGGCATCGGCAATCCCTGCCGAAACACACGGCACCACTTCAGCGTCTTCAAGAACCTTGAGGGCTTCGTCCTTGGTCACAGTCGCATCTTGGCCTAGCCAGGCGCAGAGGTCTAGCTTGAGATCGGCTTGGACTGGGACAGTCGAGCCAGCGTGGCGGCAATCGGCGTCGGGGGTGGCTTGCCCCCGGAGTATTGGTCGGCCATGTGAAGCCGTTCACGCACGTTGACGGTTTCCTTGAGATCCGCTTGATGCGCGGCTATTTCCCTGCGCAAGGCCCCGAGCTGCCCATCCAGGTCGACGATCTTCGCCTCCAAGGTCGAGATGCTTTCCTTGATCTCCGCCTCCTTTCGAGCCGCATCCGCGACGATTTCTTCAACGCTGACGTTGACCGCACCGAGCGTGACCCGAACCACGCGCACGACAAGCGCCGTATTCGGATCCGCCGGCAGTGAACGCATCAGGTGAATCGCATCGTCGATGCCGAATCGACGCTCGATGGGGGCGACCGGCGGCGTGAGGGACTCGGGTTCGATGTCTTCGGGATCGGTTTCGCTGGTTTCCTTTGCCACCGTCGCTGGCTCCGCCGTTGCCGCGGGGTCAGCGGCGATCGCGGGGCTGGCTGTCGTTTCCTGGGCCGCCGCCTCAGGAGTTGCCGATTCCTTAGCACTCTCCTTGGCCGGCGAATCTTCCACCGGTTTGCCCTCAAGCGACTCGTCCAGAATCACCTTGGCCTGCTCGTCCGACCGCTTCCCATTGCTCCTCTTGGAAAAGATGGCCATTCTTCCCTCCCTGGTGTGAGTAGGAGCCAAACATACCCCCACCTTCGTCAAGAAAAAGGCCCTTCTTGTCGCGCATCTGGACAGCTAAGTTCCGTGGATGTCCACACTCCCCCACGCCGAACGACCGGGCGGCCCGTTTCCGCTGCAACCGATTGGCTGGGTTTCGTCGCCGTACCAGCGGCGATTCGGTACGCCTCAACAGGCGGCGGCGGCGGATTCAGACGCGGAGGCCGTGTTGGAAATGGACGCCGAACGCATTCCCTCGGCCGCATTTGCGGATTTGCACGGCGTGGAACGCATCTGGATTTTGAGCTGGCTTCACCGCGGCGGCACCTGGGCGCCCATGGTGCGGCCACCGCGGGGTACGCGCGAGCGACGCAGCCTGTTCGCCACGCGATCGCCCGACCGGCCCAATCCCATCGGCCTGTCCGCGGTTCGTCTGGTGCGCATCGAAGGCTGCAACCTGCACGTGCGCGGTATCGATCTGATCGACGGCACGCCCATCCTGGACGTGAAGCCCTACATCCCCTATGCCGACGCTTTTCCCGATTCCAAGGCCGGCTGGATCGACAAAATCCCCAAGAACGCCCCGCAGATCGCCCGTCGCTAAGAAACGACCACGGGGCTGCTCTTGGAGGCAGGGTGCGCCTCCTCGGGCGCGACGGCCATGTCGGCTCGGCCGTAGGTCGAGCTGCCGATGGAGTACCCTTCCTCGCCGTGCAAGTTGATGTCGAGTCCTTCGCGCTCTTCGTCGGCACTGACCCGCAGGCCGATGGTCGCGTCGACGACCTTCAGGATAACCAACGTGCCGGCCACCGAGAACGCAGCGGTTACGGCGACAGCCAGGATCTGCTTGCCTAGGAATGCCACGTCGCCGGTGACGAGTCCGTCGGCCCCGCCTGGGTTCCAGGCCTTCATGGCGAATACCCCGAGCAGGATGGTGCCGACCGCGCCACCCACGCCGTGCACGCCGAAGGCGTCCAGGGTGTCGTCGTAGTTGAGCTTGCCCTTGAGCATGACGGCGGCGTAGCAGGCGAGGCCGGCGGCGGTGCCGATAGCGATAGCGCCCATGGGGCCGACGAAGCCCGAGGCCGGGGTCACGGTGGCAAGACCTGCCACTAAGCCCGAGGCAAAGCCGAGCGCCGAGGCTTTGCCGTAGCGGATCACATCGATGATGAGCCACGCGATACCGCCCGCGGCGGCCGCGAGCTGCGAATTGACCAGGGCCAGGGTGGCGATGCCCGAGGCGGAAAGCGCGCTGCCGCCGTTGAAACCGAACCAGCCGAACCACAGGATGCCAGCGCCGAGGAGCACCATCGTCAAGTTGTGCGGCAGGCTGCGCTCGCGTGGGTAACCGAGGCGTTTGCCGACGACGAGGGCCACCACCAAGGCCGACACGCCCGAGCTAACGTGAACCACGAGGCCGCCCGCGAAGTCGAGCACGCCCATCTTAGCCATCCAGCCACCGCTGCCCCACACCCAGTGGGCCAGGGGATCATAGACCAGGGTCGCCCACAGCAACGTGAACAGGGCGTAGGCTGAGAATTTCAGGCGCTCGGCGTAGGCGCCCGAAATGAGCGCCGGCGTGATGATGGCGAACATCATCTGATAGGCGAAGAACAGCATGTGCGGGATGGTGTCACCCTGCCGTGGTGCCAGATCCACGCCGCGCATGAACGCGAAGGACAGACCACCGATGAGCCCGCCGTGATCGGGTCCGTAGGCCAGCGAGTACCCGAACATCGCCCACTGCAAGGTCAACAGACCCAGCACCACGAAGCTGTGCATGAAGGTGGAGAGAACATTCTTCGTGCGGACCAGGCCTCCGTAAAAAAGCGCCAAGCCAGGCATCATCAGCAGCACGAGTCCAGTCGAGATCAGGATCCACGCGGTATCGCCGGTATTGATCATGTCCAGGAGGTTGCATCTTGGAAAAAACCGAGAAAAGACTAGGTTTCATAGGACTTGAAGAATTTTCTTTTATGACACCTGGAAGTAACTACGATTTATTTGTTTAGATACCTGAGAGAAACAATAGCGGCCTTGGGCGCATACCATCGCTCGGAAATACCTTAGCAATCGCGGGTGGCACGCGCGGTCGTGACACGTTATAGACAGGCGCAGTGAACCAGCAGGCAGGCACCCCGGCCGTCGTATGTCGCGGCTTGCGCAAGGTCTACGACGGCAAGCACGGGCTATTTCGCAAGAGATCCCCAGCCGTGGTCGCCGTCGATGGTCTCGACCTGCGCATCCTTCGCGGGGAATGCTTCGGGCTGCTTGGACCCAACGGTTCGGGCAAGACCACCACGGTGGAAATGCTCGAAGGCTTGCTTGCGCCCACCGCAGGCGAGGTCGAACTGCTCGGCTTGCACTGGCCGAGCGATGAGGAAAAGCTGCGCGAGCGCGTGGGCGTGGCCCTGCAGGAAACGCACTTGCCCGAGAAGCTGATGGTCGAAGAGCTGCTCACGCTCTTTCGCAGTTTCTATCGCAAGCCGCGCCCGCTGGCGCATCTTCTGGCCGAGGTCGAGCTGGAAGAAAAGCAGCGCGCGTGGGTGGGCAAGTTGTCGGGCGGGCAGCGCCAGCGCCTGGCCATTGCGTGCGCCCTGGTGGGCGAACCCGAGGTGCTCTTTCTCGACGAGCCGACCACGGGCCTCGATCCGCAGTCGCGGCGCCAGGTGTGGGGACTCGTTGCCGCCTACCGCGCGCGCGGCGGGACCGTGGTGCTGACCACGCACTACATGGAAGAGGCCGAACGGCTTTGCGATCGCGTGGCCATCGTGGACCACGGCAAACTGGTTCGGCTGGGTACGCCCGCCGAATTGATCGCGGCGTTGCCGGGCGACCACGTCATCGAGGTGGAGATCGAGAAGTCCGGGGCCGCGGGGCTGGATGCCGAGGATCTGCGCGGCTTGCCCTCGGTCGCGGAGGCGCACTTGTCGGCCGAGGGCGCGTGGTCGCTGGCCGTGCGCGAACCCGAACACGCGGTCGCCGCGGTGCTGGCCCTGGTCGAGCGCAAGGGCTGTACCTTGGCCCGCCTGGGCACGCGCAAGGCCTCGCTCGAAGACGTCTTCGTGGCGCTCACGGGAAGGCATTTGCGCGATGGCTGAGGCACCGGACCTGCGCCCGAATCCAATCGTCCAGCTCACGCTGATGCGGCTGCGCGAGATCGGTCGCGAGCCGGGCGTTCTGTTCTGGGCTTTCGGTTTTCCCGTCGTCTTGTCCCTGGCGCTCGGCATCGCCTTTCGCGCGCGCGGGCCGGAGCCGGTCGTGGTGGGTGCCTTGCCTGGGATCTCCGTCGATGCCCATCGGGCGCTCGCGGATGCCAAGGTCCAGGTCAAAGAACTGGAAGGCATGGCGGCGGAGATGGAGCTGCGCGCCGGGCGTGTGAACCTGCTGCTGGCTCCGACGCCAGGGCCGGGGCACGCCATCACCTACCGCTTCGATCCGGCGCGCGCCGAGGCCCGCACCGCGCGCGCGACCGTGAACCAGATTCTTCAGCGCGCGGCCGGCCAGACCGAGCCGCGCCTCGTGCGCGACGAGGAAGTGCACGAGCCCGGCTCGCGCTACATCGATTTCCTGGTTCCGGGCCTCATCGCCATGAACCTCATGTCCGGATCGATGTGGGGCGTGGCCTGGGTCGTGGTGCAAATGCGCGTGCGCAAGTTGCTCAAGCGCCTGTTGGCTGCGCCCATGCGGCGGCGCCATTTGATGTACGCGCTCGGTTTGGCCCGGCTGGTGATCATTCCCCTGGAGCTGATCGTGATCCTGGTCTTCTCTCGCGTCTTCTTTTCCGTGCAGGTGACGGGATCGTACGTGGCGCTGTTGGCGGTGTCTTTCGCGGGCAGCGCCTGTTTTGCGTCCATCGCCATCGCCGTCGCAAGCCGCGCCGAGAACACGGAGACCGTCAGCGGCCTCATGAACCTCATCACCATGCCTATGTTCATCACCTCGGGCGTGTTCTTCGCATCCAGCAATTTCCCCGAGTCCATCCAGCCCGCGATTCGCATTCTTCCGCTAACCGCCATGTGCGACGGCCTGCGCGCGGTGATGATCGACGGCGCCGGCCTCGGCGGCGTGCTGCCATCGTTGCTCATTCTAGCCCTGTGGGGCGTGCCTTCGTTCTTGCTGGGGCTGCGCTACTTTCGCTGGAACTGATTCCCCGTGACACGGTCCGCCTGTTCCCTCAAGATTCGTGAAAATTCAAAGGACCATTACAATGACTACCAAGCTTGGCGTTGCCTTCCTCCTCGCGTTCCTGTTGCTGTCTTCCACCGGCTACGCGTCTTCGGCGAGCGCGAAGAAAACCGCGGAGAAGGCCGAGGACCAGGAAGAGTCCCGGGCGAAGGACGAGGGCGCGGAACATGAGGACGAAGCCGCAAAGTTCCTCAACAGTCTGCAATGGACGGTCGGACCGGGCACGGCGAAGATCGGCAACCAGGCCGAGATCAAGGTGCCCGAGGGCGCGCGTTTCACCGGCTCGGCGGGTACGCGTAAGATGCTGGAGATGATGCACAACCCGACCGCGGGCAGCGAGCTAGGCTTGCTGACCAACGACCAGCTCGATTGGTTCGTCATTTTTGAATTCGAGGACAGCGGCTACGTCAAGGACGCGGACAAGGAGAAGCTGGACGCGCAGGCGATGCTTGAGTCCTTGCGCGAAGGCAACGAGGCGGGCAACGAGGAGCGCAAAAAGCGTGGCTGGGCGCCCATCACCATCGTCGGTTGGCACACGGCCCCGTTCTACAACAAGGAAACCAACAACCTCGAATGGTGCATCAAGGGCGCATCCGAAGGCCACGACATCGTGAACTACAACACACGCATCCTGGGCCGCGGCGGCGTGATGAGCGCCAACTTGCTCGTAGCTCCGGAGCAACTCGATGCCACCTTGCCGAGCATCAAGGCGCTGCTCAAGGGCTTTTCCTACATCGAGGGGCAAAAGTATTCGGAATGGAAGTCGGGCGACAAGATCGCCAAGTACGGACTGTCGGCACTCGTAGTGGGCGGTGCCGTCGGCGTGGCCGCCAAGCTGGGTCTTTTGGGCAAGCTCGGCGGTTTGCTGGGCAAGCTGTGGAAGCTTGTCATCGTGGGCATCGCCGCGCTGGGCGCCGGCATCAAGGGCCTGCTTTTCGGGAAGAAGAAAGAGAAGGCGCCGCCAGCCGACACGCAAAAGTAGCATCGGTTGCGACGGCGATCTTAGGATCATCGATTGAGCGAACTCGCCGAGCTCTATCTCCTTTTTCTGGTCCTCTACCTCTTCGAGTGCCTGGCCTGGGTTCCGCGCCGAGCCGTGGGATTCTTTGCCTTCGCGGGACGCTGGCGGGGACGCAAGGCCTTCCGTCCCAATGCGGGCTGGTCCACGTCGGTGGTCTTCGGCAAGCCTTGGCCGCCGCTGTCTCCGGCCTGGCTTGCGGAGCCCTTGCCCTTCGCAATCGATCCGCAGGGCATCACCTTGATCGAAGCTGACAGGCGCCGGCTGACTTGGGAGGAATTGGAGCCAGTGACGGTGCGCGGGAATCGCCTGGAAAGCGGCGATCTTCTGCTCGCGATACTTGCATCTCGCAAAGGCGCGGCCGCTGTGGCCGAGACGCTGGAAAAGACGCGCACCTCGCCCGCGAAGAAGCGCGAGGCCGGGCTGCGCAAATTCCTCGATGTCCGCTTCGACCTGAACACGCCTGTGGCCCGGCAGAAGGAATTTCAGGCGAGCGTTCGGGTCCTACGCGTCTTCTCGAATGCGCTTTGGCTCGCCCTATTCGGCGGACTGGGTGTGGCGATGTTCACGAACAGTACACTGACGTTGCTCGCTGCCGCCGCCCTGTCGCTGCTCCTGTGGCCCATCAATTCCATCATCTACTATCTGACCGTGCGCAGACTGGCGAGGACTTGGCTGCCGCGCGCGCAAGCGCCCGATTTTTCCAAGCGTCTCGTGGCCATGCTGTCGCCTATCTCTGGCGTGCGCGGCATGGACCTGCTGGCCCGCGAGGTGTGGGCGAATCTGGATCCCATGACTGTGGCGGCCGCCCTGCTTTCGCCTCAAGATCTGACTCGATTCGCGCGCCCGTTCGTTGTGGCCATGCAAGCGCGCGAAAACGACGACCTCGCCTGGTGGCGCGCGGAAACCCGCCAGCGCATGGAGCGCATTCTGGCCGCGAAGAACATTGATGTCGCGGTCACGCTCGCCCCACCCGCGCGCGAGGGCAATCACGCGGAAACCTATTGTCCATCTTGCTTGGCCCAATACGAATCGGGACGAAAAGCCGGCGAGCCTTGTCCCAACGAATCCTGCCCCGATGTTCCACTGCGCGGCTTTGGAGAATGAAGGGACTGAGCGCAGGCAAGCTGCTGCTGAACGGCTGAAAATAAATTGGCCCTCCGTACTCAGCAGGCTCTCTTCCGTGGACCAAACGGATGCCGAGTACGGAGGGCCCCCCACTTCCACCTAGTTACAGGAGCAGCTCCTTTCTAGTTGCCACGACCCGCGCAAGGCGGATCGTTTCAACCGAGACCGAGGAGACCTTCTACATATTGACTGGTTGAGAACCCCCAAGCGTCGTTTGGATTGATGCGCGCAAGTTTGCCGCGGAAATCTTCGATGTTCTTGTAGCCGTGCGTGTCCATCCACGCGCCGAGATCGGCCAGCATCTTGGTAATGACGGCTGGTTTCTCGCGAATGATCACACCTACCACCTGGGTGGCGCGTGCGCCCGCGAGCAGCATCTTGGCCACGTCGCGACCGGAACTGATTCCGCTGCTGGCTGCGATGCCCGCACGCAACCGGTTGGCCAGCAGGGCAATCCAACGCAGGGACAGGAGCGAATCTCGCGAATCGGTTTCCAGGTAGCGCGCTTTCTTGACCTCCGCGTCCACGTCGATGTCGGGCTGGAACAGACGGTTGAACATCACAAAGCCGTCGGCGCCCGCTTCCTCGAACCTGGAGACGATGTTGAGCAGGTTGGTATAGAAAGGATGCAGCTTGACCCCGATGGGGATGCGTACGGCGTTGCGGACCTCGTTCATGATGTCGAGTTCGCGGCTTTCGATGTCGGACGCGGTTACGCTGAGATCGTTCACGGGCGAGTAGAGGTTGAGCTCAAGCCCGTCTACGCCGGCACCTTCCAGGGCCTTGGCGTATTCGGCCCAGTGGATCTTGGTCACGCAGTTGATACTGGCGATAAGGGGAATTTTGACCGCCTTGCGCGCCTCGGAAACCCAGTACACATGCGTTCGAGTTCCGGCATGCTCCAGATGCGGAAACATCGACGTTGCCTCGGCCGAGGTTTCGTCGTGTTCCGCCAAATCGTGCTCGAACGCCTCGGCGTCGATGCGAACCTGCTCCTCGAAGAGCGACTTGAGAACGACCGCAGCAGCACCGGCAGCCTCCATGGCCTTGATGTTGTCGACGCGGGTCGAAAGCGGAGATGAGCCGACAATGATGGGATTCTTGAGTGGGATACCCATGTAGCTGGTTCGTAGATCGGACATGCTGACCTCCCTTTTTTGAATGGGACCAACGTAGTCCCATTTGGTCCGGGAAAAGGATCCCAAGCTAAGCTGCCTATGGGATGCCAGTCAGATTGCGGTGGTGACAAAAAAAGGTTGGTTGCTGGAAGCGAGCCGAGGCGCACCGCGATGCGATCACAATCGGACGAACCTGACTCTCCTCACCATCCGTGAACTGGCGGCGCCACGGCGCCCCGCTTATCCTCGGTACGCCGTGGCTGAGGGGTAGTCCTTCGCTACGCCGCAGCGTCCTCGTTGGCGATGGGAGGCACGGGCGCGCCCAGGCAGGCGTTTTCCGCCTTGCGGAGGGCGACGAGCTTTTCGCGTAGCTCGTCGATCAGCGTTGGGTGTTCGCCGAAATACTGGCAGGCTTTGTCGCGGCCTTGGGCGATGCGCTCGCCACAGAGGGAGTAGTACGCGCCGGACTTTTCGATGAGGCCGGCCTCGCTGGCCAGGTCCACAATCTCACCGACCGCGGAGATGCCGGTGCCATAAGTGATCTCGAACTCGCACTCGCGGAAGGGCGGGGCGACCTTGTTCTTCACCACCTTTACGCGCGTCTTGTTGCCCACCACCTGCTCGCCGTTCTTGACCACGCCCGTCTTGCGGATGTCGAGGCGGACGCTGGCGTAGAACTTCAGCGCGTTGCCTCCGGTGGTGGTTTCTGGGTTGCCGTACACGACGCCTATTTTCTGTCGAAGTTGGTTAATGAAGACAACGCAGGTGTTGTTGCGGCTGGTGGCCGCGGTCAGCTTGCGCAGGGCTTGGCTCATGAGGCGGGCTTGCAGGCCCATGTGCGAATCGCCCATCTCGCCTTCGATCTCGGCCTTGGGCACAAGCGCCGCCACCGAATCGACGACGATCAGATCGATGGCGCCGGTGCCGACGAGTTTGTCGGCGATTTCTAGTGCCTGCTCGCCGTGGTCGGGTTGCGATACCAACAGGTCCTCGATGCGAACGCCGAGCTTGCGCGCGTAGGTCACGTCGAGGGCATGTTCGGCGTCGATGAAGGCGCACACACCCCCGGCCTTCTGCGCCTGGGCAATGGCGTGCAGGGTGAGCGTAGTCTTGCCTGAGGATTCGGGCCCAAAGATTTCGACCACGCGCCCGCGCGGCAGGCCTCCCACGCCCAGGGCCAGATCGAGGCCGACCGAGCCGGTGGGAATCACCGCGATGTCCTCGGCCTCGCCGCCGAGGGACATGATGGCGCCTTTGCCAAATTGCTTTTCAATGGCCGCGAGGGCACCGGAAATGGCTTTCAGTTTCTCTTTGATGGTGGACATGGTTCATTCTCCTTTGTCTGTTGGGGTGCTTTTCACCACAGAGAGCGCAGAGAGCGCAGAGGGTGAAGGGTGTGAGTGGGAACTCCTGAAGCGGCGGACGCCTTCCTTGAGGGTCACGCAATGGAAGTTGATGAGAAGCCCAAGAGGGAGCCTTGACAGCCGGAGGTACGAGAGAATCTGAGCTTGGTGGACCGGTAGGATCCGTTCGACTGCTTTGATCTCCAGAAGCACTCGTGCTTCCACGACCATGTCGAGCCGGTACAGGCAGTCGAGCTCGACACCTCTGTAAAGCACCGGTAGAGACAGCTGTTGCTCGACGGCCAGACCGCGCCTCGTCAGCTCGTATGCCAGGCAAGCCTCGTATGCCGATTCCAACAGCCCCGGTCCCAAGGACCTCGATTGCCGCACCAATAACCGCCCCAGAGATCCGATTCAACCCTTCGTCTCCGTCCTCTGCGCTCTCCGCGCTCTCCGTGGTGAACATCTAGGCAGCCTCCTTATCCAGAAACCGGTACTGCAACGCCTCAGCCACGTGCTGCCCGTGTACGCCGTCGCTGCCCTCCATGTCGGCGATTGTGCGGGCTAGCCGGCGCACGCGCTCGATGGCTCGTGCAGACAGCGCCAGGCGCTCGACCGCGCGTTCGAGGATGCGGTGGCCGTCGCCGTCGAGCACCGCGACCTTCGCCAGGTCGGGCGTGCTCAGGCGCGCATTCGGCCGCGAGCCTCGTTCGTACTGCCGCCAGCGAGTCTTCTCCACGCGCGCCCGCACGGTCGCGGTGCACTCTCCTGTCGCCTTGGCAGTCAGTTCGCGATAGGTCAAGGCAGGCACCTCGACGTGCATGTCGATGCGGTCGAGCAGCGGTCCTGACAGCTTGGCCCGATAGGCGCTGATGGCGAATTGCGAGCACGTGCATGTGCGCAGGCGATTGCCGAGGTGGCCGCAGGGACAGGGATTGAGCGCGGCCACCAGCATGAAATCCGCCGGGAAGATCACGGTGCGCCGCGCGCGCACGACGGCGATCGTGCGCTCTTCGAGAGGCTGGCGAAGGGCTTCCAGGGCTGGGCGACCGAATTCGAGCAGCTCGTCGAGAAAGAGCACGCCGTTGTGGGCGAGCGAGATTTCGCCTGGCCGCACGGCAGGGCCACCTCCGGCCAGGCCCGCCACACTGACCGTGTGGTGGGGCGCGCGGAAAGGCCGCTCGCTGACCAGCGAGCGCCCGGCAAGCATGCCGGCGACGGAATACACCATGGTGGTTTCCAGCGACTCGTCGAAGGACAGCGCCGGCAGAAGTCCAGGAAGGCGCCTCGCCAGCATGGTTTTTCCCGACCCGGGCGGTCCGACGAACAAGATGTTGTGGCCGCCCGAGGCCGCGATTTCGAGCGCCCGGCGCGCGACCTCCTGGCCGCGGATGTCGGCAAGGTCGGCGCCCGCGCTGGGTAGGAAGGCTGGCGGCGTCGCTGGCTCTGCGCTCGCCGCTTCCCCTTGCAGGGCCTCGATCAACTCGCCAAGGTGTCCGATAGGAATGACCTTGCAGTCGCCTCTTACTACCGCGGCTTCGGCCGCGTTTTCCCTGGGCACGAACAGGCGCGGGATAGCGCGCGCCCGGGCATAGGCGGCCATGGGCAATACGCCGCGCACGGGGCGCACGCGGCCATCGAGAGACAGTTCGCCCACGAAAAGCGAGTTCTCATTTACTTCCGACGGAATTGCGCCCGCCGCCGAGAGGATGCCGATGGCGATGGGAACGTCGAAGGCCGCGCCGTCCTTGCGCAGGTCGGCCGGTGCCAGATTCACCGTGATGCGACGGAGCGGGTATTTGAAGCCGCTGTTTTCGATGGCGCTGCGAATGCGGACGCGGCCTTCCGTCACGCCGGCATCGGGCAGGCCCACGATGTGGCAGCCGGGCAGTCCGTTTGCCACGTCCACTTCGACGTGGATGGGAGCGGCCTCGATGCCGATGACGGTCGCGGAAAGCACGTGAGTGAGCACGTGCCTCGGTAAAGCGAGAACGATGCCAATCTCGGCTGTCGATGTTCATCGCGATTTCCAGCCACTTTGGCTGGCGGCAATCGATGCGAGGCCGAGTTCCGTCCGGCCGCCAACCGGCCAGTGTCCAGTCCCCGGCCAGCATCCGGCCGGTCATCCGTCGGGCCTACGTTTCGCTGGTCCAGACGAAGATGTCGGGTCTGGTCGTGCGCAGGCAGCGAAGACCGCACAGGCCGGACGCATATTCGAGGGTTTGCTCGGAGAAGAAATTCAAGTGGGTTGCGTCGCGCGCGTACCACCACGAGGTCATGTCGGCCACCGATGGATAGCATTGCGTGCGGACAACGATGCGCCCACGCGGGCCAAGGCATTCCTTGAGCGACAGGATCTCGGCGCGTAGGTTGCGCAAGTGTTCGATGACTTCGCACGAAACCACGATGTCGTAGCGGTCGCGCAGCGCCGAGGTGCCCTTGCCATAGAGTGGATCGTAGGCCACGCAGTCGAAGCCACGTTGGCGCAGAAGATCCGCGAGCACGGCCCGCTCGCCGCTGCCAAAATCGAGGACGCGTGGCCGTCCCACTCCGAGCCCCGCCACCACGTCAGCGACCTGTCCGAGGAACTTCACGTAGCCTTCATTGGCCGGCGAGTTGTCGTGGTGGGCGTAGCGCGCCCGCTCGTCGTCTTCGTCGAGCCAGAATTCGCGCGGTACGAACACCAGCCCGCACTCCGGGCAATGGACGAATTCCCGGTGCTTGTTCCGCCCCGCCGGCACGCACGCGGATGCCAGGCATAGCTTGCATGAACCTGGATTTGACGGAGGGCTATCGGGCGAAGGTTCCAAGGGGGTCCGGATTTCTGTCGCGATGGTACCGCCCGCCGGCGCGCGAGCTCTGAAGACTCTACTCGCCGAGTGCCCGTGACAAACGAATGCGCGCCAGGGCGTATTCGTAGCGGGCGCGCGCGAAGTTGAGGCGTGCCTGGGTCAGCGCCGACTGCGCGTCGAGCAGATCGGTCGTGTTCGCGCTGCCCGCGGCGAGTAGCACGGTGGTCACGCGGTAGGCTTCCTCAGCGCTGCCGATGGTCGTGCGGCCGGTCTCGAGGGCGCTGGCGGTGGCGCGCACGTTGGCCAGTTTGGCCGCCACGTCGGTTTCCACGCGACGGCGGGCATCGTCGGCCTGCGCTTGCGCGGCCACGGCTTGCGATTCGGCGGCGCGATGCTGGAACCAGCGCGCGCCCCAGTCCCAGATCTGCCAGCCCGCTTTGAGACCGATGAAGGCCGAATCGGTCTTGACGAACGCTTGTCCGGTCATGTGCATGTACCCGGCCTCCAGATCGACGTCTGGAAGCAAGTCATAAGTGCGTGAGCGCGAGCTGGCATTTGCCGCTTTTGCCGCCAGCGTGGCGCTGTGGATCTCGCTGCGGTCGCGCAGTGCCTTGGCCACGAGGGGCGCCAGATCGCCCCCGGCTGCATCGGCACTTTCTGGTGTCGCGGGCTCGACGAAACTCACCGCCTGATCTTCGGACTCGTGGCCAATGGCGACCAGCAAAGTGGCGCGCGAAACCTGCTCGGCCGCCGTGGCCTGGATTTCCTGCTGCCGGGCATTGGCGGCGGCCACGTTCAAGCGCAGCACATCCGCGGGCGTGAGCACGCCGGCGGCAAGCTTTTCCTTGGCCACGGCGATCTGTTCTGCAAGCTGGTCTTGCGATGCATGGGCCACGCCGGCCAAGGTGCGCGCCTCGAACATGCGCAAGAATTCCGCGCGGACTTCGTCGCGCAGGTTGGCCTCGACTGTCTTCACATCGAAGGTCGCGGCCTCGGCTGCGGTCGAGAGCGCGCTGTGGTCGGAGGATAGGTGCAGAAGCCCAAGCAAGGGCTGCCCGGCTGCTACGACGAAGGCATTGGTGGAAAGGTCGCGAGCAGTAATCGGCGAAGGGTCAGGAGGAATTGTGAACGGCAGGTTGAAGCGCGAATCCCAGCGCTGATACTCATCCGACAAATTTATCGACGGCAACAGCCGGCCGCGCAGGCTCTTGGCTTGCTCTTCGTTGCCGCGGGCGCGGGCGCGCGCGGCTTTGAGCGCGGGACTCGACGCGGTCGCCATTTGCACCACCTGGTCCATGGTCAGTCGCTGCTGCGCTGGCGCGTCCGCGGCCTCGAACGCCAGCAAGGTCAGCACGGCAATTGCGGTCATCGTCTAGTTCTCCTTGCGCACGAAGACCGTCACGTCGGTGGAAAGCCCGGCTTGCAGCGGCAGATCCGGGCGCTTGGTCCAGGCGATGCGCACCGGCACCCGCTGCACGACTTTGACGAAATTGCCCGAGGCATTGTCGGGCGGCAGCATGGAGAAGCGCGCGCCCGTGCCGCCCGAGATGCTCTCGACCTTGCCTTCGATTTCGACGCCCGGGAAGGCGTCGATCTTCACGCGCGCCCGCTGGCCTGGCTGCATGCGCCCGACCTGAGTCTCTTTGAAATTCGCGACGACGTAGGTTCGATCCGGAACCAGCTCGGCCAGCGGCTGGCCAATCTGGATCATCTGTCCGGGCTGCACCGTGAGTTTGGTGACCAGCCCGTCTTCGCTGGCCATCACCTTGGTGTAGCTGAGCTGCAAGCGGGCCAGTTCCAGCGTTGCCTCCGCGACCTTGATGTGGGCATGGGCGAGATCGGCGTTGGCTCGGGCCGAAGCAATCTGGGCCGCGATGGGCGTGCTTTGATCGAGCCGACCGCGGGCTTCGTCGACGCGCGTACTGGCCAGGCGCCGCATCTCGCTCGCGGCGGCAACCTGGGCTTGCGCTTGCGCCAGGGCGGCTTGCGAGGCATCGTAGGCCACCTGCGCGTTGTCCAGGCGCTCGCGCGGCAGTGCATTGCCGGCGACGAGCTGCTTGGTCCGCTGCAAGTCCAACTCGCCCTTGCGCGCCTCGGCCTTGGACCGTTCAAGCCCCGCGCGCGCGGCCGCCAGTTGCGCCTCGGCGTTGGCCACGCCCATGGACGATCCGGAAAAACTCGCACGCGCGGTTTGCAGTCCGCCCTTGGCGCTGGCCTCGACCACCTGCACTTGGGCATCGGCGGCCGCGGCTTGTGCGCGCGCGGTGTCCAGCTCGGCCTCGGCTTGCTTGCCGCGCGCGGCGAAGTCCGCGTCGTCGATCTGGATAAGCACGTCGCCCTTCTTTACGCGCTGATTGTCTTCGACCAGGCGCTTGGCGATTTGGCCGTTCACGCGCGCGGCGATGGGGACGACGTCGGCTTCGACCTGGGCGTCATCGGTGCCTTCCTGGTTGGCGGTGGCCAGCAAATAGATGCCAGTTGCGGCTGCGAACACAGCGACCACCCCGCCCAGGATGAGGAACGGCTTTTTGCCTCGCTTGGGCGCAGGGGGCGCGGGTTCCGGTTTGAGCGCTGTATTGGATTCCATGAACTACTCCAGATGGATGGGACCCGAAGGCTTGCGTGCGATCTTCAGGAAATAGAGGAGTGGCAAGACGGTGAGAAAAACGATGCCTGCCAGGTAGAACGTGCGTTCAAAGGCCAAGGTCATGCCTTGGCCAAAGACCAGCCCATTGAGAGCTTTGAAGGCGCCACTTCGCGCCGAGGCAGGATCGAGTCCGCGCGCGCCGAGGCCCGCCGTAATCTGGGCGAGGCGGCCGGTGACTTCGGGGCGAAGGGCGGTGACGTGCACGGCCAGGCTGGCGCGTGCGATGGTTCCGTAGCGCGTGAGCAGGGTGGCGAAGATGGCCAGGCCGACGGAGCCGCCGAGCTGGCGGAAGAGCGAATTGAGCCCGGCTGCATCGGCGAGGCGATTCTTGGGAATATTCGACAGGGCCGCCGCCGCGAGGGGAATGAACAAGCAAGAGAAGCCGACGCCCTGAACGAGCGTGGCGAGAATGATTTGCGACAGGCTGGTCTGCAAGGTGAAGGTAGCCATGGCGAACGAGCCCAGCGACACGCAGACCACGCCGTTTCCGACGAGCAGGCGCAGGGGTATTTTGTTATAGAGCTTGCCCACGATGGGATTGACCACGAACATGATGGCCGCGCGCGGAAGCAAGGCCAGGCCGGTATCGATGGCCGAATAGCCAAGCATCTCCTGCATGAAGACGGGCAGCAGGAACAGGTTGGCCATCAGGATCGCGAACTGCACCGCGCCGATGAGCGTGGCGGACATGAAGGTCTTTTCCTTGAACAGGCGCAGATCGACAGCAGGCACGGCGGCTGTGAGTTCGCGAATGACGAAGGCGATGAGGGCGATGGTCCCAACGGCCAGGCAGGCGCAGATGGTGCGCGACTCGAACCAGTCGTCGCGCGTGCCCTCTTCAAGCACGTACTGGACCAGGGCCAGGCCGATGGCCATCATGGCGATGCCGACCCAGTCGACGTTCCGCTTCTCGCGCTCGGCCTGGGCGTGGTTGGCACGCAGGGTTTCTTCGTCTTCGTGCACGAAGGTCGAGACCATCAGAAAGCCAAGCGCGCCGACGGGCAGATTGATGAAGAAGATCCACTCCCAACTGTAGTGGTCGACGATGAAGCCGCCCAGCGTGGGGCCGATCGCCGGTCCCAGCACGACCGCCATACCGAATACGGCCATGGCCATGCCTTGCTCGTGCGGCGGGAAGGTCCGGCGCAAGATGGCCTGCTCGGTGGGCTGCAGGGCGCCGGCGCCCATGCCTTGCAGGACACGAAAGAAGGCTAGGGTGGCCAGCGAGTGCGCGGTTCCGCACAGGGCCGAGCCGATCAGAAAGACCACGAGTGAAGTCAGATACACCCGCTTCTGGCCGAACATGCGCGAGAGAAAGCCGGTAAGAGGCATCACGATAACGTTGGCCACGACAAAGCCGGTCGTGATCCAGGTGATTTCCTCCAGGGTCGCGCCCACCGAGCCGCGGATGTGGGGTAGGGCCACATTGACGATGGACGCATCGATGGTCCCCATCAGGGTGCCGAAGGTGACCGAGAGGGTGACCAGCCACTTGTTCACGGGAGGGCGAGGCGCGGTCATGGAATTTTCCTCGTGGGGGCGATGCCTTGCCAAAGTCCGGCGATCAGGCGCTCGGCAAACGGCTTGGCCGACATGGATCGGTGCCCGGCCACGGTCTGCAAGAAACAGTAGTTCCAAACCGAGCCCATGAACATGCGTGCGATGATGGGTGGATCGCCGCCGACCCGGCCGAGGGCCTTTTCCGCTTTGAAGAAGGCGGTGAGGGCGCGCAAGATCTCCCGCGGGCGGGAACACACGTTGGACTTGGTTGCGAACTCGCGTTCGGACCAGCGCAACATCAGCTTGGGCAGAAAACCGTTCAGGTAGTGAACGCTTTCGATGGTGATGCGGACGAGGTTCTCGCGCAGGTCGCCGTGTCCGACGTGGCGATCCAAGGCCAAGGCTGGCGGTTGTGCGTCGTCCATGGCGGCGCGGAATAGATCGTCTTTGGTCGCAAAGCGATTGAAAATGCTGCCCTCGGACACTCCTGCTCGCCGGGCGATATCGACGGTGCTGGCCTTGGTGAAGCCATGGGCCAAGAACACCGCGCGAGCGGCGTCGAGGATCTGCTGGTTGGAGATGCTGGGAGGTCGGGCCATTTCTGAGTAGGGACTCAAATATGCTCAGCGCCAGCGTCCAGGGCAAGGTCAAAAAGCGGAGGATCTTCCTCCGAAAGTTACTTTCCCGTTACACTAGAACTCTCTATGCTGAGGTCACGGGGCGCACTGCCCCTGGCTTGCATGTTGACGCGAACCCGAATTGCCCTACTCTGTGCCGCTGCGGCCCTGGTGGTCAGTCTGCCGACCCTGCGCAACGGATTCGCCATCGACGACATCTACGTCTTCGTCGACCAGCCGACGGCGCACAGCTTGCGCAACCTTCCCCAGTTCTTTGCCGGCAATTGGGGCATGGGAACCACCAACGCGCAAGAGCGCGCGCTCAACACGCGCTACTACCGGCCAGTTCCCACGACGCTGGGGGCGCTCGAATACACCCTGTTCGGCCTGCGCCCTGCCGGTTACCACCTCACCAGCGCACTCTTGTACGCTGCGACGGCCGGGCTGGTGGCACTCTTGCTCTGGCAACTCACCGGTGGCGGCGTCATTGCCACGCTCCTCGGTGGCGTCCTGTTCGCGATACATCCGGTGCAAAGCGAAGCCTTCTGCGCCGCCTGCTACCAGACGACCCTGCTGGCCGGGTTCTTCGGCGTGCTGGTTCTGGTGTTTTTCGGGCGCGTGCTCGCGCGCGGGCCGCGGCTCGGCACGCTACTCGCGCTCGGCGCGAGCCTGCTCCTCGCGCTCGTATCCAAGGAAGAGTCTTTCGCCATTCCCTTCTTCGTGCTGGCCTGGGCCGCGCTGTTGCGGCCGACGGGTTGGTGGCGCGCTCTATGGACGAGCGCCATGACCATGGTCATTCCGCTGGTCCTGGTTCTGTTGCTTCGCCACACTTTTCTCGTCCCATCCAAGGTCACCTATTTCGCCGACGAACCTGCGCGCGTGGTCGTACTGACCATGGTGCGCGTCGCGGGATTCTATCTAGAGCTCCTCGTGGCGCCGCTGCAGTTCTGTCCGTTCTACGACTGGTTCATCATCGGGTACGAAACCGGGGTTTCACGCGGAGTGGTCACGGGCGCGTTGGTTCTCTGCCTCGCCGTCGGCGCGGCGCTGTTCTTCGTGCGCCGGTCGCCATTGATTTCGCTGGGTATCGCTTGGATCCTTCTCGGACTTGCGCCGGTCAGCCAGGCCATTCCCATCATCGTCGTGGCCGCCGACCGCTTCCTCTACATACCCATGCTCGGCTGGGTTCTCCTCGTCGGCTTGCTGCTCGAACGCGGACTCGGTCGTGCGCGCGAGGCCGGCCGGACCAAGTTGCCGGCCGCCGCCATTGCGCTCGTGTTCCTCGCATGCGCAGCGAGAACGGTCACCCGCGTGCAGGACTGGCGCAGCGACGAGACTCTGAACCTTGCCACCGCCCGTGCCTTCCCCGAAACCCCGGCACCGTTCCTCAATCTAGCGACTTACTACGAACGCGTGGAAAACGACCCGGCCAAAGCCCTCACCGCTCTCGCCGAGGCCGACCGCCGCGCCCCCGGCTGGCGCCCCGCCCGCGAACGCGCCGCCCGCCTCAAGATGCAAATCGCGCCGTAGAGCGAATCCGGATCGTTACCACAGAGCCACAGAGGGCACAGAGGTCGGAAAAAGAAGGGATTGGGATCCCAGATCCGAACCCTTCTTTTTCGCATCCGACGCTGTGCTCTCCGTGCCTCTGTGGTGAACTTCTTCCCACTACAGTTTCTGGAAGACACGCACGTAGTCGACCTCGTATTGCACCGGGAAAGTGGTGGCCGACGGATCGCCGCCGTTATCGCCGCCCAAGGCGAGGTTGAGGATCATGTAGATCTTCTGTTTGAAGGGACTCGTGCCGTCGGCGTTGAGCATGGTCGACAGCGGCACCCCATTCATCAGCACGTCGTCGAGGTAGAGGTTGATGTTCTGGTCGTCCCAGTCCATGCGCCAGATGTGGAAATTCGACGACCAATTGGCACCGAGCGACGAGATGGCCTTGGCGGTCGAGTCCCATTTGGCGGTCCAGCGTGTGGCCGTGCCGCAGGCGACGTTGGCCAGCACGTTGCCCTTGTAGTACTCCATCATGTCGATCTCGCCGCTGGCCGGCCATTCGCCGCTGACCCCGAGCGCCCACCAGGCTGGCCACATCCCGGTGCTGGTTGGGATGCGAGCGCGCATTTCGAAGCGGCCGTACTGCCAGGACTGCAAGCCCGACGTGGTCATACTGGTCGAGGTGTACTGCGCGTATTGGCGATTGGTCCGCCAATCGGCACTGCCTGCCACGTAGTTCGTGTTCGTGACCTGCTCTTTACGGCCCTCGATGACAAGCACGCCGCTCTTCACCGTGGCGTTGTTCGACTGATACCACTGCAATTCGTTGTTGCGAACGAAGCCCTTTTCGTAGTTCCAGTTTTTGGGATCCGGGATGCCGTCGGTGTTGAACTCGTCCGACCACACCAGCTTGTAACCGTCGGGGACATTGATGCCACCGTCGCCTGGGGATTGGCCGGCATCGGCAGCGGCGGCATCGCCTGGCGCGGGTCCGTTGTCCAAGGCAGCGTCGCGCTGAGCATCCGCTCCGCCGTCCTTCGCAGAGCCCGCATCGGTGTTCGTGGTTCCCCCGGTCGCGCCTATGCCGCCGTCGCTCTTGCTTCCGCCGGTGCCGGCGATGCTGCCCCCGGAATTGGCCGTGCCGCCGCCTGTGTTGGCGGTCGAACCACCTGTACCGGAACTCGAGCCTCCCGTGCCCGCGCCGCCGGTGTTGGCAATGCTGCCGCCAGTGCCAGCGCTTGCACCTACCGTACTGCTGGTAGTACCGCCAGTTGCGATGACACCACCCGATCCAGCGGTCGCGCCGCCAGCGCTGGAAATGCTTCCGCCGGCACCACTAGAGGCGCTGTCGGAATGCTCCGCAGCGTCGGCGCTCGGCGGGTTGTTAGCCTTTCCACACCCAAGAAGTCCCACCACTAACGCCGGAGCGAACCACGCAAGGAAGCGCGTGCGAGGCAACAAAAATGCTTTCATGGTTCCCTCCGGCTCGGGTGACGCAGGTTGGCCTGCCAACTAGCCTACTGCTTCGCGAACGGCCAGGTCCAGTCGGATTCGCTCGGCCGGTCGATGCCTTCCGCGTGCGCGTGTGCGCGGCATTCGAGCTGGATGTTGCGGAATCGCTCGCGCGCGTGGGCGCCGATGGCGCGTAGGCGTGGCACGCGATCGATGACATCAATGGCCAGGCTGAAGCGGTCGACTTCGTTTTGGATGGCCAGCTCCAGCGGCGTATTGATGTTGCCTTTCTCTTTGTAGCCGCGCACGTGCAGGTTCTTGTGGTTGGTGCGACGGTAGGCCAGGCGATGAATCAACCAGGGGTAGCCGTGGAAGGCGAAGATGATGGGCCGGTCGACGGTGAACAGGCTGTCGAAATCGCGGTCGGACAGTCCGTGCGGGTGTTCGGTGTCGGGCTGCAGGCGAAACAGATCCACGACGTTGACGAAGCGCAGTTTGATGTCGGGGAATTCCTGGCGCAGCAGGGCCGACGCCGCCAGGGCTTCCTTGGTGGGCACGTCGCCCGCGGAGACCAACACCACGTCGGGTTCTTGTCCGCCGTCGGTGCTGGCCCATTCCCAGATGCCCACGCCCTTGGTGCAGTGGCGGACGGCCGCGTCCATGTCCAGGTATTGCAAGTGCTTCTGTTTGTCGGCGACGATGACGTTGACGTAGTTGCGGCTGCGCAGGCAGTGATCCGCGACCGACAACAGGCAATTGGCATCGGGTGGCAGATAGATGCGCGTGACGGCGGCGCTCTTGTTGACCACCAGGTCGAGAAACCCCGGATCTTGGTGGGTGAAGCCATTGTGATCCTGGCGCCAGACCGTCGAGGTGATGAGCAGATTGAGCGACGCCAGATCGGCCCGCCAGGGCAGGTGGCTGCTGATCTCCAGCCACTTGGCGTGCTGGTTGAACATGGAATCGATGACGTGCGCGAAGGCTTCGTAGGTCGAGAAGAAACCGTGCCGGCCGGTCAGCAGGTAGCCTTCCAGCCAGCCTTCCAGCGTGTGCTCGGACAGCATTTCCATCACGCGGCCATCGGGGGCAAGTTCGGTCCCATCGCTGTCGTCGGGCAGGGGTTCGGCCATCCAACATTTCTTGGTGACCGCGTAGACTGCATCGAGCTTGTTCGAGGTGTTTTCATCGGGGCCGAACAAACGGAAGTTGATGGGATTGGCGGCCAGGGTGTCGCGCAAGAGCTCGCCCAGCGGCCGCGTGTTTTCCGCGGTGGTCTG
>Ga0265314_10000652_pt1 | contig 42489 bp, 31 predicted proteins | sample 4126metaG_FD_203106 | JGI IMG/M metagenome (GOLD analysis project Ga0265314, IMG submission 203106) | Rhizosphere microbial communities from Carex aquatilis grown in University of Washington, Seatle, WA, United States - 4-1-26 metaG | ecosystem: Host-associated > Plants > Roots > Rhizosphere >...
CAACGGCGCGACGGCGGCGCGCGCCGCCGACCGCGTCGCGCGCCGGCTCGCTGGGCCGCGCGGCGAGAACACCGTGCACCTCGCCGCGCAGGCGATTCGCGGCGTGGCGCTCGGCGTCGTCGTCACCGCCATCGTGCAATCGGGCCTGGCAGGGATCGGACTGGCGATTGCCGGCGTGCCCTTCGTCGCGGTGCTGACGGTGCTGATGTTCGTCCTCGCGGTGGCCCAGATCGGCGCCGGCCCGGTGCTGATCGGCGCGGTCATCTTCGTCTACAGCCGGCACGGCGCCGTGTGGGGCACGGCGTTTCTCGTCTGGGCGATCTTCTGCGGCGGGCTCGACAACGTCTTGCGGCCCATCCTCATCCGGCGCGGGGCAGACCTGCCGCTGCTGGTCATCTTCGCCGGTGTCATTGGCGGCCTGATCGCCTTCGGCATCATCGGCCTCTTCATCGGACCGGTCGTGCTGGCGGTGGCGTACACCCTGCTCGTCGATTGGGTGTCCGATGACATTCCGGCCTGACCAACTGAGCGCGGCCGCCGGCGTTCGACGCCGCGCGCGCGTTCCCCGTTTGCGGACGGATTCACCACAGAGCCACGGAGCGCCAGTTGAGCAGGCGCATCCCTGGCTCGAGATCTCTGAGAGGACAGCCACCGCGGGCTATCCGCAGGTGATGGCTCTCGAACACGCTCGCCTGGCTAGAGCACGGCCGTGATCATCATCGCCACCGCCGCGGCGCTCATCGTCGCGGCCGTGGCCCAGCCGAGCCCTTGCAGCAGAGGCGAATTCGTTCGCTTCCCCATCACCGCCGTGTCGCTGGTCAGCAGCAGCACCAAAATGATCAACGGCGGCGCCAAGACGCCGTTTACCACCGCGGACCAGAAGAGCATCGCCACCGCATTGAATCCCATGACATCGAGCACGAGTCCCACGACGATCGCGGCTGCGACCACCGCATAGAAGGGCCGGGCGCGGTTGGGCTTGTCTTCGAGCGAGCCGCGCCAGGCGAGCGCTTCCGACACGGCGTAGGCGCATGAACCGGCCAGGACCGGCACCCCGAGCATCCCCGTGCCGACAAGTCCCAGCGTAAACAACCAATACGCAGCCGGGCCGGCCAACGGACGCAGCGCCTCGGCTGCTTCGCGGGCGGTGCTGATGTGCGTTTGCCCGGAGGCATGCAACGTAGCCGCGGTGGTGAGAATGATGAAGTACATGATGAAATTCGAGAAGAACATGCCGACGGCGACGTCGACGAACGCCCGATGCAGCTCGGCGTCGGTTGCGCCCTGTCGTTGTTTCAGGGTGCGCCGCCCGATCGCGCGGTCTTCCTCCACTTCCACCGCTGCCTGCCAGAAGAACAGATACGGAGAGATCGTCGTGCCGAGCACGCCCACCAGAACCGAGAAGTACCGCGCCGACCACTCGATGTGGGGCACGAAGGTCGCACGCAGTGCCATCTGCCAGTTCGGGTGCGCCAGAAAGCCTGCCGCGACGTAGGCGAAGAGCACCAATGTCAGCCATTTGAAGATCCGCGCAATCTGCCGATACGACGAGAACATCAGGAGCAGCACGATCGACGCACCAAACACCGGTGCCATGACGCGATGGTTGAGGCCGGTCACCAACTCGGCTGCCTCCGCCATCCCAGCCAGATCGGCGCCGATGTTGACCAGGTTGGCCACGACGAGCAGCGTGCACGCCCCCCACAACAGCGAACGCGAATATCGCTCGCGCAACACGCCGGCGAGCCCTTTGCCGGTGACCATCCCCAGTCGCGCGCACATCAGCTGCACCGACACCATGAGTGGAAAAGACACCAACGCGATCCACAACGGTGCATAGCCAAAGGCCGCCCCGGTGACCGAGTACGTCGAGATCCCGGAGGGATCGTCGTCCGCCGCGCCCGTGACAAGGCCAGGACCGAGCTCGGCGAAAAACCGATCGACGCCCGCGGAGGCGCGCGCGGCCCCGCGTCGCGAACGTCGCTTGGGTTTCTTCACCTGGGAATCTCTGCGGTTGCCGCGCTAGCGCCTGCGCACGGGACGGCTGCGCGAAGCCGGCCCTCTCTCCGCCCCGCCCGGTGGGCCAAGACGACGACGAAGGATCTCAGACGCGGAGCTCGTCTGCCCGCAGGCGCCTGCGTTCGCAATGCGGTCAGTCGATCCGCCAAGAAGCGCTGTCAGGCCGTGAAGGGCACATCCCGCCGCCGCTAGCTCCTGCTCGGGATGACGAACAGCAGGCCGCCGATCACGATGGCCCCTATGCCGGCCCAGACCGGGATGTTGACCGTCTGCGTGTCCTTCACCGACAGCTCAAGTGAGCCGATCGTCGCCTCATGCTTTTCCTTGGTGTAGCTGAACTTGCCGTACGCGAGCGCCAGGATGCCGGCTATCATCAACACGCTGGCCGCGATTTTGACCGCATTCATCTCGTCGCCTTCCCCGGGAGCCCGCGCCGCAACAACACGCGGGGCACCTCGAATGTCGTTACAGCCGTCGGCCCTGAACCACGCGGACTAGGATCACCACGACTGCGATGACCAACAGAATGTGAATGAAACCGCCCATGGTGTACGACGACACCAAGCCGAGCAGCCACAGCACGATTAGAATGACCGCGATCGTTTCGAGCATTGATCCTCCTGGATCTAGGGTTTTGGATCGTATCGCAGGGCCAGGCGACCGCCGCGTCGCCGCTTAACTTCTTCTCACCGGTCACGGCTCGCGCCGCGTGTAGGGCAGAAGCAAGCGCCGTGCCTCGGGTCAGATTTGCTCGCCCCTCAGTTCTTGGAGAATCAAATCCCGAAACTTGGAAGTTTTTGCGCCCTCGAAGTCGGCGCTGCGTGGCCCCGACAGAGCCCGAGCCTTACGACTTCGTGGTAAACGGCATATCGCGGATGGCTGCCCGCATCGTCCGCGCGACGTTTCGTCAGGGCGCCTTGCGCGTGATGATGAGCTGCGCGTTGCCGCTCGCGTCGGTGTATCCGTATGCGGCGAAGGGCAGCTTCTCGTCGTGCGGGAAGAGCTTGCGAAGGTCGGCCACGTCTTCCGGCTTCACGTGACCGTAGCGCGACGGTCCTTTGAAGATGCCGTGTCCCTCCTGAACGAAGCCGGCGGCGCGCGCGTGGCGCGGCAGGATCCCGGTGTCGTCAGAGATCATCCACACCATGTGGCCGAGTAGATACGCGCGCAGGAGCGAGAACTCGTCGCTTCCGAGTAGGTGAATCGCAGCCTTGGTCATCGCCGCGACGTTGCCTTGTGCGTCGAGGTGCGCGAGCAGGCGCGGGTCGGCGCGCAGGTGGGCGTCGTTGAGGTTGGCGGCGATGTGGCGCAGCGTTTTCGGCGGCGCGCTCGAATCGCCGACTTTGCGGAAGACGAGCTCCATGTTGCTCGTGTCGAGGCCGCCGTGTGCATCGGCATCGAGGTAGCGCAGCGAGCCGTCGGGCTCGATGGCGAAGTAGCGCAGCGAGACCGGTTCGTAATCGAAGAGTACCAACGCGGCCATCGTGTGGACTATCTCTTCAGGCAGCGGCAGGTGCGGGATGCGCAGGGCCTTGCTCGTGTTGTAGGCCTTGGTGAGCAGCACCTCGAGTGTCGCGCGCGTCATCGCGAGGGCTGGTCCCCACTCCGCCGCCGGTATGACGTCGACCTTGCGGATGTCCCCCGCGGGCTCGAGCGAGATGGTCGTGAACTCGTCTGCCGCGGGGAAGGTCGCGAGGGCCGTAAGCAGATCGCCGCCGCCAAACGGATAGACGACGGCGCGCGGCAAGCCGGGCGGCACGAGCTGCGCGAGAAAGGGCACGGCGCGGTCGAGCCATTTGGCGCGGAACTCGGCGTACGACTTCGCCAGCTGGCGGCAATGCGCGTCGATCACCTGCGGCGGCACCCCGCTCGGCAACGCGCTCCCTTCGCCGCACGCGGCCGCGCGGTAGAGCAGCCTCGCCTGCGGCGCGAAGTCCGTGCCCTGCCCCTGCGCCGCGGCGCGCGTGCCGGTCAACGCGGCGAGGACGGCGAAGATCACCAAACAGGTGCGAGCTCTCGCGGTCATCGCGACGCGCATCCTGACATCGTTCTCTGTCCCATCCAATGCACCGGGCTCGAGATGAAATCCGCAGGAGAAACGCCCGCTCGCCGCGGCCCGTCCCGACCGGCAACCGCGGTGCCGCGTTTTCACAGCAACGGCGCGTACGCCGTGGCAAGAGTACAAGCAGCGCTCAGGTGGACGTCCGGTTGTGCTAGAGGGGCGCATGCCGACACTCAATCGCTCGACAAGTGCGCAGTGGCCGGAGCTGTCGTTCGCGCGCGGCCGTGAGACGTGGTCGACTCTCCATCTCTGGACGCAGGTGGTCGGCAAGATCCGCCTGACGCAGACGCCGTGGGTGAATCACTCCTGGCACGTGCCCCTCTACGTGACTGCGCGCGGGTTGACCACGTCGCCGATCCCGTACGGCGGCCGTGCGCTGGAGATCGACTTCGACCTGCTCGCCCACCGGCTGGTGCTACGCAGCGATGACGGCGCCGAACGCGCCGTGCAGCTGGTCGCCCAGCCTGTGGCGACGTTTTACGGCGCTGTGATGGAGCAGCTCGCCGCGCTGGCGATGCCGGTGCGCATCCACACCACGCCCAACGAGATCGCCGACGCGGTGCCGTTCGAGCGCGACCTGGCGGCGCGCCGCTACGAGCCGGAGCAGGCTACTGCGTTGTGGCGCGCGCTGCTGCAGATCGATCGCGTGCTCAAAGAGTTTCGCGCCCGCTTCATCGGGAAGTGCAGCCCGGTGCACTTCTTCTGGGGCAGCTTCGATCTCGCCGTCACTCGCTTCTCGGGCCGCGAGGCGCCGCCGCATCCGGGTGGCGTGCCGCACTTCCCAGACTGGGTGGCGCGTGAGGCCTATTCGCACGAGGTGAGCAGCGCCGGCTTCTGGCCGGGCGGCGGCGCGATCGAGCATCCGGCCTTCTACTCGTACGCCTATCCGGCGCCGCTGGGCTTCGCGGTCGCCCGCGTCGCTCCGCCGGCCGCCTCCTATGCCGCGGCGCTGGGAGAATTCATTCTGCCCTACGATGCCGTAAGCGCCGCCGCCTCGCCGGATGAAGCGCTGCTCGCGTTCCTGCAGAGCACGTACGAAGCAGCAGCCGATCTCGGCGCCTGGCCGCGCGCCGCGCTGGAGCGCGAGCTGGTCCCGCCTAAGGCCTGAGCGGCGCGAGGCAAGCGCGCGCGCGCGAGCGAGCGATCTTCGTCACTCGCGCACGCGCTCCGGCGTCGCGGCGGGGATGGCCACAGCGGCGAGCTCCACCGAGCGTAGGCGCGCCGCGCTGGTCGGCGACGGGTGCACGGTGATCAGCTCGTCGGCGTCGGCGTGTCGGGCGAACTTGGCGAGGTAGTCGCGTACCTCCGTTGCGGTGCCGACGGCGGAGTACAAGCCCATTTGCTTGAGGTGTCGCCCTTCAGGCGATTCGAGCAGCGCGTCCGCCTCCGCGTCGGTGAGAGCACGGCCGCGGCCGAGCAGCGCCCTGACGCGCCAGCGGCGCACGGATGCGAACTGCGCCGCAGCATCGCTCGCGTCGTCGGCCGCGACGACGTTGACGCCGGCGATGACGTATGGCTGCGCCAGTTGTTCAGAGGGACGGAACTGCTTGCGGTAGAGCGCGACGGCGTCCTGCAACGCGCCGGGGGCAAAGTGCGATGCGAAAGCGTACGGCAGGCCGAGCGCTGCGGCGAGCTGCGCACCGAACAGCGACGAGCCGAGAATGTAGAGCGGCACATTCGTTCCCTTGCCCGGGATCGCCTCGACGCCTGGCAGGCGTGACTGAGCGCCGAGGTATGCCTGCAGCTCCAGCACGTCCTCGGGGAATGTGTCGGCTGCGCTCGGATTGCGTCGCAACGCCCGCATCGTGACCTGGTCGGAGCCGGGGGCGCGCCCGAGCCCGAGATCGATGCGTCGCGGGTGCAGGCACTCGAGCGTGCCGAACTGCTCCGCGATCATCAGCGGTGCATGGTTCGGCAACATGATTCCGCCGGCGCCCAGACGGATGCGCGCCGTGTGGGCGGCGACGTGCGCGATGAGCACGCTGGTCGCCGACGACGCAATCGTCGGGATGTTGTGGTGCTCCGCGTACCAGACGCGCGTGTAGCCCAGCGCTTCGGCGCGTTGTGCGAGCCGCACGCTCCCGGCGAAGCTGTCGCGCGCGGTCTGCCCGGGACCGACGAAGGCGAGATCGAGAATCGACAGCGGGACAGGCATGGCCGCGCCCTCAGGATGCTGGCATCGCCCAGCCCGTGCGCCGCATGGAAGGCATGTATTCGCTTAGCCAGGTCGAGGCTCCACCGGCAAGGCGGGCTGCCGCGACACACCGGCAGCAGCCCTGCGACATATCGGCTTACGCGGAGCAGACGCGATTGCGGCCGCTCTCCTTGGCTCGGTACAGCGCGTCGTCGGCGGCGCGGAACAGCGCTTCGCCCTCGCGCTCTTCGTCCGAGCTCGCGTCGTCGCCAAACGAGCGGCAGGCAACGCCGATACTGATCGACAACGTGCCCGCCGGCAGATCGCGGCCGGCGAGGGCGGGTGCCACCGCGTTGGTGGCGCGACGCACGGCGGCAGCGATCTCTTCCGCTTGCGCTGCCGTGCAATCGGGGATGGCCACCACGAACTCGTCGCCGCCGTAGCGACATGCCACCGCGTCGCCTGGAACGTTGGCGGCGAGGATGGCGCCCACCGTGCGCACCGCGGCGGCTCCCGTCAGGTGGCCGTAGCGGTCGTTGAGTGCCTTGAGGCGATCCACGTCCAGCATCAGCAGCGATAGCGACGTGCGCGTCTTGCGCGCCGCCGGCAAGAGCTCAGCCAAGCGCGCCTCAAACGACCGCAGGTTGTGCAGCCCGGTCAAATCGTCCGTGCTGGCGAGCACGCGCAAGCGCTGTGCGTCGCTCGCCAGTTTGGCGACCACCACGCCAACGGCGATGAACAACACTACCTGGACGATGTCGGCTTCGCCGCGTCCGGCGCTGTACAAAGAGCCGTTGGCGAGGTGGTAGAGGGCGATGGCCGCCAGCGCGGCTCCTACGCCGCCGCGTCGCCCGAAGGCCAGTGCCGCAAAGGCAATCGGCAGATAGTAGAGGTGCTGTACGGGTGCGTCGCCGGTGGTGCGGTCGAGGGCAAAGATGCCCGCCAAGGCGACGAGAATGATGAGGGCGGCCCAAGGACGGGAGAGCCTCGCGTCCGTCGGCGCGCGGCTGACGGTGCGGAAACTACTGCTGGTCAGCTGCATGCAGCGGAGTCGTGGCGATCCGGCCAAGCTTCAGCCGGTGCGCGCAAACGGAGTACATCAAAGGGCATGGTCGACGAGCTCACTGTCTCACGGTTCCGACACTGCGCGTCAACTCCGCGGCTCACCCCGCCGGTGCGTCGCCGCGCGGTGTGCTGGAGAGCGATCGGCATCCTCGCGTCCGGGTTGTTCGGTGGCGAGCGACGCCGAGGCTATACGACGGTGCTGACCGCGTGTGCATTGGCCTTCGCCTGCTGCTCGCGCAGCGCGGGTGTCGTGCGGCGCGCCGAGGGGCGCTTCGGCACGGTCGCCATCTATGCTCCAGCTGGCGAGGCGCGCGCGCTGGTCTTTCTGTTCTCCGACAGCGACGGGTGGAGTGACGCGCTTGAGCGCGTCGCGCATAGTCTGGCGGCCGACGGCGCCGCGGTCATCGGAATTGATCTGCGCGAGTACGAGCGTGGGCTGGCCGCGAGCGACGACGGCTGTCACTACGTCATCGCCGAAGTCGAGGATCTCAGTCAGCGCGTGCAACGCGACTTCACCTTTGCCCGCTACGGTTCGCCGATCCTCGCCGGCATCGGCAGCGGGGCGACGCTGGCGTATGCCGCGCTCGCCCAGTCGCCGGCGGCGACGGTCGCTGGCGCGGTGAGCGTCGATCCGACGCCGGGACTGGCGACGCGCGTTCCGCTCTGCCCCGGAGCGCCGAGCACCGCGCAGCCCGGCGGAGGCTTTCGCTACGGGCCGGCACCGCAGTTGCCCGGCTGGTGGCGCCTTTCGCCCCCCGACGTGTGGCCCGCCCTGCGCGGACTGGCGACGCCGGGCGCGATCAGCGGCACCCCCAGCGAGCGCCTGCTGGCGCTGCTGCGCGCTGCGCTGCCGACAACCGCCAGCGCGCCGGCGGCGCTCGCCGATCTGCCACTGGTCGCCTTGCCGCCCTCGCATCCGGGCGCGACGCTGGCCGTGATCTACTCGGGCGACGGCGGCTGGAGGGATATCGACAAGCAGATCGGAGACGTGCTGGCCGAGCGCGGCATGGGCGTGGTCGGGGTCGACAGCCTGCGGTACTTCTGGCGCGCCAAGACGCCGCAGGAAGTTGCCGACGATCTGTCTCGCATCGTCGAGCACTACGGCGCCGCCTGGCAGGCGCAGTCGGTGGCGCTGATCGGCTATTCGTTCGGCGCCGGCGTGCTGCCGTTCGCCTATAATCGCTTGCCCGCGGCCGACCGCGCTCGCGTGGTGCTCGTGGCATTGCTCGGCGTCGAGCACCATGCACCGTTCGAGTTCAAGGTCTCCGGCTGGTTGGGCGGTGCCGATGATGCCGCGCCCGCGGTGCTGCCGGAAGTGCAGCGTCTGCCGTCGGGTCTGTTGCTCTGCGTCTACGGCGAGGACGAGGAAGACACGCTGTGTCGCGATCCGGCGCTGGCGGCGGCCGAGACCGTTCGCACCAGCGGCGGACATCATTTCGACGGCGACTATCGCAGCCTGGCACAGCGCATCATCGCCGCCGCAGCGAAATGATCTGCGCCGGCGCCGATCCTATTTTGCCACCACCCCACGCAACCCGCCCGACACCAGCGACGCGACGTTGGCGAGCACGCGCGGCAACATGATGCCGCCGGGGTAGACGAGGTATTTCGGCTGCCACTCGGGATCGAACTTGTCCTTGAAGTGCCGCAGGCCCTGGAAGTTGTAGAAGCGCCCGCCGTAGCGGAAGGCGAGCGCGCCGGCGCGATTCCACAGTGGCGCCGCGTCGCGCGCCTGCAAGCCGGCGAGCGGCGCCATGCCGAGATTGAACCACCGATATCGCTCGGCCTGTGCCCACAGCATGATGCGCAGGAAGAGGTATTCCATCACGCTCGCCGGCGCATCGGGCCGGTAGCGCATGAGATCCGGCGACACCTCCTCGCATTCCGCTCCGCACCAGAGGTTGGCGAACGCGACGATTGCGCCCTGTTGACGAACCAGGGCGAGCGGCGACTGGGTCAGATAGTCGGGATCGAAGCTGCCGAGCGAGAAGCCTTTCTCACGCGTCTGCTTCGCGCGCAGCCAGGCATCGGAGATCGCCGCGATCTCCGGCAGCCGGGGCGCCACCTGCTCGGGCGGCAGTACCTCGAAGCTGCCGCCGGCCCGCTCGATGCTGCGCAGGAGGTAGCGCTGCTGTTTGTGAACGCTGCCCTCGAGGGTCAGGCCGGCCAGCGCCACGCGCGCCTCCTCGCCGAACTTGAGCGGCGCGAGGCCGACGTCGAGGTACATCGGCAGCGCCGTGGCGCTGGCCTCATAGAATACCGGCCACGTGCCGTACCGATCGCAGAGATCGACGAACTGCCAGACCAGCTCCGCGCCCGCCGCCGGCGGCCCGACCGGGTCGCCCATGGCGACACAGCTGCGGCCGTCGACCGCATACATGATGAAGGCGTCGCGGTCTTTGCTGAACAGAAACGACTTGTCGCCGAGCAGCGCCAAGCGCGCCGCCGCGACCGGTGATGCGGCGACCACCGCACGCGCCGCCGCGAGGCTGACGGGGTCGGGCGGCGCGGCGCGCAGCCGAGACGGGCGCAGCAGATGGCCGACGGCCGCGGTGAGGGCGACCACCACCACGCCGACGCTGGCACGCAGAAAGCGCGGCGCGTCGCTGAAGAAACTGAACTGCCACCACAGCTCGTGCGCATACACGGTGTGCCGATGAACGAAGGCGCCCAGCCACACCGAGGCCGCTACGACCGCGCTGACGGCGACCGCCGAGCCAATGCTGAAGGGCTCGGCGAGCAGCGATGCATGGCGGTGGAACTCGCGCCGACAGGGCAGCAACGCCACCAGCATGCCGAGCAGAATCAGCGATTCTTCGTAATCGAAGCCCCTGAAGAGCGCCAGAACGGCGCCGATGCCGAGCAGCGCGACCGCTACATGATAGGCGGCGTCGACGCGGCGCTGCAGCCGGCTGGCGAGCAGCACGAGTCCAAGGCCGACCAGGCTGGCCAGGAAGTGCGACGCTTCCAGCAGCGGCAGCGGCAGCAGATCCTGCAGCCAGGCCATGCGACCCGGATGCTGCTTGGCCACGCCAGAGAACAACAACAGCGCGCCGCAGCCGAAGATCGCCGCCGCCAGCACCCGCGGCGCCACCTCGGGCAGCCAGCGCTCGGTCAGCGTGCGCGCCCGGGCGAGACCGCGCGCCTCGTGGGCGGCGAGCAACGCCGTCGCCAGGCCGAGCGGCAGGAGATAGTAGATGACGCGATAGGCGACGAGTGCTCCGACCAGCGCCGGCGCTGGGCCGTGCGGAGCGAGCGCCATCAGCATCACCGTCTCGAACACGCCGAGCCCGCCGGGAATGTGACTGGTCACGCCGACCAGCTGTGCGACTACGAACAAGCCGACGAAGTGCGGAAACGATAGCGCCGTGTGCGGCAGCAGCACCCACAGCACGGCCGCCGCGACCAGCCAGTCGCTGGCGCTGACCACCAGTTGCGCCAGTGCGATCGAGGGCCGCGGCAGCGGAATGCTCCAGCCGCGCACGCGCAGCGGCCGGCGCCGCGCCATGGTGAGCACCACGTAGGCGGCGACCAGCGCCAGTAAGCCGGCTCCCAGCCCGCGCGCCAGCAGTGGCGTGATGTGTAGTGGCGTTGCCAGCGCTTGGGCGTCGAGCAGCAACGCCGCGCCGACCACGGCGCTGATGCCGAGCCAGAACGTCGCGCCGGTGAATGCCACCAGGCGCGCGATGTCCGCCGGCGCGAGTCCCCAGGCGGAGTACAAACGGTAGCGCGGCGCCGCACCGCCCAGCACCGACAGACCGATGTTGTGTGCAAAGGCATAGCCGAGAAACGACACCAGGGCCGTGCGCCGGTAGGCGAGCGGTCGGCGCAGATAGCGCAACGCCAGCGCGTCGTAACCGGTGAGGATCAGGTAGCTGAGCGCGGTGAGCCCGAGCGCCGACAGGCGGGTCGGCCACGAAATGGCGAGCAGGGCGCGGCGCACATCGCGATAGTCGAAGGCGCGCATCTCCTGATGCAGGAGGACCGCCGCCACGGCGAGCAGCGCCAGGACGAGCAGCGGTAAGAAGCGGCGCAAGGAGCGAGGCATACGGCAGTCGGAACAGCGGCACTGTGTCTCAGGTGCAGGCGCCGCGCCAGCATGGCCGCCGCAGGAGTACGGCTGCTCGCCTCGGGCTCCGACCGTGCGAGCCGACGGGGCGACTTCGGTGCACAGCTGCGCGAGGCCTGGCGCCTAAAGGACTTCGGGTTGCGACAATGCGTTCATCCGTGGATTCCGCAGCCTGGCGAGAGCGCCACCGCAAATATGGGTGCAAAGGGCGCGGCAATCACCTCGCCAGGCGCGGATAGAGTCGCGCCGCGATCGCCAGCAGGCCGATCAGCGTTCCGCCGAGCACCGCGAAGTCGAGCGCCGGACCGTGCACGCTGGCAGCGCCCTCGACCATCAGCGAGCGGATGAGATCGACCATGTAGGTCAGCGGGTTCGCCGTCGCGACGCCCTGCAGCCAGGCCGGCATCAATGCCACGGGATAGACGGCGCTGCTGGCGAAGAAGAGCGGCATGGTCATGACCTGGCCGATGCCCATGAAGCGCTCGCGGGTACGGACCAGACAAGCGATGACCAGCGAGAAGGTCGCGAACAAAGCGGAGCCGATGACGACGGTGAAGATGACGCCGAGGATCGCCAGCGGCTCGAGGCGCAGGTGAACCCCAAGGGCGGCCGAGACGAGGTAGACGATGATGGCCTGGACGAGCGCGCGCAGACCGCCCGCGATCGCTTTGCCGGTCACCAGCGCGCCGCGCGACGCGGGGCTGACCAGCAGTTTGTGCACGACGCCGAGATCGCGCTCCCAGATCACGGCAATGCCGTAGAAGATGGCGCTGAACAGCGCGCTCTGCGCGAGGATTCCCGGTGCCAAAAAGTCGAGATACGACAGCGAGCCGGTGGGGATGGCGCGCGTGCGCGCGAGCACTTGGCCGAACACCAGCAGCCACAGCAGCGGTTGAATGGCCCGCGTCAGCAGCTCGGTCGGGTCGCGCAGCACCTTGCGAATCTCGACCCCGGCGATCGTCGCGGTGTCCTCCAAGTAGCGGACCGGCAGCGACGGCTCAGCCAAGGCGGCGTGCGGTACGGCGTGCTCGCGCAACGTCACGGTAGCTCCCTTCCGTCTCGATGGCGGCGCCGGCGATGCGCGCAAACACGTCGTCGAGCGTCGCTGTCGGGCCGACCTCGGCCTTCAGCTCGACCGGCGTGCCGGTCGCCACGATCTTGCCGGCGAGCATGATCGAGATGCGATCGCACAGCTCGTCGGCCTCTTCCATGTAGTGGGTCGTCAAGAGGATCGTGGCGCCGTCGCGGTCGCGCAGTCGGCGCACGTGCTCCCAGACGGCGGCGCGCGCGATCGGGTCGAGACCGACGGTGGGCTCGTCCAGGAACAGGACCGTCGGCCGATGCAGCATCGCCTGCGCCAGCTCCAGCCGGCGGATCATGCCGCCGGAGTAGGTTCGCACCATCCGATCGGCCGCGTCCTCGAGCCCCATGAATGCCAGCGCGTCGCGAATGCGCGGCTCCCGTTCCGCGCGCGCAACGTGGTACAGCTGCGCCGACAAGCGCAGGTTCTGCGCACCGGTCAACGCGCCGTCGGCCGAAACGAGCTGCGGCACATAGCCGATCGATCGGCGGACCAGCGCCGATTCGGTGACCACGTCGTGCCCGGCGACGCGGGCGATCCCTTCGCTCGGCGGGAGGAGCGTGATCAGCATCTTGATGGTCGTGGTCTTGCCGGCGCCGTTCGGTCCGAGCAGACCGAACATCTCCTGAGCGCGCACCGTGAGGTCGATGTGATTTACCGCCGTCACGCTGCCGAAACTGCGCGTCAGCCCGCGTGTCTCGATCGGTGTCGTCATCGCGCAGACCGCGCCGCCCGCGGTGTGCCGACGCGGTCGAGCACGTCGAGCGCCACGCCCAACCGCTGCAGTTCACGCGCCTCGAGCTGGCCGAGCTCGCGCGTCAGCCAGGCCCGCGCCGCGTCGTGCGCCGAGGCGACGTGCGCGAGCCCGCGCCGGGTGAGGCGCAGCTGGATGCGCCGCCGCTCGTCGGGATGGTTCGCGCGCTCGAGCTGACCGGCGCGCACCAGACGGTCGACCAGCGCCGACGCCGCCGGCGGGCTCATGCCCAAATGGTCGGCGAGCGCGCTGAGCCCGGCGCCGGGATGGCGGCGGATGTACAGGAGCGCGCGCAGTTGCGGCACCGTCAGCCCGCGCGCGGCGCGCGCGCGCATGGCCTCGCGGATGCGCCGCATCGTGCGCGGGACCACCTCCAGCAGACGGTCCGCGCACTGCACGAGCTCCGCTGCGCGGGTGGCGTCGCCAGACAACAGTACATCAGATGAACTGTTCATGTCGTTAACCATGGACCTTATCCCGCGCTTTGTCGATCCCTGCGCCCGGGCAGGCGGGCGGCGTCCCTTCACCGCAGCCGGCCAACGCGCCAACCACGCGTGAGCGGCCCGTGGCGCCCGGTGCGTGCGCTGCTAGGCTGCCGGATGATGAACGCCGGACTCTTGGTCGTCCCGCTCTACCTGTGCGCTGCGTTCGCGGCGGCCTGTTGGATCCTTTCGATCTTCACCCGGGAATTTTCGTGGGTGGATCGCCTGTGGTCGATCGCGCCGGTGCTCTACGTCGCGGTGGTCGCTTGGCGAGCGGACGGACGCGACCCGCGCTTGAATCTGATGGCGGTGCTGGCCGCGGCGTGGGGGCTGCGCCTGACCTTCAACTTCGCGCGCAAGGGCGGCTACGCGCGCGGGGGAGAGGATTACCGGTGGACCGAGCTGCGCCGGCGCATTTCGCCGGCGCTCTTTCAGGTCTTCAACGTCGTGTTCATCTGCGTGATCCAGAACGCCCTGTTGCTGGCGATCACGCTGCCAGCCTGGATTGCGTTCCAGCACCGGGGCCAGCCGCTGGGCCCACTCGACGCCATTGCTGCGGTGCTGATGCTGCTGTTCGTCGCCGGTGAGACCATCGCCGACCAGCAGCAATGGCGCTTCCAGTCGGACAAGCGGCTCCGCCAGGGGCGCGGCGACGCCGTCGAGCCCGGGTTCATTCGCACCGGACTCTTCCGCTACTCGCGCCATCCGAACTTTTTCTGCGAGCAGGCGATCTGGTGGTCCTTCTATCTGTTCGGCGTGGCGGCGGGCGGCGGCTGGATCAACCTGGCGCTCATCGGACCCGTGACGCTCACCGCGCTCTTCCAGGGATCGACGCAGCTCACCGAAGAACTGTCGGCGCGAAAGTACAAGGCCTATGCCGACTACCAGCGGCGAACCGCACGCCTCATTCCCTGGTGGCCTGCCGAGCCCTGAGCCCGGCGGCAAAACGCGATTGGCTGAGCACCGCGCGCCGCGCGATCGGCGACGCAGGACCATGCGGCAGGACGCCGCGCCAGCGCTCTCCAGAACACTGAGGAATCCTTCAGGATGGGGGCATGTGGTTGGCGGCAGCCAGGTAGTGTAGCGACAGATCGACTATGCCTAGCCAGACTGACGGTGAGCACGGCTCCGGGGTGAAGCGCGGCGGCGCCTCGCTCGCGATCGCCGAGAGCGGTGCAGCCCCCGCAGACCGACCGCGCGGGCTCGCCGCCATGATCGGGCGGCTCTTTCTCTGGCTCTGCGGATGGTCTGTCGAAGGGGCGTTGCCGCGCATCAGCAAAGCGGTGGTGATCGCCGCGCCTCACACCTCGAACTGGGATCTGCCCTACATGCTGGCCGTCTCGTGGGCACTCGGCGTGCGGCCTTCATGGCTCGGGAAGCGGGAGATTTTCCGCTTCCCGTTTCGCGGCTTGATGGTTCGACTCGGCGGCGTGCCGGTCGAGCGCGGCGTGCGCGCCAATATCGTCGAGCAGGTCGCGCAACGCTTCGCCGCTGCAGAACGACTGTTCCTGGTCGTCCCGCCGTCCGGCACGCGCAAGCGAGCGACGCATTGGAAGTCCGGCTTCTACCATATGGCGCGTCGCGCCGACGTCGCGATCCTCTGCGCGTTCTTGGATTACCGTCGCCGGGTCGGCGGTATTGGATTGAAGATCGAACCGACTGGGGTCGCCGCCATCGACATGCCCAGCATCCGAGCCTTCTACGACACGGTGTCCGCCAAGTATCCCGAGCTGACGACACCGGCTCGGCTGCTCGAGGAAGATGTGGCGCCGGCGACTCCGCAGTGACGTGCGCGGGCACCGGCGGCGCCGCCGATGTCGCGGCGCCCGGCGCCTCCACAACGGAGATCGTTCACGCGCCTATGGCGTGGCGATCGTAAGCGTCGTCAATGCCCGTTGGGTGGCGAGCTCGAGGCGGTCGGCTGCGCCGCGCAGCTGCAATGCCCCGGCTGCTGCGTCGGCCAGCGGCGTTTCGAGGGCGGTGCTGGCGTGCAGCGACAGCGAGCGGCCGGCGGGCACCCTTGCTTCGGCGGCGGTCGTCACCACGACCGGCAGCGGCGCATTGGTGGGCTGGTAGATACGCAGCACCAGGTTGGCCGGATCGGCGGTAGCGTTCTTCGCCACCGTCAGCATGGCGGGCAGCGGAGTCACCGCGGCAAGCGACCAGCGCGACGGCAACCGTCCGCCGGCCGACGCCGGCCGCGCCAACAACGGGGAGGCGAGCGCGAGGGATTCGCGCAGCTGCGCGCCGGACTCCGGCGGCTCGATTCCGCTCGGTACGCGCAATGCGTAGTCGACTGTATGCGTGTCGGCATCGCTGCCGAGCGCGCCGTAGAAGTCGCAGTGCTCGACGCGCACGTTGCGCCAGAGGACACCGCGCAGCATTCCGTCCGCCGTCGCCGACCAAGCCGGCACGCCGCTGTGCAACACCGCGGCGCGCGGCGACTCGCCGCCGTACGGCACGACGAAGTCGTGCGTCGCCTCGACGCTGACACCCCAGCGCGCGCGGCCCAGCGGTTTGCGGTCCCAATGCGTCGGCGTGCCGTACGCCAGGGCATCGACCGGATAGGCCAGTGGCACCTGGACCATGACCGAGGTTCCGGCCGGCGCCGCGCCACTGGCGCGCACGCGCAGGAACGGTTCGCCAGCGACCAGTGTGTACTCCATCTGGTAGGCCTGCCCGCCGATCAGCTGCTGTACGCGCACGCGCGCGCGCAACGGACCGCGCTCGAGGATCTCGGGTCCGACGCGCGCGATGGGCACGCCGGTGTCCTGCGGTGACAGCGTGCAGCCGTCCATCTCGTTGCCGAAGCGGTACAGGCCGCCCTGATCGGTGTTGACGACCAGTGCGTTGCCGACCTGGCCAGGGGCGAGCAGCTCATGCCCGGTGGCGCCATCGCTGAGCGACACCAATCCCCAGCCGGCCGCCGCGGCCAGCGTGGCGCGGAGATGAACGTTGTCGAGCGCGAGGGTGTCGCCATCCGCCGCCGCGACGACCTCGACCCGATCGTCGTCGAACGTTGGCCCGGCGGTACCCAAGTACACGGTATCGAATCCGAAGCTCGGCGCCGACGCTGCGAACAGCAGCCCGCCCTCCGCCGAACGCTGCACGGGACGATATGCACCGTCGGCGTCGCGCACGCTGACCACCGCGTCGCTTCCCTCGTCGGTCAGCTCGACCAGTCCGCCGCGCGCGAACCCGAGCTGATTGAAGACCGCAACCGGGCGCTCTCCGGCTTGTGGTGCGCAGTCGATCGCCGCGGCCAGGCGATCGAGCGCGCCGGCGCGCACGGTCTCCGCCTGCGCCAAGGCATCGGCCAGTCGCGGTACCTGCTCGTCGCTGTACGTGAGATCTGGCGACGTACCGGTGACGTAGTCGTGGTGATTGCTCGGAACCAACGTCTCCCACGCCGTGTGCAGTGCCGCGGTGCGCGCCGCCGTTGCGTCGGTCCAGACGACGGGATCGTCGCGGTCGAGCGTGTCGGACGCGGCGCTGAACACTTCGGCGCCGAGCAGGGCACGCGTCGCCGCCTCGTGCAGGCTCTTGAGCTCGGGCCGGCTGGCGTAGAAACCGGTCCAGTAGGGGGTTGGATCGAATCGCCGGCACGGCAGCGCAGCGCGATGGTGGCCGACCAGCTGCGCGTAGTGATCGAAGGTCGCTGCCACCGCCCAAATGCCGGTGCGCGCGTACTCGCTGTCGTTCCATGCCCGCGCGTAGTCGAGCAGGCGCGGCTTCGGGAGCGCGAAGTCGCAGCCGATGGGAACGAAGATGTACGGTGTCGGCGAGGCAGGTCCGTTGACGGTCACGTACGCGTGCATGTGGACGATGGCGCTGGCCAGAGCCGGGTCGGCGCCGGGCACATCCGCCGGCAGCTCGGCGACCGGCTGGTCGATGGAGTCGCCCTGGCAGTAGCTCTGCGGCATCCAGTGCGCGAGCACCTCGGAGCCGTCGTCGGCCTGCCAGATGAAATCGATCCCGCTCGCCAGCAGGTCGGCGGCGGGCGAGTCGGGTCGCGGCGCGCCGGCGCCGAAGGTGCGCGCGGTATCGACGCCCGGCACGCGCGCGAACCCGACCGCGTCGAGACCCATCGCCGCCAGAGCGATCGGCAGCTGCGCGTCGTGGCCGAAGTCGTCAGGCAGCCACGCCTGGCGGATCGGCAGTCCGAGTGTCGCGTCGACCCAAGTCTTGCCGACCAGGTAGTCGCGCAGAAGGCTCTCGCCATTGGGCAGCAAGTTGTCCGGCGAGGTGATGCCGCCGCCGACGATGCGCAGATCGTTCGCCGCCGCTTGCAGATCCGGAAGCGCTTCCGGTCGCGCCGCGACGAAGCGCTGCAAGTAGCCCATCTCGGCGACCGAGTAGTAGTAGCGCGCCTCGCTGTCGCGCGATTGCGCCTCCAGGTCGAGCGCAGTGGTGAAGATCTTTTCGACCTGCTGGCCGTAGTAGACGTCGAAGGTGTTCAGCCAATCCCAGTCGAGATGCGAAGACTGGCTGAGGATCAGGACGCGCGCCGCATCGACGGGAACGCCAAGCTCGGCGCGCAGGCAGGCCTCCGAAGCCGGCTCATTCGGCGGGGGGCAGCTGGCGTTCTCGCTGCGCCCGCAGCCCGCGCCGCCGAGCGCCAGCGCAATCAGCAGCGCGCGTACGGCGTGAGACAAGGCCACCCGCCCGGCTATCGCGTCGCGCAGCGGTGAAGGTTCAATCGGATCCGGTAGCGCGCCGTCGCTCGCGTGAATCTCGGATCGCGATGGCCAAACGCAAGCGGCTCCGGCGCAACGTATGCCGCCGGAGCCGCTGTCATTAGTGGTGCTGTACGGCGAGCGGAACGCAGACGTCAGCGATCGCTCACCGTCGGTGCAGTTCAGCTCACGGGCCGCAGTTGCCGCCCGGGATGTTGCTCAGATCGTCGACGGCGCTGTTCAGTGCGCCATTCAGAACGTTCGTGAGCGTCGCATTCAGCGGGCCGCCCTTCTTCTCGGCGCCCGCCTTCGCCTTGCTCACGCAGGCGAGGAAGACCGGATCGGTTCCGCCGGGATCGGCCGGCGACGTCACCGGCAGGTGGCACACGCCCGCGTCGGTCGGGCCGCCGTTGCCCTTCTTGTTGCTGTAGTCGGCTTCGCAGGCGCCCATGCACTTCAACACACCGAGCGCATATTTGCTGTAGCGGACCGATTCGGCGACACACGCGGCATTGTCAGCGCAGCCGGTCAGCGTCGGGATCACGCCGCCCTCGGCGTTGATCGTCGCGCGCGTGCCCGAGTCACCCACGGTGAAATCTTGATAGGCCTGCAGATTGGCGCAGCGCTGCGGGCCGGCAGTCGAGGTGTCGCAGTCGCCCGGACAGCCGATATCTTCGTACGTTAGCGTGCCGGCCTTTTTCGAGAAGTTCACCTTGCTGGCGCACTTCGTCAGCGCCGGGCCAAGCTTGCCCTTCGGATCGGCCGGCGACGTTGCCGTTTCGGTGACCAAGTTGCATTCCTGGCCCGCGACGGCGCCGCTCTTCTCGCACGTTTGGCCTGCCTTGATGACGCAAGCCAGATATTTCACGGACTGCTTGCCTACATCGAGGCGGAACTTCTGTTCCGGCGTCTTGTTGTCGAGAATCAGCGCGTGTGCGCTGCTGGCCAGCAGGACGGTGAGACCCGCCGCTGCAAGCGCCGTCGTGGCCAACGACACTCCAAACCTTCTCATAACGCATCTCCCCCTTTGCTCGTGCGATCGCCGCACATCTGGTGACAGGCACACCTCAATCGCATGCCCTTCAATGTAGATTGTACCGCGAGAGATATTGGCGTCGACAAGGTTGAGTCAAGTGCGAAGTGCATTTGACGCAGTGCGCCTGCAACCGAGCCGCGCAGCGCCCCCCGACCCGCTGCGAAAGCCCATCGAGGCGCCGCATTGTGCGTCAGTTCGCCGCATTGGCGGCGCGTTCGAGCGCGGCAATGTCGATGCGCTTCATCTGCATCATCGCGTCCATGGCGCGCTTGGCGCGGCGCGCATCGCGGTCGGTCATCAACTCGAGCAGACGGCGCGGGGTGATCTGCCAGGACAGACCGAACTTGTCCTTCAGCCAGCCGCACTGCTCCGCCTCGGGCACCGCCGACAGCGCGTTGGTGAGCCGGTCGGTCTCGGCCTGGTCATCGGTGTAGATCTGAAAGCTGACGGCTTCGTTGAACTTGAAATGCGGGCCGCCGTTGAGGCCGACGAACGGCATGCCGGCGACGGTAAACTCGACGGTCAGCACGGCGCCTTGTTTGCCGCCGGGGAATTCGGACGGCGCGCGGTGGACCGCGTCGACGCGCGAGCCAGGAATGACGGCCGCGTAGAATTTGGCTGCTTCTTCCGCTTGGCCATCGAACCACAGACAGGGGCTGATCTTGGACATCCGTCTCTCTCTTTCGCGATTGTGTCGCGGGCGGCATTCGCTGCCGCCCGAGATGTGAGAGTCGCTTATTTGCGCGGACCGACGACGGCGAAGACGACGCCTTGCGGGTCGGTCGCCTGGATGATCCAGCCGCCGCCGGGCACTTCGCTCGGGCCGTGCAAAACCGATCCGCCATTGGCGACGACGCGCCGATGCGCCGCCTCGATCTCGTCGACTGTGAAGTAGAAGAGCCAGGACGGGCGCGGAACGTTGGGGCTGTTCATCATGCCGCCGATCGGCTCGGCGCTGAGGCCAAACAGCTGGTACGTGCCCATGGGGCCCATGTCCATGGCGTCGAGCTTTCGCCAGCCGAACAGCTGCGAGTAGAACGCGAAGGCGCCTTTCCAATCGCTGGTGTGCAACTCATTCCAGCCTACGTGGCCGGGCACGCCAGGCTTGAACGCTTCCGGCGGCGCTGCGTCGGCGACCGAGCCGCGCAGCAGCATGAACGGCACTCCCTGCGGATCGGCGACGACCGCGATGCGACCGACACTGGGAATGTCGGCGGGGGCTCGCACGATTGATCCGCCGCCGTCCGTGACGCGCGCCGCGACGGCATCGACGTCATCGACTCCGACGTATCCGTACCAGCCCGGCGGGCCCCACGCATTCGGCGGGTTGCCGATGCCGCCGACGTTGCCGTCGCCTGCGCCGAGCACCGTATAGTCGTGGCCTTTACCGAAACTCTGCATCTGCCAACCGACCACCGCCTTGTAGAAGGCTTCGGCGGCTGGCTTGTCCGCGGTCGTCAACTCGTACCAGATGAAATTCTGCGGCATGACCTGTCTCCTCTTGTCGCGCGCTGACTACCGTCGTGGATCCGAAAGAGCGGATCGGCCTGTAGGGATCTTGTCCTCGCCACCCGCCGACGCCTGAAAATCGAAGCACAACGGTGCCGAGGCGCAACCGCCGCCAGGGTCGCCGAGCGGCAGCCCAGACGGTGCGGCTGTTTGGCTTCACGACGCCGGACGTCAGACGTCGAGCACCGGCGCGAAACCGCCGAAGATCATCCGCTTGCCGTCGAACGGCATGTCGCCGCTGGGCTGCATGCGCGGATCCTGCATCGATCTCTTCATTCCTTCGTCGCGCGTCGCTTTGTCCGGCCACTCGATCCACGAGAAAACCACCGTCTCACCGCTCTCGGCTTGAACGGCACGCTTGAAGTCGGTGCGCGTGCCGTCGGGCACGTCGTCGCCCCAGCACTCTACGACGCGGGTTGCGCCATATTCCTTGAAGATGGGCGCGGACTTCGCGGCCATCGCGATATAGTCCTGCTTTTTTCCGCTCGGCACCGGCACCACGTATCCGTCGATGTAAGGCATCGTCCCGCTCCTTGCCGGTCGCGCTCTACGCCCTCGCGCCCCGGCCTCTTGGTGTGTTCGCTGGCTCGCCTAGTTGTCGAGCGAGCCAGGGCGAATTCGACAACGCCGCCGGGGGAGGAATAGCTCGACCGGCGTGCTTCCTACGTTAAGGTGGTGTGACGGGTCGGCGCTTTCTTGCAGTCGCGTGGGCCATCGCAAGCGGTCATCGGAGGAGGCGCCGCGCAATCGATCTCCGCATCAGCGCGGCGAGGTGCGCACGCGGCGAGGGCGCTCGCACCAGATGGCGTGCGCGAGCGTGCGAGTCGAGGTGAGTCGGCGCGCCCCGCGCAACTGCGCCAGCGCGGCGCGCACGTCACGCCGCGCCACGGCGCCCCACGCCAGGCCGGCGGCGTAGCGCGTGTAGCGCTCGCGCGCGCGGCGCGCGGTCGTGGCGGCGATCGCCGCGGGCAGCGCGACTTCCGACAGCGCGATGCTGCGCGCGATCTCGGCGAGATTGGCGCCCGACCGTTGAAACGCGAGCGTCGCGGAGTCGTCGTGCCGCCGGTAGCACGCCAGCACCTCGGGCTCGTACCAGAGCGGATATGCGGCGACGATGCGCTTCCACATGTCCCAATCGAGCGCGTACGACAGGTCGAGGCGGAACCCGCCGAGCGCTTCATAGACGCTGCGCCGCACGACGAGGGCCGAGGCGCGCAGGTGCAAGCTGACGAAGACGTGCTCGATCCAGTCCTCGACGATGCCGGGTGTCGTGCGCATCAGGCGTTGGTCGGCGACGCGGCGGTCGTCGCGGTCGATGACCACGTCGCGACAGACGGCGGCGCCGGCGGTCGGCGCCGCCTCGATCCCGGCGCGCAGGCGTGCGTAAAAGCCCGGGCGCAGGAGATCGTCCTGATGCAGCAGGTGTATCCATTGGCCGCGCGCGTGTTGAATGCAGCTGTTCCAATTCGCGCCAATGCCGACGTGCCCGGCCTGGCGCACCCACCCGACGCGCTTCGCCGCGCCGCCGTCGAGCGCGGTGCGCGGATCGACGCGCTGCGAGCAGTCGTCGACCAGCACGATCTCCATTGCCTCGGGCCCTGGGTCTTGATCGAGAACCGAGGCAACCGCCTGCCGCAGGAAATGCGGTTGCGGTTCGTAGGTTGGAATCATCACCGACCAGAACGGCCGCGCGACGTTCGCCGCCGGCGCGGCGATCGGTGAATGATCGCTCATGGTGCGTCGCCGGCGTACGGCGCGAACGAAAAGCCGCTATGAAATGCGAAGCGGCCGAAATGATTCGCCGCCGTGGTGAGCCGCTGCAGCGCCGCGCGGCGCGACAGGGGCAACAACAGCAGGCCCGCGGTCCCGACCTTCAGGCCCCGCAGCAAGGGACGCGCGCGCTGCCAACGCGGACGCGCATCGGACGGCACCGTCGACGCGTACAGACGCGCCGCGCCGAAGCCGTTGAGAAAACGGCGCCGCAGCAACCAACGCAGCGTCGTCCGATGCGGCGGCAGGTGCTCGAAGACCACGGCGGCGTCGACGGCGATGATGCGCCGACCGGCTTTGAGCAGTTGCGCGAAGAGGTCGGTGTCCTCGCCGCCGCTCAGGGCGTACTGCTCGTCGAACGGTCCGGGCAATGTCTGCAGCGCCGCGCGGCGAATCAGCGCGTTCCCGGTGCGGGCTTCATGCGCCGCAAGCAGCGTGCCGCTCGGCGGTCGCGGCCGGTCGAAGAACCCACCGCTGATCAGCCAGGCAGGGGTGTGGGCGTTGAAGCGCGGCACGACCGGGCCGATACCGGCGTCCGCGCCGCATTCGGTCACGGCATCGTAGAGGTGCGCAAGCCAATCCGGATCCGGCTCCTCGTCGTCGTCGATGAAGGCGACGAACGTGCCGCGCGCCGGTGCGACCGAGCGGTTGCGCGCCCGCGCGATACCGCGCGCCGGCTCGACAGCGTAGTGGACGGCCACGCCTTCCGCCGCCGCCTGGCGGACCGACGGCTCGGCGCTGCGCGCGGCGTCGTTGTCGACAACGATGATCTCGTGCCGCGGCGACGCGGTGGACAACCGCTGAATTGCGCGCAGTAGGCGCAGCAGGCCATCCGGCCGGCGAAAGGTGCAGATACAGATGCTGACATCGATCACGTGCGTCTCGCGGCGCTCCGTTCCACCGGAACGGCGGCATCGAGGGCCGCGCGTTCGCGCAGCAAAAAGCCGGGGTCATCACGCTCCAACTCGCGCTGATAGAGTTGCAGCATCAATGTGCGCGCCAGCCGTTTCGCCGGCATGTTCCGTGACAGACCGTCGGTGTCGTAGTAGCGCACCAACGGCCGCTCCAGATGCTGGAATCCGTAGCGCTGCGAGAGGCGGATAAAGAGCTCGAGATCCTCGAGGGCCGGAAAGGCCTCATTGAATCCACCCACCGCCTGCAGGCATTCGCGCCGGATGACGGCCGACTGAATACCGATCCCGCAGACCTGGTAGAAACGCGTCGCCGGAGCGATCAGCACGCCGGGCACGATGTCCGGTGAGCGATGGTACTCGACGCGGCCGTCGCGCCAGATACGCTCCATGTCCGAATACACGACGCCGACTGCTTCGCCGCACAGCGACAACGCGCGCAGGTGGGATTCCAGTTTGGTCGGCAGCCATTCGTCGTCCGAATCCTGGAACGCCAGCACGCGGCCCGTGCTCCGTGCGACGCCTGCGTTGCGCGCCGCGCCGGCTCCACGGTTCCGCTCCAGCCGCAGATAGCGCACGCGCGGATCGGCGCATTGTGCCACCGCCGCGGCGGTCGCGTCGGTCGATCCGTCGTCGACGACGAGCAACTCGAAATCGGCGTAGGTCTGCGCGAGCACGCTGCGAATTGCCCTGCCGACCAGCGATGCGCGCTGGTAGGTCGGCAGGATGACACTGACCGCCGGCGGTCGGTCGCCGGTCGAGCCCGGCGCCGCGCGCAGAGTCTGAGTATCGGAGCTACGAGTTGGCATCGTGGCGACCCGGCGGGTTGTAGCGAGAGCCCAGCGCTTCGTACAGACAGCCCGACCAGAGCGACAGGTTCCAGCGCGCCGTGAATTGAAGGCGCGCGTCGGCGCGTCGGTAGGCTGCGGCGACGTCGACCACGCCGCGCGCCAGCGCTGCGCCGATTGCCGTCGCGCCGCGCGGCACAAACGGGCGGCCGGCGGCGGCGGATTGCATCGATTCGCGCCGCAGGCAGCGGCCCAGATTGAAGGCACGCCGCAGGATCCACGGCCGCGACAGCTGCCGCAGCCGGATGATGTGCTGCACGCGGGCGGCGTTGCTGTGCCAGCACAACGCCTGTTCGGCGATCGCCAGCCGCAGGGTCAGCTCCGTCTCACCGCCCATCGAGTATCTGGCGGAGCCGTTGGGACCGAGGCGCGGGTCGAACCGGTAGCCCTTGCGGAACCAGTCGGCACGCACCGCCATGTTCGGGCCCCACACCTTCGTCGGACCGCACGGTCCATCGGCGCGGTCGGCCGGCGTGAGCCCGTACACCGGCGCCGCGTCGACGCAGTCGAGGATCCAGGCAGCGGGCGGCGCGTCCCATGACGCGACGATGCGGCCGCTGAAGATGTCGTACTCCGGATGCTCGTCCGCCGTCGTCCGCAACTGCACCAGCCAGTCGTGCTGCGGCATCGCGTCGTCGTCGCTGAACACGGCGAGATCGCCCTCGAGATGATGCAACGCGCTGTTCAGCGCGCGATTCTTTCCGCGCCGCACCTCGGACACCAGCAGCAGCGGCACGCGGTCGGCGAACGAACGCACGATCGTTGGCGTGTCGTCGTCACTGGCGTTGTCGACGACGACCAGCTTCCAGCCGCCGGACGGTTCGATGAGCCGTGCATAGGCACCGAGAACGCGCGGCAAGGTCGGCGCGCCGTTGTGCGTTGCGATGAAAAGCGTCAGCACGCTGTTCGCTCGATCTCCACGCAGTGGCGCATTGAGCCCGCTCCCATCGGGTGTGCCGCGCACGGTGTCAAGATTGCCGCCGGGCTCAGATCGAAGCGGCGTGCATCGGCGCCCGGTTCCGCGACCGGGTTCGCTTCGCCGGCTGGGGGCGGAGCGCTACATAATGTCCGCAGCGGTCGCTGCCCGCGACGCGATCTTCACCGCCATCGTCGGCGCCGGCGCACCCGTACGCTGAATCGGTTCGTCTGCTCGCAGCGACCGGCGCGCGCCTCCGCACGGCGCGCCGCCGACGATGCCGGACGGCGGCGGCGCCCGACCGCTGGCGGCACATCACCGGCTCCCGGCGTCGCAGCCGGGAGCGCCTCGAGCTCCACGGCGCCATGGGGATTGCGTTTCAGCTCGTTCAGGAGAACGCGGACGGCCCACGCCGCGGCTTGGCCCGCCGCGGTGGGATCGGGACACCACGAGATGCGCAGCACGTTCCAGAACGTCGGCGTGGTCCCTGCGGCGGATGGCCCATCATGTGCGGTGCTAACGTAAAGATACCTTTACGGCGGACCGGATGCGCTAAAGACTTATTTACAACTACATTGCTCAATCATCTATCATTTCACTTGCTTGCGCGGGGCCGTCTGAGACACTCACAGCATGGAAGCCGTGCTGAAGCATGATTCATCCAGGCTTGCGTCCGCGACCGGACGCCGCGCGGAATGGTACCGCGTCGGCGTTTCGGCCGACGTCCGCGCCACGCTCGATGCGCTGCGCGATGAAGTCGCCGTCATCGACGGCCGCGGCATCATCGTTTTCGTCAACCGTGCCTGGCGCGACTTCGCCGACACGAACGGTTTCGACGGGCCACGGCACGGAGTTGGCGATAGCTATCTCGCCGTTTGCGAAGACGCGACCGGTGCCGACGCCGACGCCGCGCAGCGAGTCGCCGCCGGAGTGCGTGCCGTGCTGGCGGGCGCGCAAGAGGCATTTTCGACGGAGTACCCTTGCGCTTCGTCGCAGCAGGCGCGCTGGTTCATGTTGCGCGTGACGCGCTTGGAGCTGGCTGGCGCGTGGCATGTGCTGATCACGCACCAAGACATCAGCGCGCTGAAGGGAGTCGAAGAGACTCTGCGCTTCCACAGACGCGTCATGCGCGAACGCGCCGAGAGCGCGACGCGTATGGCCACTTTGGCCGAGGTGTCGCGCGTCTTCGCCGCCGCGCCGCTCGACACGCATTCGGTCGCGGACGCGACCGTGCGCGCGATCAGCGAGTCGATGCGCGATGGCTGTCTGCTCTCGCTGGCCGAGCCGGGCTGCGGGGCGCTGAACCTGCTCGCCTTGCATCACGCGGATCCCGAGGCGCGCCTATTGGCCGAGCGCCTGATGACCGAACAGCCGTGGTCGACCAGTAACCCGCTGGTGCTGACGGTGCTGCGCGATGCGCAGCCGAAGCGTACCTGGTTCGAAGACCCGAGTGCCCTGCGTGCGCTCATTGCACCCGCGCATCAGGCCTATATCGCGCGCTTTCCCATTCACGGGATCCTGGCGGTACCGTTGCGCGTCGACGGGCGAACGATCGGCACGCTCGGCGTGTGGCGCGACCGCGCCGATCAGCCGTACAACGAAGACGACGAGGTGTTGCTGCAAGATCTGGCCGACCGCGCCGCACTGGCCATCGCCCATGCCCGTCTGTACGAGCAGGTCGAGCAGCGCGTTCGCGAACGCACGCAGGCATTGCAGATCGCCAATCAGGAGCTCGAGGCCTTTTCGTACTCGGTGTCGCACGACTTGCGCGCGCCGCTGCGCGCCATCATCGGTTTCGCGCGCGCGCTGCTCGAGGATTGCGGGCCGTCGCTCGCCGGAGACGGGCAGCGGTTTCTGCAGCGCGTGCTCGACGGGGGCGAGCGTATGGAGGCGCTGATCGAAGCACTGCTGACGCTGTCGCAGATCAAGCACAAGCAGCTCGAGCGTCAGCCGGTGCGGATCGGCACACTGGTGCGCGACGTCGGCGACGAGTTGGCGCGCGCGCATCCGCATCGGCAGGTCCGGCTGATGGTGCGCAGCGAGGACGCGGTCGACGCCGATCCCGGGCTGCTGCGCGTCGCCATCGAGAACTTGCTGGGCAACGCGTGGAAGTACACCTCCAAGCGGCGGCAGGCGACGGTCGAGTTCGGCATCGGGCAGCGCTCGGACGGCGCAGCGACCGTCTATTTCGTGCGCGACGACGGGGCCGGCTTCGACATGGGATCGGCCGATAAGCTGTTCGATCCGTTCGAGCGCTTGCACTCCGCCAGCGAGTTCAGTGGCTCGGGTATCGGCCTGGCGACCGTGCAACGCATCATTATGCGTCATGGCGGCCGCATCTGGGCTGACGCGGCGCCCAACCGCGGCGCGACGTTCTACTTTACGTTGCCGAATGGCACCGACGCCGCCTGACTCTCTGACTTATGGCGGCCGATCCTGTGTCGGCCAGATGGCGCTCAGGGCCACCGTGCTTGGATCCGGGTAGCGGCCGACCCTGTGTCCGCCTGGTGGCGCGGAGCGCCACAAGGCGACGTGACGTTGCCATCGAAGCGATAGCGGCGGCAGCGCGTATCGCGCCCCAAGGTTGAGCGGGCGTCGACCACCGCCCAGCCCAGCCTGGCCGCGCGCGGCGCGGCCAGGCCGACACGGGGTCGGCCGCTACCAACTCGATCGCGTGGTGGGCTTTTGCCGCGACCGCTGCCGCGGCGCGGGTCGCTCCCAACTCGATCGCGGGTTTTTGCGGCGACCACCGCCGCGGCGCGGGGCCACTGCCGCGCGCGGAGCTACAGCGTCCGCTCGAAGATCCGGGTAGCGGCCGACCCTGTGTCGGCCTGGTGGCGCGTAGCGCCACCGTGCGACGTGACGTTGCCAACGAGGCGACAGTGGCGGCAGCGCGTATCGCGCCACAAGGTTGAGCGGCGCGTCGACCACCGCCCAGCCCAGCACGGCCGCGCGCGGCGCGGCCAGGCCGACACAGGGTCGGCCGCTACCAACTCGATCGCGTAGCGGGCTTTTGCAGCGATCGCTGCCGCGGCGCGGGTCACGCGCGGGCCGCCGCCAACTCGATCAAGGGTCTTTGCGGCGACCGCCGCCGCGACGCGGGGCCGCAGCCGCGCGGGGCCACCGCGTCCGCTCGTGGATCCGGGTAGCGGCCGATCCTGTGTCGGCCAGATGGCGCGTAGCGCCACCGCGATGTTCGGTGGAGTGGCGGGTCAGGTTGCGGAAGTCGGCAAGCGCGCAACATCGGGTCAGCGCTGATTGCGATGAGGCCACGCCCCCATCGCAAGGGATCGTTCGGAACGGTCGATTGAGGAGCGACGCCAGTCGACGTCTTCTGCTAGCCTGCGGCCCCATTCGGGAGACCGCTGCTGTCCAGTCTGCTCGCCTTCCTTGCCTTCGTCCTGGCAGTCGTCGCCTACCGACGCACGCGCGCGCTGCGCGCGTTGTCGACCCGGGTCGCCGAGCTCGAGCGCGCCGTGCACGCGCTGGGCGACGCGGCGGCGGAGCGCGTTGCCGCCGCCGTCGCCGCTGAGACGCCTTCAGACTCCGCCGCCGACGCGGTGGTGTGGTCGACGCCGCGCGCCGCGAGCCAGCCGGTCACGTTCGAGCCGGCGGCTGCCTCGACGCCGGCCGCATTGCCGATCGAGCGGACTGTTGAGCGCCCGCCCGCGCCCGCGGCGACGGTCGCTGCGCCGCGCGCTGCGATCGAATGGGAGCGGCTGTTCGGCGTTCGTGCCGCCGCCGTCTTGGGCGGTATCGCGCTGGCGCTGGCCGGGCTGCTGTTCTTCAAATACTCGATCGAGCACGGATTAATCCCGCCCTGGTTGCGCGTCGTGGTGGGAACCGTGGTCGGCATTGCGTGCGTGGTCGGCGGCGAGCTGACGCTGCGGCACCGCTATGCGGGGACCGCCGACGCGCTGGCCGGCGGCGGCCTGGTGGTGCTGTATGCCGCATTCTGGGCGGCGAGCATTCGCTACGCCCTGGTGCCGGTGCCCGTCGGATACTTGTTGATGATCGCCGTGACCGGCACCGGCTGTGTGTTGGCGGCGCGGCACGCGGCGCTGGCGACGGCCGTCATAGGTCTCGCCGGCGGATTCGCAACGCCGCTGCTGCTCTCGAGCGGCGCGGATCGACCGATCGGTCTGTTCGGCTACGTGCTGCTGCTCGACCTGGCGCTATTGTACCTCGCGCAACGCCGTCGCTGGATGGTGCTGTCGGCGCTCAGTCTGGCGGGCACGCTGTTTTATCAGCTGCTGTGGATTGGCGAGCGCATGGGATCGGCGCGCCTCGGCGTCGGCTTGACGATTCTCGGTGTGTTCGCGCTCGTCTTCGCGGCGGCCAGCACCGTCGGCGGGAGTGAGCAACAGCGCGGCGCGCGCTGGACGTCGGCAGCCGCGGTGCTCTTCCCGTTCGCCTTCGCCATCTACTTCGCCGTCGCCGCCGATTTCCCCGCCAGCCTCAATCCGGTCGCGACGCTGATTCTGCTCCTGTCGCTCGCCTCCGGCTGGCTGGCGCGCCGACAGGGTCCGCCGGCGCTCGCGTCGGGCGCTGCCGCCGCAGGGCTTGGCGTCCTGGCGATGTGGACGGCGGCGCGCGGTGTCGACGGTGGGCACGCCTGGCAGCTGATCGTGTGGGCAAGCGCCATCTCCGCCGTCTTCCATCTCTTCGTCGAGCGCGCGCCGGCGAGCGCAGCGCTCGACGGGCCGGCGCCGCCTGCGTTGCTCGCTGCGGGCGGCTACTTCGTCCTCACCATCGCGGCCTCGCTCGAAGGCGACAGCCTGGCGCCGTGGCTGGTCGGTTGGGCGCTGCTCGCGGCGCTGCTGATTCGCCATGCGAGCTTTCCGGATCGCGCAGCGCTGCAGGTCGCTGCCGCGCTGGCGGTCGGATTTTCTCTGACCGTGTTGCGCAACGCGCATGCGCAGGATGCGTGGTTTCCGGCGGCGAGCGTATTTCTGCTGCTGCCGCTCGCTGCGGCGCTCGCTTTTCAAGGCGTCGCGCTGTCGCGGCGCAACGACGAGACGCGCCGCTGGGCCGAGCACGCGGCGGCGGCGCTGCCGGTGTTGCTGTTGCTCTACATGCTGCCGCAGCGCGCCGCCGAGAGTACGCCGCCGTTGTTGGTCGCGACGTCGGCACTTGGCGTGCTGGCCGCTTGCGCGGCGACTCGCCTTGGCGCCGGCGGCTGGATGCTCGCCGCGGTCGGGGCTACCGCAATGGCGCACGATGAGTGGAGCCGCTTGCTGCTGTCCGCCGCCGGTCAGGGCGTCGCGCCGAGATCGGTCGGCCTCGCAGTGCAAAGCCTGGCAGTGGTTTGTTTTACGCTCTGGCCGCTCGCGAGCCGGCAGCGCTGGCGCAGGGATCGACTCATCTGGCCGGCGGCTGCGTTGGCCGGGCCGGCGTGGTTCCTCTCGCTGCGTCGCCTCTTCGAGGCGCAGGCGGGCGATTCGGCTATCGGCCTGTTGCCGGTGGCACTCGGCGCGCTCGTGCTGCTCGTCTTGCTGCGAATACGCGATCTCTGGCCGCAAGATGACGCGATGCGCACCGAAGTCTTGGCCGAGCTCGGCGCCGTCGTGCTGGGCTTCGCCACCGTCGCCATTCCGCTGCAGGTGGCGCGTGAATGGATCACCATTGGCTGGGCGCTCGAAGGGTTCGCCGTGTTGATGTTGTGGCGTCGCCTCGATCATCCGGGCTTGAAGTACGCCGGCGTCGCATTGCTCGCTGCCTCGGCGGTGCGGTTGGTCGCCAACCCGTCGATCCTGAGCTACTACCCGCGTCCGAATTGGCGCGTACTGAACTGGCTGCTCTACGCGTATCTCGTGCCGGCCGCCGCCCAGTTCGGCGGCAGCAGCATCCTCTCCGTACATGAGCTGGCGCGCCTGCGCGCGTGGGAGCGGCGCACGATCTATGAACGGGCCAAGCCGTGGGGCGCGGTCATCGTCGGCATTGCCGGGCTGACCGTCATCTTTGCCTGGATCAATCTCGCCATCGCGGACTGGTTCGGCAGCGGTGACGCGCTGGTGGTGAGCTTCGAGCGCCTGCCGGCGCGCGATTTGACTACCTCCATTGCCTGGGCCGCGTATGCGCTGCTGCTGCTGGTGCTCGGCGTGGTGCGACGCAGTGTCGGCTTGCGCTGGGCCAGCCTGGCGTTGCTGCTGGTGACCATCGCCAAAGTCTTCTTGTACGACCTCGGCGAGCTGCGCGATCTGTATCGGGTCGCATCGCTCTTCGGCCTGGCCATTTCTCTGATCCTGGTCTCGCTCGCTTACCAACGCTTTGTCTTCCGCAGCGACCTCGAGGACGCACCGTGACCTGCGATTACCGCCTGGCGGTCGCGACCGCGTGCGGTGTCGCGGTGCTTCTCCTCCTGGCCACGCAGCCGGCGCGCGCAGACGACGCGGCCGACTTGAGCCGCGTGTTTCCGTTCGAGCGCGACGTCATCGCCGAACAGCCCGGCCTGACCCGGCTGACGCTGCCCGCCGATGTGTTGGCGGCGACCCGTCCCGATCTTTCCGATCTGCGTCTCTTCGATGCGGCCGGCCGCGAGGTGCCGTTTTTGGTCGATGCCGGCGCGCCGGCGACCGACTCGCGCCAGCTGGTCCGGGTGCTCGACGCGACCGTCGTCGAGGCGCGGCGCGCACGCGTCGAGCGCGCCGACGGCCCGCCGCTGTTTCGCGAGACCTATGTGCTCGAAGCCCCGCCTGCGGCGCGCGCGGAATGGGAGCTGGCGTTCGAGGTCGAGGCGCCTGAGTTCGTGCGCCACCTGCGGGTCGACGGCGTCGCCGATGACGGCACCAAGCAGCCGTTGGTAACCGACGAATCGATCTTTCGCTTGCGCAGCCCGGCAGCAAGCAAACTGCGCATCGCGCTGCCGCTGCCGCCCGACGCCACCGACGCAACGCGTGCGCGGCGTCTGGAAGTGACGATTGAAGGGGAAGACGGCGACTATCTCAGTCCGGCGCTGCACTATCGGACGGCGCGGCCATTGCCGCCGCCTGCCCTGCCGCGTGCCGACGCCGGCCTCGGCGCGCCGCTCGAGTCAGGCGCCGAGGCCGCTGCGCGTGTCGCACCATCGGACGCCGCGACGGCGGTGGTGCCGCTGGAGGAGACCAGGCGCGAGACGCGTGACGGGCGCACCGTCATCGAGCTGGCGCGTCCGTCCGGCGTGGTGCCCGATGCCTTGCGCCTCGAGACGGCGACCGGTGACTTCAGCCGCGCGGTCGCGGTGTGGGACGAATCGGCCGGCCGCGGTGCCACGCCGCTCGGCAGCGCCACGCTGTTTCGCGTGCGCGGCGCCGTGACGGCGGAGGAGCGCGACGTCGCGCTGCATGCCGCGCGTGGCGATCTGCTGCGCATCGAGATCGACGACGGCGACAGCCCCGCGCTGGCCGAGCTGCGCATCGAGGCCCTGGTGCGCCAGCCGACGCTGCTCTGGATGCTCTCCGGCGCGGACGCGCCGCGTGCGACATTGCGCTACGGCGGCGGACGCGCGCGAGCGCCGCGCTATGATCTCGCCGGCCTTGTGCCAGCTCCGGGCACGGCGCTCGACGCGAGCCGAGCCGCGGCCGTGGAGCAGATTGCCGGCGCGGCGCGCAGCGGCAGCGCCCGACTCGGCGCGCTGCGCAACAATCCACAGTACGATGGTGCGCCCGCATTGGCGTTCGCCATGCGCGCCGGCGCCGCGGTCGATTCCGCGCCCTACACGCATCGCCGCGAGTCGCGCGTCACGCCGTCGCCGGACGGCTTGTCGCGCCTGCGTTTGGAGGCGTCGGATCTCACGCCCGCGCGCGCCGACCTGGCCGATCTGCGCGTCGTCGATGCGACCGGCCGTCAATGGCCGTATCTCCTGCAAGCCGACGCGGCCTTCGCATGGACGCCGCTGCGTGTCAGTCGCGCCGAGCGGCGCGGCTCCACGTCGATCTACACACTGGATTCAGCCGCGGCGCCGCTGGCAATTGACCAGCTGGTGGTCGAACCCAACGTACCGTTCGTCGACCGCGCCTTCGAGCTGCGCGGCCGCGCCGCCGATGGGACCGAGCGCTTGCTGACCGGCGGCCGCCTGACGCTGCGTGCCGAGCGGCCCCGCCCGCTCAGCATTGTGTTCGCGCCGGCTCGCTTGAGCGCGCTGGAGTTGCGCATCGATGACGGCGACGAATCGCCGCTCGAGCTGGACGCCGTGCGCGCCCGCAGCTTGGTGTCGGAGCTCTTCCTGGTCGCGCCGCAGGGCGCGTACGCGCTCTTGCTCGGCGATCCGAACGCCGCGCCGCCGCGCTACGAGTTGGAGCGCGTTCGCGATGTGGTGCTGGCGGTGCGCGGCGGCACGGTCGATGCCGGTCCGCTGCAGCCAAACCCCGCATACAGCCCGCGCGCGCGTCTGCTCGCCGACGGTCAGCTGCGCGCCACGCTGGCGCGCGTTGCCGTGTGGGCCGTGCTCCTGCTCGCCGTCGCCCTGCTCGGCCTCGTGACGCTGCGCAGCGTCCGCCGCTGATCCGCAACGCGGCGGCCGGGGGCTGCATCCGACCCGATCTCGGCAACCCCGTCTGCCCGGGAATATCGCCGGACGCCTGAAATTTCGTTTGCTCCGCCGTGTGACTCGTGCGCTATGCTTACGGGCCGTATCGGTGAATTGCATGTCCGATAGTATGGTTCCAGCGTCGCCCGAGGTGCGTGACGCCCTGACGCGCCTGCTCGTCTGGCGGGCGCAAGTGTTCTGCGTGCTCAGTCTGGGTGCCGCAGCGGTGTTTGCCTTGGTCAATCACTTCGCCTCGGCGCCGCCGCTGTGGGCGGACATCATGAACGCGGGTATCGTCGCGACGCTCGGCGTGGCCCTCGTGAGCACGACCCGTCCGCGCACCCAACCGCACATTCAGAGCTTGGCACTGCTGTTGGGCGTCGCCGCCACCGGCACGCGCGCGTGGGCTGGCGTCTGGCACGGCGATGTCGCGCCGACGGCGATCTTTCTGGTGGTCATGGCGATGACCACCGCCGCCACCTTGCCGTGGGGCGCATGGCCGCAGCTGGTCCTGGCCGGCGCGGCGGCGCTCGCCACCGCCGCCAACTCGTATCTGGTCACCGGCGGCTTCGGCGCGCCGCCCGGGCATGCGGCGGCGGCGGTGGCCCTCGGCCTTGCCGGCTCGGTCGTGTTGGCGGCGGAAATGCGGCGTCACCACGTGCAACTGTTCGTCGACAATCTGCAGCGGCGGCGCGCCGAAGCGGAGCTGGCGCGCCTCAACAGCGAGCTCGAACGGCGGGTCAGAGAGCGCACCGCGCAGCTCGCCGCGACGACGCAAGACCTGGAGCGCGAGGCGCAGGAACGCCGCGTCGCGGTCGACGAGCTGCGCGAGAGCCAGCGCCGCTTGGAAGCGGTGCTGGACCACGCCGGTGTGGCGATTTTCTTGCGCGATCTCGCCGGCCGCTACCTGCTGGTCAACCGCTACTGGCTGGCGCTCGCCGGCCGCTCGCTCGACGAGGTCATCGGCCGCACGGTCGCCGAGATCATGCCGCCCGCGGTCGCCGAGGCGCTGCAGGCCCATGACGAGCAGGTGCTGGCGTCGCCGCATTCCCTGCGCTTCGAAGAGAGCATCCCGCAGTTGGATGGGGTGCACACCTTCGTGTCGGTCAAGTTTCGCTGGCTCGATCGCGACGGCACGCCGGCGGGGATCTGGGGGTTGTCGACCGATATCACCGAGGTGAAACAGGCCGAGGCGGAGTTACGGCGCTCCGAGGCGGCGCTGTCCGCCGTCGTCGAGAATACACATGACGCGATCTGGTCGATCGATCGCCGGCGCGCCATTCGCGTCATCAACGGTGCCGGCCGTCGTCTGTTCGTCAGCCGCTTCGGCGTGCCATTCGAACAGCGCGAGCGCCTGCGGGTTCCGGCGGGCTTGGCGAATGAATTCCACGATCTCTACGAGCGCGTCCTGTCCGGCGAGCACGTGGAGGTCGAGCGCAGCTACGACGGCCAGCACGGGCGCGAGCACTACCTGACGTCACTGCATCCAATCGTCGAGGGCGGCTCGATCATCGGCGCCACGGTGTTCAGCAAAGACATCAGCGAGCAGAAGCGCGTCGAGCAGGAGGTGCGGCAACGCCAGGCCGAGCTGGCGCACGTGCTGCGGCTCAGCACCATGGGCGAGATGGCCTCGGGCTTGGCGCACGAGATCAATCAGCCGCTCAGCGCGATCGCCAACTACGCGACCGGATGCACGCGGCGCCTCGATGCCGGGTCGCTCGACACCGACACCCTGCGGCCAATCATCGCCAAGATCGCTAGCGAGGCGCTGCGCGCCGGTGAGATCATCCGCCGGTTGCGCGCACTCGTGCGCAAGGAAGATACGCGCTACGAACGCACCGACCTGAATCATTTGGTGCGCGAGTCGGCGCAGCTGATCGAGACCGAAGCGCGTGCATTCGAGGTCGGCTTGTTGCTCGACCTCGCGCCGAACCTGCCGCTGGTGTCTTGCAATGACATCCAGATCGAACAGGTGTTGCTGAACTTGTTGCGCAACGGCGTCGATGCGGTGACCAGCGCGGTGCGCGGCGAGCGCACGCTGGCGGTGACGACGCGCGCCAGCAACGGGCAGGTCGAAGTGGCGGTGTGCGACAGCGGCGTCGGCATTCCCGATCCGCCGGTCGACGTGTTCGCACCGTTCTACACCACCAAGGCGACCGGACTGGGGATGGGGTTGTCGATCAGCCGCTCGATCATCGAGGCGCACAACGGCCATCTATGGGCGACGCGCAACTCCAGCTACGGCAGCACGTTCCGTTTCACGCTGCCGACCCTCAGCGGCGTTGGCGCGGCGCGCACCGCTGCGGTCGATTGACGGTATTCTCAGCGCTTGCGCGGTTTGGCCGGCGCGCCGCGCGGCTTGCGCGCTGCGGCGACGTAGCGCTTCACCGCCTCGCGATAGAGCTTCTGCAGTTTGCGCGTCACCGGGCCAGGCTTGCCGTTGGCGACCGTCCCCTCCTCGACCTGCACGATCGGCAGGACCTCGATCATCGACGAGGTGAGGAACGCCTCATCGGCGAGGCGCAGATCGGCGGTGGTGATCTCGCGCTCGGAGACCCGCATGCCCTCGCGGCGCGCCAGGTCCAGCACCAACCGGCGAGTCACCCCCGGCAGGATGCCGCCTTCCGGCGCGGTGATCACGCCGCCCTCGCGCACGATGAACACCGACGTCGTCGTGCCTTCCGTCAGCACGTGATCGGCGCGCACGAAGACGCCTTCGTAGGCGCCGTGGTACGAAGCCAGCACCTTGCCGACCACGGCGGCGAGATAGTTGAGCGACTTGTGCTCGGGGATGAAGCCGCTGCGCGCAAACGGCAAGAGCGAGACTTTCACGCCCTGCGCCTGCATCGTCTCGATCTGCGGATCCATGCCGCGCACCATGACGATGGTGGTCGGCTTGACGATGTCGGGCGGCAGGACGCGCGGCTCAGCCGGTCCGCGCGTGATGGTCAGGCGGACCCACGCGTCGCGCTTGGCGAGGTTGTTCTTCGCCAGCAGCTCGGCGATCGTCGCCGGCCAGTCGAGATTGGGTACCGGCAAGCCGAGGATGTCCGCCGAGGTGCGCAAGCGGTAGAAATGCTCCTCGATCGCGTACGCCACGCCGCCGTAGGCGCGCAGCGTCTCGAACAGACCGTCCCCATAGAGGAGGCCGCGATCGTAGACGCTGACGCTCGCTTTGCGCGCTTCGACGATGCGGCCGTTCAGAAATACGAAGCCGTCCTGCATCATGCGGCGCTCCTTTCCAGGCTGATCAGGGCTTGCGTGAGCGATTGGGCCTTCAACCACGTCTCGGCGTATTCGCGCCCGGGGTCGGAGTCCGCGACGATGCCGCCGCCGGCCCAGTAGCGCATGCCATGCGGCGAGAGGGTAGCGGTCCGGATGGCGATGTTGAAGCGGGCCCGCCCGGCGAAATCAATCCAGCCGAGCGCGCCGGTGTAGAAACCGCGAGGCGCAGGCTCGAGCTCGTCGATGATCTGCATGGCGCGAATCTTCGGCGCGCCGGTGATCGAGCCGCCCGGGAACACGGCCCGCAGCACACCTGCCAGAGTCGTGTCGCGGCGCAACTCGCCGCGCACTTCAGACTCGAGATGCGCGACGCCGGGGAAGCTGCGCACCGCCGCAAGCGTCGGCACGACGACCGAGCCGATCTCGCAGACGCGCCCGAGGTCGTTGCGTTCGAGGTCGACGATCATGACGTGTTCGGCCTGTTCCTTGGCATCGCGTGGCAGCTCGCTGGCGCGTTCCGGCCGTCGCGTCCCCTTGATGGGAAATGTCGCGACGCGCCGCCCGTCGAGCGTCAGCAGGCACTCGGGCGAGTTTGCGACCACGCTCCACGTCTCGCCTTCGAGCACGCCGGCGAAGGGCATCGGCGCGCGTTGCAGCCAGGCGTCGACCAGCGCGGCGGTGTCGCCGCAGCCGAGCGCCGCGTCGAGCGGCTGCGCCACATTGACCTGGTACACGTCGCCGGCTGCGATGTACTCGAGCGCGCGCGTGACCAGATCGAAATAAGCGCGCTTGGAGAGCAGCGGCGTCACCGAGACCGCCGGCATCGGCGCGGCGGGCGGCGCGGGCTCGCCGAGTCGCGCCAGCCACTGTCGTTGCGCGTCGAAGCGTCGCGCATCGGCGGCGGCGAGCCATGCGCGCCCGCTGCCGTAATCGCTGTACACCGACCAGTCGTACAATGCGGCAAACAACAGCGGCGTCTCCGGCCACGGCAGGCGACGCGGCAGGCGCTCGACGGCGTGCTTGAGGTCGTAGCTGAGCAGGGCCGCGATGCCGGCGCCCTCGGCGCCGGCGTACGCGGCGCGCGCGTCGGCGACGAAGGCGTCGAGCGCGTCGAATGGATCGCCCCAGCGCCAACGCATGCCGCCGGCGTCGCGGCGACAGGCCCAGCCGGATGCGTGGACGGTGAGCGTCGCCACCGGCGTGTCGCTGTACCGGGCGCTTCCGTCGCCCCATGAGGCGACGTCGCCGCCGTCGAAGAGGGCGCGGTACGGACGGCGCTCACCGCGCCGTAGCAGCGCCGCGAGGCGCATTGGACGCGTGATTTCTTGCGTCGGCATCCGATTCCTGCTTTGAGCGGTGCCCTCCGCTCTACCGGGCGACTCAGGGGGGCGCAACCAAGCCATCGTCCGGCCAGCGCTGCGGTTCGATGAACGCGTCTCTTACGCTCCTGCAGTCCGTGCTGCCGACCAGTGTCGGCCTGCATGTCACGGTCGCCGATGCGCACCCGTCAGCGCAGATCCTCGGCACCGACCGCATGGGGTCGGGCATTCTCGTCGATCCCGACGGCATCATCCTCACCGTCAACTACGTCGCGCTCGGCGCCGAAACGATCGACGTGACGCTGCTCGACGAGACGCGGCTCAGCGGCCAGGTCATCGCGCAAGATTTTCACAGCGGCTTGGCGGCGATCAAGATTCCGGGCGGCGGCTATCCGGCGGCGCGGCCCGGCGATGCTGCGGCGCTGACGCGCGGGCAGGAGATTTTCATCGTCGCAGCGGCCGGCGGCAGCCAGCGACGCGTCAACAACGGCGGCATCTCGTCGCTGGCGCCATTCGACGCGTTTTGGGAGTTTCAGATCGAGCGCGGCATCGTCACCACGGCGATGAATCCCGGCCTCGGCGGCGGTGGGTTGTTCACCAGCTGCGGCGCGCTAGCCGGGGTCGTGTCGCTCGATCTCAATGAGGTCGGCCGCTTCACGCTGGCCATCCCGAGTGAGCACTGGTTCGCGCATCGCGACGAGTTGCTGCGCGAGGGACGGCGCACGAGCCGGCCGCCGCGCGCCTGGGTCGGCCTCTATTGCTACGTGCTGCGCGAGCACGTCGTGGTCGCCGGCGTGCTGCCGGGGACGCCGGGCGAGCGCGGCGGTTTGCGGGCGGGCGACGTCATCGTGTCGGTCGACGATCAGGACATCGGCACGCGCGGCGATCTCTACAGCCGTCTGTGGCAGCATCGCCCCGGAGAAGTCATTCGCTTCCATGTCTTCCGCGACGAATCGGTGCGCGTCGTGAAGGTCGAGAGCACCGACGCCGAGACGTTTTTCGCGTAGCCACATCGTCATCGCGGGCGCCGGCCTATGCGGCTGGTTCGCCGCTGGCGATCACCTGGATTGTCCGTCTGGCCGCTTTCGCAGACGTGCGCAACAAACGCCTTTAGCCGTCAGCGATCAGACTTCGGCGTTGGAAGCCCAACGAACGCAAGGGTCCAATCTCCGGCAGATCGCTGATCGCTGACGGCGTTCTTTGAGCGACCGGGCCTTTTGATCTTCGCTGCGTGCCGTGTCTCTGTGGCGGCGTGGCTGAAGCGGGCTCGATGAAGCGGCGCATGAAGCTCGGCGATTTCCTGGTCGCGTATCTGCAACGGCTCGGCGTCACCCATCTCTTCGGCATTCCCGGCGATCTGGTGATGCGGCTGTTTCTCAAGTTCGGCGAGAAGCGCGGACTACAGATCGTCACCATGTCGCACGAGCCGGGCGTCGGCTTCGCTGCCGACGGCTATGCGCGCGCCACCGGTCGCCTGGGCGTCGTCTGCGTCACCTACGGCGCCGGCGGCCACAACATGGTGAACCCGGTCGCCGGCTCGTTCTCGGAGCGCGTGCCGCTGCTGATCATCAGCGGCGGGCCCGGCGAGGAGGAGCGCAAGCTGGGCGTGTTGATCCATCACCAGGCGAAAGAGATCGACTCGCAGCTGCGCATTTATCGCGAGCTGACATGCGCCGCGCGGTGCATCGCCGAGCCGGCGACTGCGGCCGACGAGATCGACGCGGTGGTGCGCGCCATCTGGGAGGAGCGGCGGCCGGGCTACCTGGAGATTCATCGCGACATGGTCGAGTGCGACATCGCGGTGCCCGAGCGGCTGATCGAGTGGAATGGCCGCCTGCCCGAATGCCATTCGGAACCGCGCAACGTGCACGAAGCGGCGCGCGAGACCGCCAAGCGCCTCAACGAGGCGCGCGCGCCGCTGATCATCGCCGGCATCGAGTGCCATCGCTATCAGCAACTCGATGCGGTGCTGGAGCTGGTCGAGCGCAGCGGCGCGGCCTGCGCGACGACGGCGTTGTCGAAGGGCGCCATCCCGATGGATCATCCGCAGTTCATGGGCGTGTTCATCGGCGCCATCAGCCCGCCGCCGATTCGCCGCCGCGTCGCGCGCGCCGACGTGGTGGTGAACCTCGGTACGCTGCTCACCGATATGGACTGGATGGCGCGCAAGCCGACCATGCGGCGCGAGCGCTCCGTATGGGCGGTCGACGATCGCGTCGACATCAGCTTTCACTCCTACAATCACGTCACGCTGCGCGACTTCTTGCAGGCACTGCTGGCGCAGCCCCTCAAGCGGCACCGCGAGCGCGTGCGCTACGCCGACAATCTCCCCGCCGCGCCGCGCGCGCTCGGCGGCAGCATTCGCATTCCCGATCTGCTGCTCGAGGTGAACCGGTTCCTGCGCGGCCGCAGCGACCTGGTGGTCGTCGCGGAGGCAGGCGACGCGCTGTTCGCCGGCCTCGACGTGCGAGTCGAGGGCCGCGCCGCGTACCTCGCGCAAGCCTACTACGCGTCGATGGGCTTCGGCGTCCCGGGCGCCATTGGCGCGCAGATCGGCACCGGCAAACGCACGCTGGTGCTGTGCGGCGACGGCGCCTTTCAGATGACCGGCACCGAGCTGGCGCAGGCGCCGCGCCACGGCACCAATCCCATCGTCCTGCTGATCAACAACGGCGGCTGGGGAATTTTTCGCCCGGTCGCCGAACGGCAGGATCTCCTCGAGATTCCAGCCTGGCCCTATGCCGACCTGGCGCACGCCTGGGGCGGTTTCGGCCGGCGCGTGGCGACGGTCGGCGCTTTGCGCCAGGCCCTGGCGGAGGCCGCGTCGCAGGAGCGCTTTGCGCTGGTCGAGGCGATGATCGAGCCGGGGTCGCTTTCGCCGGTGACGAAGAAGTACATTGCCGCCTCAGTGCGCGGCCGATGAGCGGATCCCCTACCACAGCGAATGCGAGCGCGATCCGCCGCGGTGCGACGCGGCGATGAACGTCCTGCTCTATGGCCGCAGCGCCGAACCGTGGGTGGCGCCGATCATCGAGGCGGTGCAGGCGGCGGGCGACGCGCGCCACAAGGAAATCGTCGCGCTGGCAATCGAGACGGCAGTGCGCGCGCCGCGCGAGTGGCAGCACGTCGAGCGGCTCTACGTCCTGCCGTTCGATGTGCCGGAGGCGCTGCCGGAGGAGCTGCCGGCGGCGACGCCGCGCCTGCTGGCGGCGCTGTTCCCGCGCGCGGAGCTCATCAATCCGCCGGCCTCGCACGAGCTGTGCTGGGACAAGCTCGCCACCGCGCAGCGCCTGTTGGAACGCGGCGTGCCGATGCCGGAGACGCTCATCACCGACGATCCCGCCGAGGCCGAGGAGTTCGTTCGCCATCACGAGCAGGCGATCCTGAAAGAACCGCGCGCCGCCGGCGGGCACGGCCATATCGTGCTGCTCGCCGGGACCGACGGCTCGCTGGCCGGCGAGATCCCGGGACGCCGTTACGCCATGGAGCTGCAAGCCTCCGGGGTCGGGCGCGTGTTGCGCCATGGCGTGTTGTCGGTGCCGCCGCCGTTCTACTTGCAGCGCCTCATCAGCACGGTCGGTCGCGGCGGCGTGCTGCGTCCCGCCCAGGTCCTGCGCGCCTATGTCGTCGGCGGTCAGGTCGCCTTCTGGACCGAGCGCTATCGCGACAAGATTCGCCGGCCGGCCGATTTCATCATCAGCGCGACGTTCGGCGCGCGCTATCGTTTCGTGCGCGCCGTCGGCGACTCGGTCGACGGCCTGGCGCGCCGCGCCGCCGACGCGCTCGGCGTGCGCATCGGCGCCATCGATCTGCTGCGCGCCGGCGACGACGGGCCGTTCGTGCTGGAAGCCGATACCGACGGCCAGCACGTGATGATCGACCGCAGCTTCAAGGCGTTGCCGGAGTATCGCGACGTGTTCGACTTCGACCGCATGATCGCCGATGCACTGCTGACGCCGGCGCCGGAGACCCGCGCTGCTGACATGCGGCACGATGCCGAGCCGCGTGCCCCGCGCCCGCGGGCGACGCGCGACAGTCGCACCGAAGGCGTGGAGCGGGCGCGCGGTCGGGTTGCGGTGACGCGCAGCGATCGCGTGCGCACCGATC
>Ga0265314_10000653_pt1 | contig 42465 bp, 32 predicted proteins | sample 4126metaG_FD_203106 | JGI IMG/M metagenome (GOLD analysis project Ga0265314, IMG submission 203106) | Rhizosphere microbial communities from Carex aquatilis grown in University of Washington, Seatle, WA, United States - 4-1-26 metaG | ecosystem: Host-associated > Plants > Roots > Rhizosphere >...
GCCTGGCGCTCGGCCTCGAACCGAGCGATCACATTCTTCGTATCCATCCCCAGCTTGATGATCTTCAGAGCCACCCGGCGGCGAATCGGCTGCTCCTGCTCCGCCATATAAACCACCCCGTAACCCCCTTCCCCAAGCTTCTGGAGTAACTTGTACGGGCCGATGCACTTGGTCTCGGGGATTTCAGGCGCCAACGCCGATTCGGCCGCCGAAAGGACCTGGGCCGCATCGGCGGCCTCCGGCTCTAAGGCGGGAGCACAGTCTTGGAAGAAATCGCCGGCGTTTGGCGAGAGGGCCAATAACTTCTCAACCTGTTCACGCAATGCTTGGTCGGCGCCGCACGCCTGATCCAGGAACCGACGGCGTTGCTCCGGGTCGGCTATTTCAAGCGCCTCAACAAATACCGCCTTTTCGCGCGGGTCTCGAGTACTCATTTGTCCATTGACCTCTAATGCGACAAAGGCAGACCACTTTCGCCAAAATGACGCAGACTTTGTTGATGTTTACTTCTGCTCGCTGATATAGCGAAACAGCCAGGCCCTGGCATAGGCCCACTGCCGATCCAGCGTGCGGGGCGCAAGCCCTAGAGTCTCAGCGATTTCCGTGTTGCTCAAGCCGCCAAAGAATTTGAAGACGACAATCCGCTCCAACTCAGGATCTTCCTCCTTCAGGCGCGTTAACGCCTCGTCCACCATCAAAACCTTGTCATCGGGCGTGGTCTGGGCCAATTCCAGATCCTCGATATTCAGGCGTGCCTGACCGCCACCGTGCTTCAGTCGCGACTTGTGGCGCGCTCTCTCGATTAAGATGCGGCGCATAGCTTCAGCGGCGGCGCCAAAAAAATGCGCGCGATTTTGCCAGGTTCGGTCCCCGTCCTTGACTAGTCGCAACCAGGCCTCATGCACCAAGGCTGTCGGCTGCAACGTTTGACCTGTCATCTCATTCGCCATTCGCCCGGCGGCTAAACGCCTTAACTCGGCATAGACGAGCGGAAGGAGCTTTTCGGCAGCACCTTGTTCGCTCCGACCGATCGCTTGCAGGACCTGCGTAATTTCAGCAGCTTCAGGCATGACTACCCGCGTTATACGCCCGCAAAAACTGAGCTCCAAGACAAAAGCGCACGGCGGCACGGGGCATTCCCTCAAGCTCTCAAATGGCTGCGGTTCGGCTCGGGGAACCGCCCGTCGTATTATAGTCCCAGCGTGCCCGTTCCTTTAGTGTCGGCCGCCGCGATCAGCACCACCACCGAACGAGGGCCGGCGCGATACGTCCGAGCTGCGACCACAGGAGCCGACGGCCAATCCTGGATATCGTCGGGGGACTCGAGTGACGTATCAATCCATCGGCGCCATGGATGGCCGGTGGCGTGCCATTCTGTCGGCAACTGGAATTCGAGCGGTTCCCAGTAAGCGTTGAAGACGAGATGGAAGGACAGGTTTTCTTCCGGCACTTCCGCGCTGATTGCCAGACTGTGCGATTGCTGGCTCCAGTCGGGTTGGTAAAGCTTGACCCCGTGCCAGGCCTTGGTGGCGCTGCGCAGGAGTTGGTTCAAACTCCGCCTTTGGCGCTCACCGTCCATTTTGCGCAAGGCGCGGCGCGCGGCCAGGAGTTCGACGAACCGATGTAGACCCGCGTGCTGCCGCACCAGGTTCCAGTCGAACCAACTGGTCTCATTATCCTGGCAGTAGGCGTTATTGTTCCCGCGCTGGCTGCGCCGCGCTTCGTCGCCCATCAAGAGCATGGGCACGCCCAGCGAAAGGAGGGTCACGGCCAGAAAGTTTTTAATTTGGCGCTCGCGCAGCTTCTCGATGCAGGGGTCGTCGCTGGGGCCTTCCACTCCGCAGTTCCAACTTCGGTTATCGTTGGCGCCGTCGCGGTTGTCCTCGCCGTTGTGCTCGTTGTGCTTCTGATCATACGACACTAGGTCGTTCAAGGTGAACCCGTCGTGGCAGGTGACAAAGTTGACGCTTTGCTCGGCCTCCCGCTCTTTGTGCCCGTAGATCTCGGGACTGCCGAGGAACCGGTCAGCCAGGCGCCCGGCATAGCTGGCTTCGCCCCGGAAGAAACTACGCACATCATCACGGAAACGTCCGTTCCATTCCTTCCAACTATCGCCGATGAAACTGCCAACCTGGTAGAGACCGGCGGCATCCCAAGCCTCCGCGATGAGTTTGGTTCCCGCCAAAGCCGGGTCGGACTCGATGTCCCACAACACGGGAGGGTTGGGCAAGACCTGGCCGGAAGAATCGCGCGCGAGGATCGAGGCCAAATCGAACCGGAATCCGTCGACGTGCATCGTTTCCACCCAATACCGAAGGCTGTCCACGATAAGCCGCCGAACGATGGGGTGGTTGGCGTTGAGGCAGTTTCCCGTGCCGCTGAAATTCGCGTAACGTGCCTGGTCGGGTTCGAGAAGGTAATAAATGGAATTATCCAGTCCGCGCAGGCTTAGGGTAGGTCCAGTGTGGTCCCCTTCCGCGGTGTGGTTAAAGACCACATCTAAAATGACTTCCAAGCCCTCGCGGTGCAAGGCTTTCACCAGGTCCCGAAACTCATGTATCGGACCGAGCGGGTCCTGCCGCGAGCTGTAGGCCTGATGAGGCGCGAAGAACGAAACCGGCGCGTAGCCCCAATAGTTCACCTTGCCTGGCGGACAGTCTTGGGGATCAAACTGGAAAACCGGCAGCAACTCGACCGCCGTAACGCCGAGTTGTTTCAAATAGGGAATCTTCTCGATCAGGCCGGCATAAGTCCCACGCAGGTGTTCCTTGAGGCCGGAACTCGGATGCCGGGTGAAGCCGCGGACGTGCATCTCGTAGATGACGGTCTTGGAAGATGGTCGTTTCAACGGCCTGTCGCCTCCCCAATCGTAGCTTGAAGGATCCACGACCACGCTTTTCATGGCCGTGGCGCAGTTGTCTCCCGGATGGCGGGCGGCCTCGCGGGAATAGTTCCGAGGGACCACGACGCCGTGTCCGTAGGCGTCGAGTAAGACCTTGCTGGGATCAAACCGCATCCCTCGTGAGGGCTCGAATTGGCCCCGCGCCCGGTAGCCGTAAAGCTGGCCAGGTTGTAGTCCCGGGACGAAGGCGTGCCAATAGTGGTAGCTCCGGCTGGTCGTGGGATCCAACGGGATTACCCGCGATGGCCGCGAATCGTCCTCCCGATCGAAAAGCAGCAACTCTATCCCCGCAGCGTTGCGTGAGAAGACGCTGAAGTTAACGCCGCCAGTGATGCAGGTGGCACCCAGCGGCGAACTTCGACCGGATGTAACCATTGGAGGCATCACCGTTTGGGCTAATTTGGTTGTTAGGGGAGTCACCCCCGATTGGTTTCAGGCGACTGGCACTGCTGTGTGGCCCTCGCAAATTTCCGCGGATGTCTCAAGGTCTCTGCTCCGCAACAGTTCTTTGGCAACAGCCACGACCTGCTCCGGCTCGAAGCCGAATTTCTTTTGAAGTTCCCTAAGTGGCGCAGAAGCCCCGAAGGTGTGCATCCCGATGATCCGGCCTTTTGCGCCTACATAGCGCTCCCAACCGAAGGTCGAGGCCTGTTCCACGGCAACCCGCGCCTCGATTTCGGGGGGGAGAACATCTTTCTGGTACTCTCGACTCTGGTGCTCAAAGATTTCCCAAGAGGGCATTGAGACAACCCGTGACCGGATTCCTTCGGTCAGCAGTCTCTCGTGCGCCTGGACAGCTAGAATTAACTCGCTCCCGGACGCGATCAAAATGACCTCTGGTTTCCCGTCCGGCGCGTCGGCCAGAACATAAGCACCTTGTGCCACGCCCGATGCCGGCGCGTAATTGCTTCGATCCAAAGTTGGCAACGGTTGGCGAGAGAGGGCAAGGACTGTAGGTTTGTGGCGCAATTTCATAATATACCGATAGGCTTCCACGACCTCATTTGCGTCCCCGGGTCGCAGAGTGACCAATCCGGGGATGGCACGAAGGGACGCCAGGTGCTCAACCGGTTGGTGGGTTGGCCCGTCTTCGCCGTCACCCATGGCGTCGTGCGAGAAGATGAGAAGGGTGGGCAGTTCCATCAAGGCCGAGAGCCGGATGGCCGGACGAGCATAGTCAATGAAGACAAAGAAGGAGGCGCCAAACCCGCGCAGCTTTGACAAAGACAGACCGTTGACGATGGCACCCATCGCATGCTCGCGGATTCCGAAGTGCATGTTCCGGCCGCCTGGATTACTGGCCTGGAAGTGACCCGCGCCTTCGAAGGTCAATGTGGTTTTGTTCGATGGCCCAAGGTCCGCGGAGCCGCCGATGAGCCATGGGATGTTTTGCGCCAGGAGGTTCAGGACCTTGCCGGAGGCCTCACGGCCGGCCAATCCCTTCGGATCGGCAGGGAAGACAGGGAGGTTTCGATCCCACCCCTTGGGCAACTCGCGCCGTTGCATCAACTCGATCTCGGCCGCCAGCTCCGGGAACTTGTTTCGATAAGCTGAGAAGAGTGCCAGCCACGCACGGCGAGCCGCACTGCCGCGGGCGCCGATTCCCGCGGCGAAATGAGCATAGACTCCGTCCGGCACGAGAAACTTCGCATCTTCGGGCCAGCCGTAACTGCGCTTGGTGAGGCGGACTTCCTCTTCCCCCAAAGGTTCTCCATGGGCTTCCGCGGTGTCCTGCTTGTGGGGAGAGCCGTAGCCGATGTGACTGTCCAGAACGATGAATGTAGGGCGGCCTTTGGTCTGGCGGAACATCTGGAGCGCTTGTTCGATGCGATCCACATCATTGGCGTCGCCGACACGCAACACGTTCCAGCCGTAGGCGAGGAAACGGGCAGCCACATCCTCTGTGAAGGCGACGTTGGTACTGCCTTCGATGGTGATGTGGTTGTTGTCGAAAACCCAGCAGAGGTTGTCGAGGCCCAAGTGGCCGGCGAGCGAGGCTGCCTCCGAGGAGATCCCCTCCATCAAGCAGCCCTCACCACAGACGGCATACACGTTGTAATTGAACAGGTCGAACCCAGGCCGGTTGTAACGGTTGGCGAGCCATTTCTGGGCGATTGCCATCCCGACCGCTGTGGCCACACCTTGGCCAAGCGGGCCGGTGGTGGTCTCCACGCCGGAAACCCACCGGTACTCGGGATGACCGGGCGCCTTGCTGCCGAGTTGGCGGAACCGGCGAATGTCGTCCAGCGTCACGGCCGGCTGCCCCAACCGCTCGTAGTCGGCATCCACCGCATGCACGCCGGTGAGGTGAAGAATGGACCAGAGCAGCATCGAGGCGTGCCCGTTGGAGAGCACAAACCGGTCGCGGTTGGGCCAGATTGGATCCTCAGGATCGTATTGCATCATCCGGTTCCACATCGTGTAGATTAAAGGCGCCAGCGCCATCGGCGTGCCCGGATGCCCGGACTTGGCCTGCTGCACGGCGTCAATGGAGAGCGTGCGAATCGTGTTGATCGCCAGTTGAACTGTGTTTTCGTTGTTCATTGGATTTGGATTTGCCTTGGATTACTTCGCTTTCTCTAGAGCCGCCACCTTGCCGAGTCGCCGCAGGTGTCTTTCAGCGCGAAGTTCCACCCGTCGCCCTCCACGTTACTCCGGGTAGGCTTGGCTGACTCTCAGCGATCATAGCTCGAGGATCTCCATCTGATGGTTGCCGGTAGCAGGACGCTTGGTCAGGATCGCAAACTCACCGGCCAGCCCATGCTGCCGGATCCAGTTCTTCACATACTTTGGCCACGAAGCCGGTGGCTTGCGTTCGCGAACCGGCACAACACCGTACGAGAAAAGCAGGTCCTGACAGGTCTTTTCGTGCGGACTGACCGCCACCACCGGCACCGGCAAGTGCAACGACGCCAAGCGCCGCGCCGTCGCGCCGGTCACGGATGGAACAACCACCGCCGCCGGCTGTAGGAATTTCAGGCTGGCTTCAATGCTCACGGCGATGAGGTGTTCGGGCCGCACCAGGCCGGTGAGTTCGACTCCGGCGAATTGTTCCTGCACCGAAATGCGCCGGCGCGTTGGCTCAACGGCAGCGGCGATCTTGGCCAGCATCGCGACCGCCTCGACCGGAAACGCGCCCATGGCGGACTCCCCGGACAGCATCACGCAATCCGTGCCGTCGAGAATCGCGTTGGAAACATCCGTCGCCTCGGCGCGCGTGGGCAGCCGATAGGCGGTCATGGATTCGAGCATCTGCGTGGCAGTGATAACCGGTTTCGCCCGGAGGTTGGCGCGATGCATGATGTCTTTTTGCACAATGGCAATGCGCTCAATCGGCACCTCGACGCCGAGATCGCCGCGGGCAATCATGATGCCGTCGGCGGCGTCGAGAATCTCGTCGAGCCGGTCGAGCGCGCGCGACCGTTCGATCTTGGCGATGAGAAACGGTTGCCGGCCGCACCGCTGCGCCGCCGCGCGCACCACGTTCAAGTCAGCCGCGCTTTCAACAAACGACTGACTCACTGCGTCCACGCCGTTTTTGAGCGCGAACTCGAGGCATTCGCGGTCGCGCTCGGTGAAGGCGCTGACGCCGAGGTCAATGCCCGGCAGGTTCAATCCTTTGCGCGCGCGCAGCTCCCCTCCCACTTTCACGACACAGGCGACGTCCGCTCCGTTCACGCCGGTCACTTCGAGTTGGACGTAACCGTCGTTGAGCGAGAGCAGGTTGCCGGGCGTCACTACCTTTGGCAGCTTGGCGAAACTCACCGACACGCGCTGCTGGTCCCCGACGATATCATCGGTGGTGAGCGTGAATCCGTCGCCGGTCTTCAACTGGATTTTCTCGACGCCGAAGTTACCGATGCGCATCTTCGGCCCGGACAAGTCCGCCATGATGGCGACGCGCTGGCCGGCCGCCCTTCCGGCGGCTCGGATATATTGGATGACGCGCCGGTGGATGTCGAAGTCGCCGTGAGAGAAGTTCAATCGGGCAACGTTCATGCCGGCGCGGATCATTTGCCGGAGGATGGCCGGTGATTCTGAGGCCGGGCCGATGGTGGCGACGATCTTGGTCCTCGGGTGCATGGTCAGGTCAGGAGATTCCTCCCAAAACGGTTTGCCGGCATCGGATGGTCTCGTTCATCATGGTATTCGCCTTTGACTTATTTCGCTTTCTCTAGAGCGGCCACCTTGCCGAGTCGCCGCAGGTGTCTTTCGGCTTGACTGTAATCCGCCGCCAGGAACGTCTGAACCAGGTCCCATGCGACTGCTGGGCCCACCGTGCGGCCGCCCATGCACAGGACGTTCATGTGGTCGTCTTCAACCCCTTGCCGGGCCGAAAAGTGGTCGTGAATGAGGGAGGCGCGGACGCCTCGAATCTTGTTAGCGCAAACAGCGGCCCCCACGCCGCTGCCGCAAATGGCGATACCGCGCGCCACCTGGCCGGAGGCCACAGCCTTGGCCAGCGGGGTGACATAGTCAGGGTAATCATCGTCGGATCTGAGTTTGTGGGCTCCGAAATCAACCACTTCGTGGCACGCGCCGCGAAGCTGGGCGACCAATTCTTCCTTTAGACCAAAGCCGCCATGGTCGGTGGCAATGCCTATTTTCATGATCTTCCTTTCACTTTGTGGATTCCCTCAGCCGACGCATGGCCGTTTCGATCCCCTGGCTGGCCCCAAAGATAGAGGTCCCAGCCACTAACACGTTCGCGCCTGCTGCCACTCCCAGCGGAGCCGTTGTCTCATCAATCCCGCCATCGAGTTCGAGCTCGCATTCGGGCCGGACTTGCTGAATCATCCGCCCCACGCGTTGGACCTTGGGCAAGGTCGAATGGATAAAGTGCTGATGTCCGAACCCCGGGTTCACCGTCATGACCAGCACAAGGTCCAGGTCAGGCAACACCTCCTCCAAAACTGCAGCGGAGGTTGCGGGGTTGATGGCCAACCCGACCCGTTTGCCCAAGTCTTTTACCCGGTGAATCGTCCGATGCAGATTGTTATTGCCCTCCCAATGCACGATAAAGGAATCGGAGCCGGCCTCGACGAATTCGTCGAAGAAAAAGTCCGGGTCGGAAATCATCAGGTGCGTTTCCAGGGACAACCGCGTCACCTGGCGAAGCGATTTGACAATTGGCGCGCCCATCGAAATGTTGGGCACGAAATGGCCGTCCATCACATCCACGTGAATGCGGTCCGCTCCACAGCGTTCAGCTTCGGCCAGTTGCTCGCCCAAGCGGGCGAAATTGGCGGCGAGGATCGAAGGAGCAATTTTGACGGCGTTTTGAGGCATGGGGGCTTGGCCCAGTTGGTTTACGCGGCGGCTTTTACACCCTTCCGCTCGGCTGTGATTCGCTTCCTTGGTTCCTGCTTCACCGTGGAGGCCTCGAAGATTCTCTGAACAGCGCCATCCAGACGGGCGTTGAACTCGGCATCGGATTGCTGCGCTGTCAATCCCTCGAGCAAAGCCCGCGAAAAGCTCGCGACGACACCCCAATTCCTGCGCAGCCGGGCGTTGGCTTCGTCCCGCGAGTAACCTCCCGATAACGCAAGCACCCTCACGACCTTGGGATGTCTGACGCAATCGGCATACAAATCGTCTTGCTCTGGCGGAGTGAGCTTGAGGAAGACGAGTTGTCCGGGAAGCAGCCTGTCGAGTTTTTCGAGTATAAAGATCTTAAGAAAGGCCTCGGCTCTGGCTTTCTCGGGGCAATCAATATCCACTTCCGGTTCGACGATGGGCACCAGGCCTGCTGCAAGGATTTGCGCAGCCACCTCGAACTGCTGATCTACGATGTCTCTAATTCCAGCGAGGTTCAGCTTGTTGATCACCGAACGCATCTTGGTGCCGACAATGCCCTTCGATTTGCCTTTTTTGAGGAGCGTAGCGAGCTGAGGCATAGATTTCATCAAGCGCACGCCGTTTCTCTCCTCCGCAAGGCCGTTGTCCACTTTCAGGAACGGGACGATTCGTTTCACATTCCAGAGATAGCCCGCCGTGGGCAGCCCCTGGATGTCCCTATCCATGGTGTTCTCAAAAAGGATGGCGCCAAGGATCCGGTCGCCGTTGAAGCTGGGGCTGGTGATGATGCGGGTGCGCATCCGGTGCACAATCGCATACATCTCATCTTCGTCGGACCACGATCCCTCTTCGATGCCATAGGCAGCTAACGCTTTGGGCGTGCTGCCGCCGCTCTGGTCCAGCGCGGCAACAAAGCCGGGCTGATGTTTCATTTTCTGCAATTGTTGTTCGTTGAAGCCAAGTGCATTCATAACGCATTTCTTAATCTCCGGTAACGCCCGATGAGGTTGTTGGTCGAGCTGTCGTGAGAAAGCCTTGGTTCGACGATACTTTCCAATTCGGGAATAATCCGTTGTGCCAGAACCTTGCCGAGTTCGACGCCCCACTGGTCAAAAGAGTCAATTTCCCAAATGGCACCCTGGGTAAACACGATGTGTTCATACAGGGCAATCAACTTGCCCAGGGACTCGGGGCTGAGCCTTTCGGCAAGGAGGGTGTTCGATGGACGGTTGCCCTCGAAAACTCGGTGGGGGACCAGCCAGTCCGGCGTGCCATCGGCCTTGACCTGATCGGCAGTCTTGCCAAAGGCGAGCGCCTCGGCTTGGGCGAACACATTGGCCAGAAGCATATCATGGTGCGGGCCTAGCGGGGTCAGCGCACCGGAAAAGGCGATAAAATCGCACGGTATGAGCCTGGTTCCCTGGTGAATGAGTTGATAAAAGGAGTGCTGTCCGTTGGTGCCGGGCTCTCCCCAGTAAATGGGGCTGGTCTCGTAATCCACGGTCCGCCCGTCCAGGGTCACGTGTTTGCCGTTGCTCTCCATGGTCAATTGCTGCAGATAAGCCGGAAACCGCTTCAGGTACCGCTCATAGGGCAGAACCGCTACTGTGTGGGCACCAAAGAAATCGTTGTACCAGATGGACAGCAATCCCATGAGCACCGGCAAATTTTGCTCGAATGAAGCCGTGCGGAAGTGCTCATCCATTTCATGGAAGCCGCCGAGCATGGCGCGGAAGTTCGCCGGGCCGATGGCGATCATGGTCGAAAGGCCGATGGCGGAGCCCATGGAGTAACGACCTCCGACCCAGTCCCAGAAGCCGAACATGTTTTCGGTGTTGATGCCGAAGTCCGCGACTTTGTCCGCATTGGTGGAGACGGCCACAAAATGGCTGGCGATTGCCTTGTCGTCCTCGCCCAGGCCTTGTAGCAGCCAGTCACGCGCGCTTCGGGCATTGGTCATGGTCTCCAGCGTCGTAAATGTTTTCGAGGAGACGATAAAGAGCGTTTCCGCTGGATCGAGGGCGCGGGTGGCTTCGACAAAATCAATCCCGTCAACATTCGACACAAACCGGAAGATCATGTCGTGCATGGTGTAATGCCGAAGCGATTCGTAGGCCATGACCGGACCGAGGTCTGAGCCACCAATGCCGATGTTGACGACGTTGCGAATCCGTTTCCCCGTGTGGCCCAGCCAGGAGCCGTTGCGGACCCGTTCCGCAAAATCCGCCATGCGCTCCAACACTTCATGGACCTGCGGCACGACGTTCTTGCCATCCATCAGGATGCTGGCCTCTTTGGGCGCCCGCAGAGCCACGTGCAGCACCGCTCGGTTCTCGGTGACGTTGATTCGGTCGCCCCGGAACATGGCATCGATCCGCTCCCTTAGTCCGGATTCAGTTGCCAGTTCGAAGAGCAGCTTCAGAGTCTCATCGGTGATGCGGTTTTTCGAGTAATCCAGGTAAAGGCCCACGGCCTCCAAAGTCATCCGTTCGCCGCGTTTCGTATCCTGAGCGAACAAGTCACGCAGGTGCAAATTGCGCGCCTGGTTAAAGTGTGCTGCCAAAGCGCTCCAGCCTTTGCGCTTGGTCAGAGGTTGAACCTTAATTGGTGGAGCTGACATGAAGTTATCCTTTCTTTAGCGCGTTGCTCTTGGAGGCAATCACGGCGAGCAATTCGTCCCAGGACTTCACGAAAGCGTTGGTCCCGTCTGCCTGCAGCTGAACGGCCAGCGTGTCTAACTCGACGCCGGCCTCGCTGAATTGTGCCAGCACGCTCTCGCAATCGCCTCCATCGGCCGACATGATCGAGCCGAGTTCGCCGTGGTCGGCCAGGGCCAGCAATGTGGCTTCCGGCATCGTGTTAACGGTGAATGGGGCCGCCAGCGCTTTGATATAGAGCACGTCCGAGGCTTTAGGATCCTTGGTGCCAGTACTGGCCCAAAGCAGCCGTTGCGGCCGGGCACCCGCGTTAAAGGCGCGCTGCCAGCGAGGTGAATCCAACAGCTCCCGGTAAGCTTTGTAAGTGCGGTTAGCCATCGCAATTCCCAGTTGATTATTCAAAACGGGAGGGACTTTTCCCGCCACCGCGCCATCCCAGCGGCTGACGAAGACCGAAGCGACCGAAGCGACATCCGGCTTGAGGCCAGCGGCGATGCGTCGCTCGATTCCGCGCATGTAAGCATCCGCCGCGGCAAGATACTGCTCGCGCGAAAACAGGAGCGTTACGTTGACAGGTATGCCGGCGAAGATCGCTTCTTCAATGGCTGGCATGCCCTCTTTCGTGCCGGGAATCTTGATGAACACGTTGGGCCTGGCTGCGCGGGCGCGCAGTTCCTTTGCGGCCGCCAAGGTGCTGGCGGCGTCGTATGCCAGGACGGGCGACACCTCCAGGGAAACCCATCCATCCATACCGTTGGTTTGGTCGAAGGTTGGCCGGAAAAGATCCGCCGCCTTGATGATGTCCTCGAGTGCGAGCTCGAAAAACAATGGTTCACCAGATTCTCCCTGTCGCTCCCGAATTGCGGCATCGTAGGCGCTGCTTTTCTTGATAGCATGATCGAAGATGGTCGGATTGGAGGTCAGACCGGTGACGGAGAGCTCATCGACGTAGCGTTTGAGCGTTCCACAGTTGAGCAAGTCGCGGGTGATGTTGTCGAGCCAGAGGCTCTGGCCGAGGTTGTGCAGTAGTTTCGTCGCTTTCATGTTTGTTCGTTTCTCAAAGCAGGGCTTCCTGCGCCTGGAGCTCGACCCTTAGTTTGGCCGTGCGCCCAGCGGAACTTGTCAGTTCACGGAGCCGCTCAAAAACTGAGGGCTTGAGCATCTCCTCCGTGCATCGCCAGCGCCAATTGCCAGTGGCAACGCCAGGCACGTTCATCCGGCCCTCGACACCCAGATTCAACAGGTCCTGCAGCGGAGCAATAGCGACGCCGGACTTGGATGACCACACCGAGCCGATGAACTCCCAAACGACTTCGCCAGTCCCGTTGCTGACCTTTCCCGCATAATTCCTGGCGATCTGGCGAACCTGCTCGGGCAGGGATTCAAACCAGCCCCGAGTGGTGTTGTTGTCATGCGTCGCCGTGTAGCCGACCGTGTTCGGGACGCAATTGTGGGGGAGATGCGGATTACCCGGATCGCCATCGAAGCCGAATTGGAACACTCGCGTTCCCGGCAGCTCGAACTTATCGCGAAGCGCCACAACGTCTGGAGTGATAATGCCGAGGTCTTCGGCAATGAAAGGCAGATGGCCCAGTTCCGCCCGGACGGCCTCGAAGAAAGCAGCGCCGGGCCCGGGGACCCAATGCCCGGGTTCAGCGGTCTTAGCCGTCGGCGGGACATGCCAGGCCGCGCAAAACCCTCGGAAATGGTCGAGCCTGATCAAGTCCACGTGAGACAGCAACGACTTCAGGCGGTCAATGTACCAGCGATAATCCGAGCGGCGAAGCGCCTCCCAGTCGTACACGGGATTGCCCCAAAGCTGTCCTTCGGCACTGAAATAATCTGGAGGCACCCCCGCTACGAACCGCGGTCGGAGATTGGCATCGAGTCGGAAACACTCGGGGTTGGCCCAAACATCGCTGGAATCGAGCGATACGAAAAACGGTAAGTCGCCGATGAGAAACACGCCCCGCTCATGGGCGTACTGCTTTAACCGGTTCCCCTGGCGGGACACCAAAAACTGCCCGAATCGGCTCTCTTCAATCGCATCTGCCAGGTCGTGGCGCGCGCGCGCCAAGGCCGAAGGATCGCGCCTGAGCAATTCCTCTGGCCAGTCCAGCAGATCAGCCCCTCGCAGGTGCGCTTTTAAGGCACGAAAGAGCGCGTAATCGTCCAGCCAATGAGCCTCTTCCGAACAGAATCGCTCGAAGTCGGCCCTTAGATCCGGGCGCGGGGAGGAGTCAAAATTTCGCCAGGCCTGGTCGAGCAACAGGTGCTTGAAAGCGATGACCGCATCGAACTCAACCTCGCTCTTCAGGAGGCGCCGGCCCGCTTCACAATCACTTGGATTGAGCAATCCGTCCTCGACCAAAAGTTCCGGGCTGATCAGCAGTGAATTGCCCGCGTAAGAAGACAGGCATGAGTAAGGCGAGTTGCCACAGCCGGTGGGCCCCAATGGCAGCGCCTGCCACCATCTCTGGCCGGCATCGTGAAGCCGGTCCACCCAAGCAAAGGCGGCTGGCCCCACGTCGCCAATACCGTAAGGCGTGGGCAGCGAGGTCACATGCATCAACACCCCAGAGCTACGGTGCCCGGGCATGAATGGCGGAAGCTCGAATCGAGGTTCGGAGGAGGTCATCGGTCTCCATTCCTAGCTGGGACTCCGCGAGCGGAGGAGGCCACAGCCTTGTCCACGATTTGGCGCGCTTCGGCCACGATGGCATCCAGGTGTTCCTGGTTGATTAGGCTCTCCGCGTAGATCTTTAGGATATTTTCCGTTCCGGAGGGCCGCGCCGCAAACCACCCATTGGTCGCAACCACCTTCAACCCGCCAATCGGCGCGCCATTTCCAGGCGCACGAGTCAATCTCGCGGTGATGGGCTCACCGGCGAGTTGTGACTCTTGCACGGCGTCCGGAGAAAGGTTCGCCAGTGCTGCCTTCTGTTTGGCGGAGGCGGGGAGATCCAACCGCGTGTAATAAGGCTGCCCAAAACGCCCCGAGATTTCGCGGAAATGTTCGCCTGGCTCCTTGCCGGTCACCGCTGTCAATTCAGCCGCCAGCAAGTCCATGATCGGGCCGTCTTTATCGGTCGTCCAAACCGTTCCATCCCGGCGCAGAAAGCTGGCACCGGCGCTCTCCTCGCCGCCGAAGCAGAGAGAACCGTCGAACAACCCGGGGGCGAACCACTTGAACCCAACCGGCACCTCACAAAGCTGGCGGCCGCAGTCGCTCACCACCCGATCAATAATGCTGCTGCTGACCAGTGTTTTGCCAATAGCGGCTTCCGCCCGCCAACAGGGGCGATGGCCGAGCAGGTAACGGATGGCCACGGCCAGGAAATGGTTCGGGTTCATCAGGCCGGCTGAGGGCGTGACGATGCCATGGCGGTCCGAATCTGGATCGTTGCCGAAGGCGACGCGGTACTGATCCTTCAGACCGACCAGACCGGCCATTGCGCAAGGGCTCGAACAATCCATCCTGATCTTGCCGTCATGATCCACCGTCATGAACGAGAAGGTCGGGTCGAGCCTGGAATTGACGATCACGATGTCCAGGCCGTACCGGGTGTTAATCGGTTCCCAATAGGGCAACGCGGCGCCGCCCAGCGGGTCCACGGCCAACTTGAGGCCCGCGTCGCGAATGGCCGTCATGTCCACGACCTGTTCCAGATCCTGGACGTAGGGCCAGATCAGGTCTTCCTGATGAGTGGTCGGCGCCTTAATGGCTGTGGCAAATGGGAGCCGACGCACCTCGGCATTCCTTCGTTTCAGGAGCTCGTTGGCCCGGTTCTCGATCCAATGCGTGACGTCAGTGTCGGCTGGCCCACCATTGGATGGATTGTACTTAATGCCTCCATCCTCGGGTGGGTTATGGGAAGGCGTGGTGATGATTCCGTCAGCAAGCCGTCGCTGACGTCCGCGGTTATGGACGAGAATCGCTCGCGAAATGACCGGGGTCGGTGTTACGCCATCGTTGCGCTGAAGGATCGTCCAGACTTGGTTGGCGGCCAGGACCTCCAGTGCGGTCCATTGTGCCGGGCCCGAGAGAGCGTGGGTATCCCGGCCCAGGTAAAGCGGGCCGTCCGTGCCCTTCATGCGCCGGAACTCACAAATCGCCTGGGCAATTGCCAAAATGTGCGCTTTGGTAAACGTGCCTCGCAACGAGGAGCCCCGGTGGCCGCTGGTGCCGAAGCTGACCCGCTGAGTCGGGTCAGCAAAATCCAGTTGGCACTCATAATAGTCCCGTTCCAGCCGACCCACGTCCACCAACATGGACTCCGGGGCCGGTTTGCCGGCGCGTGGCGAGAGGGAGCTGTTCATGACACTGGGCACGGCTGCGCCGTCCAGATTTCGCTCGCGTACTGCGCAATAGTGCGGTCGCTGGAGAACTTGCCGGAGCCGGCCACGTTCAAGATCGCCTTGCCGGCCCAGGCCTTGGTTTCGGCATACAAGCTCACTAGATGCTGATCGGCTTCCAGGTATGACTTCAAGTCCGCCAGATGAAGGTAGTAGTCGCCGCTGGTCAGCAGCGTGTCCAGGAGCGGGGAGAAGATGCCGGGCTCCTTCGGGCTGAAGTGGTCGACCAGAATCGAGTCCAAGGCCAGTCGCGTTTCCGGCTCGTTCTCATAGTGCCAGCGCGGATCGTACCAGCCCCGGGTATGGGCCACCTGTTCCGCGGTCAATCCGAACAGGAAAAAATTCTCCTCGCCCGCCTCCTGAACCATTTCGATGGTGGCCCCGTCCCGGGTGCCGATGGTTAGGGCGCCATTCATCATGAATTTCATGTTGCTGGTGCCGCTGGCCTCGTAACCGGCGGTGGAAATCTGATTCGACACATCGCTGGCTGGTATGAGCCGTTCAGCGAGGCTCACACAATACTCCGGCAGGAACAGTACTTTGATCCGTCCACGCGTGGACGGGTCGGCGTCTATGACCGCGGCCAGGTTGTTGATGAATTTGATGATGAGCTTGGCCAAGTGATAGGCCGGCGCCGCCTTGCCGGCGAAGAAGAATGTCCGCGCTGGCTGTTCGAGCTTGGGGTTCTCGCGCAAGCGGTGGTAGAGCACGACCACGCGTAGTGCGTTGAGCAATTGCCGCTTGTATTCGTGGATGCGCTTGATCTGGCAATCGAAGATGGTGTCCGGATCCACGGCCTGTCCGGTGGCGGTCTTGAGCCAGTCGGCGAATTTCACTTTGGCCTGGCGTTTGGCGTTGCGGAAGGACTCTTGAAAGCCGGAATCGCTGGCCAAACGATTGAGTCGTCTCAACTCGTCCAGATCGGCAATCCAGCGATCGCCAATGGCCTCTGTAATGGTGTTGGCAAGCGGTGGGTTGGCTTGCAACAGCCAACGCCTGGGCGTGACTCCGTTGGTCTTGTTGTTGAAGCGTTCAGGAAAGAGTTCAGCCAAATCCTTGACCGTAACCGTTCGCAGCAGGTCCGAATGAATCGCCGCGACCCCGTTGGTGCTGTGCGAGCCGACAATGGCAAGATTGGCCATGCGGACCCTCCGAACGGGTCCTTCTTCGATGAGGCTGACGTTTGCCACCCGTGCTTCGTCCCCAGGGTAGCGCGACCGGACGTGATCCAAGAGCCGGCGGTTGATCTCGAAAATAATCTCCAGGTGCCGCGGCAGCATGTCTTGAAACCATTGGACCGGCCATTTCTCAAGTGCCTCGGGAAGCAGGGTATGGTTAGTGTACGCCATTACGTTCCTGGTGAGCTCCCAAGCCTGGTCCCAATCCAGCTGCGCTTGGTCCAGCAAGATCCGCATCAACTCCGGCACAGCCATCGAGGGATGCGTGTCGTTGAGTTGGATGGCGACTTTTTCGGGCAGTTGGCTCCAGTCGTCGTTGGTCTGCCGGAAGCGTCGCACCAAGTCCCCCAGCGAACAGGCAACGAGGAAATATTCCTGAATAAAGCGCAGGCCTTGGCCGAGGCTGGTGGAATCATCCGGATAGAGCACCCGGGTGAGCGATTCCGCAGTCAAAGTCTCCGCAACGGCGCTGACGAAATCACCGTGGCTGAATGTTTTGAAATCGAAAGAAGCGGGAGTGGTCGCGGCCCACAGACGGAGGGTGTTGATGGTCTTGCCGCCAAAGCCCACGACGGGCCGATCGTAGGGCACACCGATCAATTTCGAGGGTCGACCCGGAATGGGTTGCAGGCTTCCGCCACGCACCTCGAACGAACAGTTCAACGGGACTTCGATTGTCTCTCGTGGCCGGGCCACCTCCCAGGGGTCCGGGTTGCGCAACCAATTGTCCGGCTGTTCCTGCTGCCAGCCGTCCTTGATGCTTTGTTTGAAGATGCCGTATTCATAACGGAGGCCATAACCCATTGCCGGCAGGGCCATCGTCGCCATCGAATCCAGAAAACACGCAGCTAATCGTCCCAGCCCGCCGTTGCCCAGGCCGGCGTCCGGCTCTTGTTCGAAGAGTTCTACCGGGTCAACACCCTCCTGCTTCGCCGCGTCCTTGACGAATGGATCCAGCAGGAGATTGGTGATATTATTGGCGAGCGAGCGCCCAACCAGGTACTCCATCGAGAGATAGTAAACACGCTTGGGGTTCTTTCGAGCATAGTGTGCTTCCGTGCGGACCCAGCGTTGCGACAGGAGGTCACGCACCGACCGGGCCAGCGCCTCGAAACGCTCGCGCGACCCCGCCGCTTCCAGCGGCATGACATTGTCGAAGATCAAGTGTCGCTCATAAGAAGCATTCCCCGAGCCCGAGAACTGAATGGGGCCGCAGCCGTACTGCTCAAGGAGTTCCGCCTCCTTCATTTGGGTTGTCCCATTGTCGGGTGGGCGGACCTCGGATGACCCGCGCCGTGCTCTTGCCCGGGACCGATTAGGTTTGTGCGATAATTCAGGGAGCTGGCTCGTTGGTGTCAGAGTTGTGCTATCCATATCGTCCTCGTTAGTCTGTTTTTTTCGATGGAAAATGCGCGGTCGTGCCTTGCGTGTAGACCGGACGGCGGCTCACCGGTTGGCCGGCCAGGTCCACCCATCCATCTCCGGCTTGTCGATGCCATTCTCATACGCGTAGGTCTGGCATTCGAGTTGCAGGATCCGCAGCTTTTCCTTCGCGTGAGCGCCCGTCGCGCGCAGAGTGGGCACGCGATCGATTACGTCCATCGCGATGGTGAAGCGATCAACCTGGTTCTGAATGGCCAGGTCAAGCGGGGTATTGATATTGCCTTTTTCTTTGTAGCCCCGAACGTGCAGATTTTTATGGTTGGTGCGGCGGTACGTGAGCCGGTGAATCAACCAGGGATAGCCATGAAAGTTGAAGATGATCGGCTTGTTCTCCGTGAACAGGGTATCGAAGTCCCGGTCAGACAGGCCGTGCGGATGCTCGCTGGACGGCGTAAGCCGGAAGAGATCGACCACGTTGATAAACCGGATCTTGAGGTTGGGGAACTGCTCGCGTAACAGAATGATGGCCGCGAGTGATTCCTTGGTGGGGATGTCTCCGGCGGAGGCGATGACAACATCTGGCTCCGTTCCCTCGTCGTTGCTCACCTGCGGCCAAATGCCGAGCCCTTTAGTGCAGTGCACAATGGCCTGGTCCATCGACATGTATTGGAGATGTTTCTGTTTGTCAGAAACAATCACGTTGATGTAGTTGGTGCTCTTGAGACAGTGATCAGCCACGCACAGGAGTGAATTGGCATCCGGCGGCAGGTAAATCCGGCAGACTTCGGGACTTTTGTTCACTACCAGGTCGAGGAAGCCTGGGTCCTGATGCGTGAAGCCATTGTGGTCTTGGCGCCAGACCGTCGAAGTGATCAATAGGTTGAGCGAGGAGATAGGCGCTCGCCAGGACAAGCCGCGGCAACTCTCCAGCCATTTGGCGTGCTGGTTGAACATCGAGTCAATCACGTGCACGAACGACTCGTAGGTGGAGAAAAACCCATGGCGCCCCGTCATCAGATACCCTTCAAGCCAGCCTTCGAGAGTGTGTTCCGATAGCAGTTCCATTACCCGGCCGTCGGGGGCCAACTCGCCGCCATCGGCATCTTCGGGCAAGTAATCGGCCAGCCACAGCTTCTTGCTGACCTCATAGACATTATCCAGTTTGTTGGACGTGTTTTCGTCGGGCCCGAAGACGCGGAAGCTCTGCATGTTGTTGCGCATGATATCCCGCAAAAAGCGCCCTAGAGGTCGCGTGTTCTCGGCGGATGTCGCGCCCGGTGCCTCCACCTTCACCGCGTAGTCCCGGAAATTGGGGAGGCGCAGCGGCTTGCGCAGCAATCCGCCATTGGCGTGGGGATTGGCGCTCATGCGCCGCGCGCCTTTGGGTGCCAGTGCTTTGAGTTCGGGAATTAACCGGCCGGTTTTGTCGAAAAGTTCCTCGGGGCGGTAACTGCGTAGCCATTCCTCCAACTGTTTTAAATGCGCCGGGTTTTCCCGCACGCCCGCCAATGGCACTTGGTGCGACCGCCAAAAGCCTTCGACCTTGTGACCGTCCACTGATTTGGGGCCCGTCCAGCCCTTAGGGCTGCGCAAGACGATCATGGGCCAGCGGGCGCGCGTCGCTGTGCCGTTGGCGCGGGCTTCCTGTTGGATGCGCCGGATTTCGAGCACACAGTTCTCAAGAGTCGCCGCCATTTTCTGATGCATCTCTGCCGGGTCGGAGCCCTCGACGAAATAAGGGGTCCAGCCATAGCCCACAAAGAGGGATTCCAATTCGTCGTGCGAGATGCGGGAGAGCACGGTGGGATTGTTGATCTTGTAGCCGTTGAGCTGCAGAATCGGCAGCACCGCCCCGTCCCGGATCGGGTTCAGGAACTTGTCGGAATGCCATGCAGCAGCCAACGGACCGGTTTCGGATTCTCCATCTCCAACCACTACGGCGACCAGCAGGTCGGGGTTGTCGTACGCGGCGCCAAAGGCGTGAGAGACGCTATAGCCCAACTCGCCGCCCTCGTGAATCGAACCGGGGGTTTCCGGCGTGCAGTGACTGCCGATGCCGCCCGGGAAGGAAAACTCTTTGAAGAACTCGCGCATCCCGGCCTCATCCTCGCCCTTGTTCGGGTAAACCTCTGAGTAGGTTCCCTCGAGGTAAGCCGGGGCCAGCACGCCAGGCGCGCCGTGCCCCGGTCCGGCCATGAAGATCGTGTTCAGATCGTACTTTTTGATCAGCCGGTTGAGATGGATGTAAATGAAGCTCAACCCTGGACTGGAGCCCCAATGACCGAGCAACCGCTGTTTGATCTGTTCCACTTTGAGCGGTTCGCGCAGCAGTGGATTCTCCCGAAGATAGATCATCCCGGCGGCCAGGTAATTGCATGCCCGCCAATAGGAGTCAATTTTGCTGAGCTCATCCTTGGACAATGTGGGTGGCGGCGTTCGGCGCGCTTCGTCGCGCCGAATGCTTTTTTGATCGTCTATCATGATTGCGGTTTCTCTCATGTTTGTGCTTTTGTCATTGCCGTCCAGATCACTGACCCGGACCGGCGGTTTTGGTCTTATACGGTTTCAGTGATTGCTGTTAATTGTCTCTGTGGGACGCGATCTCCTGTTTCCCTTGCGAACAAATCAGTCGCTTGGTTTCACGCACAATCGTCAAATCCTCCCTGGTTGCAGTGACCAGGATCCGCCCGTGCGAGGCATGAGTGGCGATGTCCGCATCGGGCTTGCAGCGCGCGTTGGCGGTGGTGTCGAGTTCCAACCCCAGATGGCCAAGCTTTTCACAGACGAGCTCCCGGACCTGCGCGGAATTCTCGCCGACGCCGGCTGTGAAGACCAATCCATCAACCCCACCCAGCGTTGCAGCCATCGCGCCAATAGTTTGCACCAGCCGGTGGATATAGACTTCCAAGGCCAGGCGAGCGTCAGGGCTGTTTGGGGCCTCTTTGAGAATTTGGCGCATGTCCGAGGAAATCCCGGAGATGCCGAGCAAGCCGGACTCGTAGTTCAGCGCGTGGTCGAGTTGTTCCACCGTCAGCCCCTTCTCTCGCAACAGGTAGAGCAGCACGCCCGGGTCCAGGCTGCCGCCGCGCGTCCCCATGACGGCTCCTTCAAGCGGCGTGAAGCCCATGGACGTATCCACACAAATGCCGTTGCGGACGGCTGACACGGACGCTCCGTTGCCCAAATGAGCAATGACGAGGCTCGAACCGCTTCGACCCAACATTTCGGCCGCCCGCTTGGCGCAGTAGGCGTGGCTCAAACCATGAAATCCGTAGCGATGAATTCCCCAATCTGTCGCCCAGACCCGGGGGAGGGCGTAGGTTTGGGCTGCCGCAGGCAGGGTGCTGTGGAAGGCCGTGTCGAATACAGCCACTTGCGGAACCCAAGACAGAATTTGCTCGATGGCGCGAATGCCCAGCAAGCTGGCTGGGTTGTGCAGCGGGGCAAGTTCGCTCAGCTCGTCGATGGCGCTCTGGACCTCTGGTGTTATCCGCACTGCGGCGGTGAAACGCCTGCCTCCGTGAACCACGCGGTGCCCGACAGCATCAATATCCTGGAGCCCATCGAGGGGGGCCGATGGTCCGGCCTGCAAATCCGCCAGGATGCGCGCGAGCGCTTCGCTGTGCTCGCGCAGGTGAAGCTCCTCCCGAATCTGCGGCTGGCCCGCGCACCGGAAATCCAATCGGGTCGGCCGGGTCGTCCAATCAATGACGCCCCCGGCCAAAAGCAGCTCCTGCCTCGCCTCAAAGAGGCTGAACTTAAGGCTGCTGGAACCGGAGTTGCAAACCAGGATTTTCATTTTCCGAAGAACCATGTCAGGCCAATCATCCCGGTGACGTCGTTCAGACCGAGGTTTGGCCTGTCAATCCCCGCGCAAGACATGTGCAGGTACTTGACTTCACCGGTCAGCGCGAGGTGATCCCGCACAAACCAATGCACGCCAATAGCGGGTTGCAGGTTAAACTCGAACGTGCCGCCAAGGTCCGGATGCTGGATCCCAGTCGCCGTGACACCCGCGCCAGCATCGAAAAACGGAATCCAGCGTGTTCCAGTCGCAAAGTTGTAGCGTAAATGAGGCGTAAATCCCACTAACCACTCGCTCGACGGAGAGTACTGGGCGCCCCCAAATAGCTCTATTCGGTATTCGAAGTTACCACGATACCAATGGCCCCCGCCGAGCACCGCCCCTAGCATGTGGCCATAAGACAGGCTGGTCAGAGCCAAGTCGTGGGCTTGGGTGCCCCCGAAGGCCGCCATTCCCACGCCAACGCCAGCCTCCACGCTGAACGAGCAGGTTGTGGAACGAAAGCCTTGCCCCACACCGTCCTGCCAAATCGTAGATTTTGGCAGGCTCAACTCCGGCAACACCACCGAATTCGTCGTCGCCGATGGTGATTGCCCCGACACCTCCGCAGCACCCGTAACGGATGATTCCTGCGCTACGGAGATCGTAATCAGAACTGCGATTCTGGTATATGCATTCATAGGCTAATCTCCGTTAGACAAGCCATCCCACTTTGCAGTGAAGATGAAGACGTAACCGGCCAAACACCAAAGCGTGATGAGCATGGATATTCCTCCTTGGGATCATTTTATGTTCTCGAACACAGGCGCGATTTGCTGGGGCTCTCGTGCCTCGGTGGAGAAAGAATTGCGAGCGGTTGGGTGGAATTGTCCGGCAGGGAGTGCGGCCGGATCATGAGCCGGCCGCGCCCTAAGCGCGAGCACATCAAGCCATGTCCCTGAAGCGAGGACGACGGCGGGAGAACCTTTGTACGATGAACAGCGTCAAGGGGTTCGGAGATGGTTCTGAATTGCTTCAAAACGCGATGGATATTCAGCTTCCTTAGGCCGACTCCAATCCAAAGAGGTCTGTGGTGCTTAACCCGTCGCACACGAACTTCGAAGGTTTCGAATTCGAATGGAGCTGTCGGCACGAAGAATCGCTGTGGTTTCGCGGCGACTGGAATTAGAGTCTTCAAACGATCGAATCCTTTCACTCAAGGGTAACGGCGAGGCGGGGGGATTCTCCTCGCGGTGACAGATAGTGCGCGGGCCAGGCATCAATGGGCGTAATATCGGGGCCTGGATGGAATGTGCACCGGACGAGATTTTTGAGATTCAGGATCGCGGTTCCGCCCTGAGGCAAGCGAAAGTCGAGCGCGGCTGCGGAGAACAGCGTTCGTAACCGCTGCAGCCGCTCCGCCGGCAATCCCACCTTAATTTTGGCTGCCAGAAATACTCGGCTCCCGCCGGTCATTTCCACTTCCACAAAGACTACAGCAAATTCGCCTGTCTGCTTCGGGCTCCGGCGTCGCTCCAGCCGCGCCGGGTTGTTGAGATGGCTGCGCTCTCGGAATTCCTCCTCGGAAAGCTCGACCACGTCCACAATGTCCTCGGCATGTTTCCATGGAGGGGCATCTTTGCTGATCAGGTCAACCCGGTTGACCTGCGACGCCGCGAAGGTCGTGAGTGAAAAATCGCCGGCAATCGTAATGATATTCGTGGCGAATACTCTTGTGGATTGTATGCCCTTCAATATCGAGTCTACGTGGGCCGGATGGTCCTGGTAGAAACTCTCGACGGAGCCTGACTGAGTATGAATTCGAATTTCCATATTGTGCATGTTCAAGTGTCCATTCTCCCCGTAATGCGACGGATAGCTCTCGACGTTCGCCAACATTCTCGCGCCACATTCGTGAGGGCCGCTTTGGCGCGGGGAACTCGGTTCCTGCTCATATTGGTGAACGCAATTCGCATACAAACCCCACTTACGCAGCTAGCAGGCCAACTACCTCCAAAATGCAGAAAGTGCTCATTCTCACGTGGAAACGGCTCTGAAGCGACTTGTGGTTCAAGGCTCGAAATTTAGAGAATTCGAAAAAACAACCGCTCCTTGCGCTCGGTTTGGTTCCAGAAAACAGCGTGCCGCCCGATCGACGTTGTCTTCATCGGTCGTGCGGAATACTGTGCAGAACCGCTTGCAACAAAGCCTTCAACAGTTTTGCCCCAGCTCCATATGGAACTGTACCAGTCGGCTAGCGATGAACGCGGGACGAGATTCCCGCAGAAAGCTAAGTGGCCTCTGTGAGCGGTGCGGCAGGTTAGGAGGGGCTTCCCTTTGGGCGATGTGCGCCTCCTAAGGGAAAGTGATACGAGAGCTTGCGGCGGTTGCCTTTTGCGGCCGCGCGCCTCGCAAAATCCGACCGGCGGATGTCGTGGACGATAACGACGCACCGCTCATCCAAGGCACTGACAATACGGATTAGTTCCTGTGCTTCGCGCCGCGCAATTTCGACACAGAGTATCGTTAGATCGCCCTCTCCGGTCCGTCCTTTGAGTTCAGCCAGGAGAAAGTCCGCCCCGCGCAAGACCTCGGCCAGCTCGGGCCCTTTGGGGGTGAGAAGAAAGACCAATTGCTTGCCAAAAGCCAGCCGTTGCTCCATCAGCATTCCCAGGTAAGTCCCGGTCGCGAACCCCAGCCCGTAGGCCAGGGCAAACACAGGCTGGTTCATGTTCAGCAGGACCTTGGCGACGACGCTAATAAAGACAACCGCCTCGAAGAACCCGAGAACCGCGGCGAACGCGCGCCGGCCTTGGACGACCGAGACCATGCGGATGGTGCCCAAGGAAACGTCTGCGATCCGGGCCAGGACGATAACCCAGAACGTGACGAATACGGTGTGGTTCATAGCTGCATATCGTTCAGGTCGTGGGCCGTTGCGATGGGGATCGGTTCGGCGGTTGAGAGTCGGGTATGACCCCGGCCAAGATGGCGCGGCAAATGCCACGCCAGTGGAAGGCGAAGTCGATTGGGCGGTGCCGAAACCACGCCCGTGTCATACCGCCGTGCTCAGCCGTAATCTGCCGTAAACAACCAGTTCCATCCGCCTCGCGAATTGGCCAAGTCAACGTTTTCATACTCGTTCCGGGGTTTCTCAGGATTTCAAAACGGGAAATTAGGTTCATGTTTTTGTGCCCAATCCTTCCCTAATGCGACGGAAGGCTTTTACGGTTCGCCAAAAATCTTACCTCCACATTCGCCACAGCCGCTCCGGCGCATAAGCCTCGATTCTTGTTCGTATTATTAAATGCAACTCGCATACAAACCCGAGTTACGCAGCTTGCACGCCAACTGCCTTCCAGATGCAGGAGATACTGAGCCTCAATGGACAACGCCTGAGAAGTGACTCGTAGGGTGAGGCTCGAATTCTGGAAGGTTCGAAAAACAACTGTTCTTCGGATTCGGACTTCGACAAAGAAACGGGCGTTCAACCGTTCATCGCCCCGGACACGGTAAAACCCGCAGGTGTCTCGTCGCGCACAAGAAGTTTGGCGAAGGTTGGAACCTACTTGGCGCATTACGGGAGGAATGGACACACGTTTTCGATTTCTGGAAACAAACGGCCTTTGGCCCGGAGACGAGCCGGTTTCATGGCGGATTGCCATGACTGAGGAACGCAACCGGCAGGCGACCAAAATCCACAACGCGCTTGTCCCGGGCCCCGCCGGAATTCTGCTGCACCTTGAAGCCGCCAAGGGTACCACCGAAAGCAGGCTGCATGAACTTCTGCATTTTACGGGGAGTCGGAAGAACAATTGTTTGTTTTTCGAATCCTCGAGATTTCGAACATTATGCAACGAGGTGCTGCCATGTCGTTACACGTGGGAGCTGAGCATGTTATGCATGTTGGAGGCGCCTGGCACGGCAACTGCAAAGCAAACGTTCGTATGCGAATTGCATTCAACAATTTGAACGAAAGCCGCGTCTCCAAGGCCGGAGGCTTGGTCATTGCTCGAACGAACTTCCGGCTGTTATGAAAACCACATCCCGACAAAGCAAGGAAGCAGATTGGCCGAACATCGCGGCAGGATGCGCCTTGCCCCCGCGGGACCGCGTGCTCGAGGTCGCCTGTGGGATGTTCGCCGAGGCTGGTTTTCACGGAGCGCATTTTCGAGAAATCTGCAAACGCGCTGGGACCAATGTGGCTGGGATCTGCTACCACTTTAAGAGCAAAGAGGGACTTTATCAGGCGGTCTTGATGGAAGCTGGCCGGCGGCTTTCCGAGAGCGACAAGGACTTGGCCGCTTGCCGCGCTCATTTGCCGCCTAGCCAGAGGCTGCTAAACCTTACGGAATCCCTGCTGCAAAAACTGAGCGAACGGCACGCCTGGATTGCCAAGCTTCTGGCCCGTGAATTGTTGGAGCCAGCCTATGGGACCCGCTCCTACGTCGCCTCCGGCCTCGAGAGGGATTGTGTCCTGCTCCAGTATGTAATGAAAGATTTGCTCCGTGCTGATCCGAGCCCCGAAGCTGTCCGGCTTCATGCGCTGCATTTGATTGGCGAATGTGTTTTCTATTCTTTAGCGGCGGAGAACCCGAACCACCCCTTAACTCAGTTATCCGCGGGTTTCCAAGCTCGGGCACATTTGGCCCGGTTTCTCACCCAGCGTTCGTTGGCGGCGCTTCAAACAGGATCGGCGGAATTGAAGGTTTCCAATTCATGACCAGACATCCATCCATCTCGGCTGACGCGCGATCGGTGAAGCCCGCAGGGAGACCAGGTTCGTGGACGAAATGGCCCGTGCAGCTTTGCGTCAGCCGCTGGCTGCACGAGAGATTCGTTCCGCTAGTTACTCGGGTGCCGGCGAGGGTCTCGGTGGTGAATTGTTTCAAATCGTTAGTAAGAGTTGACCATGAAAAATCAAAGACAGCTTATGATCTACAATAATGATTTAGGGCTGCGCCCGATGAGCCTAGGATTCAAAGTGCTGACGTTCCTCAGTGCGGCCTTCGTGCTCGGCGGGTGCGGCAAACCGGCTGCCAGGCCGCCCGAAAAGCCTTTAGTGCGCACAGCGGAGGTCCAGCCGATGGACGGTCTTCGCTCCGACGGGCAGGCGTCTTACCTGGCACTGGTGAAGTTCGACCACGAAACGGACCTGAGCTTTAAAGTAGGGGGGATTCTTGTGAGCGTCGGACCGATCGCCGGCACGGATTGGGATGAGGGAACCCCGGTGAAAGCGGGCACGGTGCTCGCGGAGTTGAAGCAAGCTGACTTCACGAACGCGTTGAACTCGGCTCGCGCACACACGGACCTGGCGAGTAAGACTCTCGAACGTTTTCGCAAGCTGCGCGCCACCGATGCGATTTCGCAACAGGAACTGGATGTTACTGAAGCGGACTGGCGAACCGCCCAGTCCCAACTGGACCAGGCGGAGCAGAACCTTCGGGATTCGCGACTGCTGGCCCCCAAAGATGGGGTGGTGCTGATGCGCTATGTCAACTCGCGTGTGACAGTGGCTCCCGGCCAGCGAGTGCTTCGCGTTGCCGATACCAGCCTCATGTCGGTCGAGTTGGGATTGCCAGACCGGTTGATCGCCCGATTGACGCCAGGCAAGGAGGTGCCGGTCGAGGTGTCGGGGCTCGAGGGTCTGCCACCCTTCCGTGGCCGCGTGTCGGAGGTGGGAGTAGCGGCCAGCACCGAGGGTCGGTTATTTCGCGTCGTGATCAAAGTGCCAAACCCGGACGGGCTGTTGCGCTCCGGGATGACGGCGCGCATTCACGTCGGCGACACGCCGAGGGAAAAACCGGGGGCAGTCTGTGTTCCGCTCTCGGCTCTGGTCACCCTGGTTGCCGATGGGCGTTCGGCGGGAGCTGGTCCAGCTCAGTTGGGGGTCTTTGTTCTGCAGGATGGCAAAGCAGTAACCCGGGCGGTGAAGGCCGGAGACATTCTCAACAGCTCAATTCTGATAACCGAAGGGTTGCGTGCAGGAGAGCAGGTGGTGACCTCGGGAGCGAGTTTTCTCTATGACGGCGCTCCGGTCGAAGTTGCTACAGGCACTTTGGCTGCAAAGTAGCCCACGAAAGGAGGCAGGTTCCCATGTCAAAACCAGTTGAAAATGAAGTTGAAAAGGGCGGTCTGGCCCAGTTTTGTGTCGAGCACCGGGAGGTAAGCTGGCTGGCGCTGATTGCCGTGCTGGTGTGGGGCGGTCTATCCTACACTAAGCTCGGCCAGCAGGAGGACCCCACCATACCCCAGCGGACGGCCATGTTGGTCACCGTGTTCCCGGGTGCCACGGCCTCCAAAGTGGAAGAACTAGTGTCCAAGCCCATCGAGCGTAAAATCAGCGAACTCAAATCGATCGAGGAGATCAAGACCACGTCCCGGCCCGGCATCTCCACAATGACGATCAAGCAACTCCCCTCATCCACGGCCACCATTGACCAGGAGTGGGACAAAGTGAGGGCCAAAATCCAGGAGGTGCAGTTGCCCGAGGGCACGCGCACGCCGTGGCTCAATACCGATTTCGGCAATACCATCACGCTGCTGTTCGGCTTGGTCAGTCCTCCAATCACCGAGGCCGAGTGCGTCGCGCGGGCCAATCTGCTGCGAGATAGCCTAGCCGACCTCCGAAGAGCAGCGCCAGCTACAAATCATGCCGCCATAGCGGCATTCTTGCCCTCGATGGATGCGAATTCCATCGAGGTGCTTCGCGGTCGCTTCGAGGTGGCGGTCCGCGCGGCTGGTCTGGCCAAAGAGGTGCGGACGACTCAAGGAAACTCCTTCATGCTGGCCGACCTGGAAACGGCAGCGTGCCGGGCCGACCTCGAGCGCTTTATCGCCGAGTTCACTAGAATGATCATGGGCACAGACCGTGAATTGTACCACCCGGATTTCACCCGTCCTATATTGCTGATGGGAGACGAGTATCCGCTCCCTCAAATTCGAGCCTCGGCTCCGCCGCGTTACAGTTATCGCACTCTTGAGTTGCTGGCGCGCGATTTTGAGGATGACCTCAAGCAAGTTGAGGGCGTCGGCAAAGTCACCAAGGTGGCCATCGTACCGGAAACGGTGTACCTGCTCTTTTCAGATGCCAATCTGGCCGGTTACGGGTTGACTCCGGATATGGTGATGAGCTCCATCAGCGCGCGCAACGCGGTGATTCCCGGCGGCACGATGCGAACCGAAGGACGCAATTTCCCGGTGCAGCTCTCCGGCGAATACAAAACCGAAGGGGACATGCTGGGCACTGTGGTGGGGATGGGGCGTGGAGGGCCCCCGGTGTATCTGCGCGACGTTTTTGACGTCCGCCGCATGTATGAATCGCCCATTTCCTACAAGGCCGATGTCGTCGGGCGGACGGGCAATGGTGGGTCGCTGGACACGCGCCGCGCGGTGATGGTGGCTGTCGAGATGCGCGACGGCAAAATCATCCGGGACTTCAACGAGGACGTGATGAAAGTAGTGAACTCGATGAAATCCCGCATGCCCGAAGGCCTCGAGTTTCGGGTGCTGTCCGACCAACCGACGGCGGTCGAACATCGGATCCATCATTTCGTTAAATGCTTTGTCGAGGCAGTGGTGATTGTGATTATTGTGGGCTTGTTCCTGATGGATTGGCGTTCGGCACTGGTGCTGGCCACCGCCGTTCCGCTGACGGTCGCCATGACCCTGGTCGGTATGCAAATGCTGCATATCCCCTTGCAACAAATCTCGATAGCCGCGCTCATCATCGCCCTGGGTATGCTGGTGGATGTGCCCGTGGTGGCTTCGGATGGCATCAACCGCGAACTGCATTTGGGCGAGCCGCGGCTGCGCGCGGCCTGGCTTGGTCCGCTTCACTTGCGTCACCCGATGGTGTTCGGCACGCTGATCAACATTTTCGCGTTCCTGCCTTTGCTGTTGCTCACGGGGGACAAAGGTGAGTTTATGAAGAGCCTGCCCACAGTGGTCGCCCTGGCCTTGGCAGCCGCGTTCCTCGTCTCGGTCACCTTCACTCCACTCATCAGCTATTACGTCTTGCGCGGTCAGAAAGGGTTCGATGAGGGTGGCGAAATCCGGTCGTTCTTCCTGTTCCGGTATGTGGACCAGGGATTGGCCGCTGTTTTGCCATACTATCGCGCCGCGCTCCAAGGATCTCTCCGGCGCCCGTGGTTGGTCCTGGGTGTAGGCTACTCAGTGCTGGTCCTGAGTTGCCTCCTGGTCCCGCTGTTGGGTGACCAGTTCTTCCCGCCGGCCGAGCGCAACCAGTTGTTGGTGGATATCGAGGCGCCTTCAACCGATTCGCTGACCAGCATCAGGGCAACGGTGGACCAGGCGGTAGAACTGATCAAACGCCACGAGGAGGTCGTCAGCGCGGCGGTGTTCACCGGTGGCACCGCCCCGCGCTTTTACTACAACGTCGAACCCAAGGAACCGGCTAATTATCTCGCTCAGATTCTCATTAACACCCGGCACGATGACGACGTGGCGGGCTTGCTCACTAAATTGCGCCCGGAACTGGATCACTCAGTTCCCGGCGTGCGTTGTGTGGTCAAACAGCTCGAACAGGGACCGCCGGTGAAGGAACCGATTCAAATCCGCCTCAGCGGCGACAACCTGGATAAGCTGCGGCAATTAGCCGACCTGACCGCGGCCGAGTTGCGGGCGGCGGGCGGATACCATGTGTTCGATGACCTAGGCTTGCGCATGCCCAATATTCAGATCGATATCGACCAGGACCGCGCCAATTCGCTCGGTTTAAATAATCAACAAATCGGAGGCGTGGCCCAATCCTCCTTTACCGGCTTAAAGCTGTCCGAATTACGGGAGGGCGACCGCCTCATCCCGATTCTGGCTCGGGGCCGCATCGAGGACCGCAGCGAGGCCGAAAAGATTCGCGGTCTTTATGTCCCAACCCCCGACGGCAAATCCGTTCCCTTTGAGAGTTTCTCGACCATCAAAGTCCAGCCCGAGTTTGTCACGATTCCGCATTACAACCAGCTTCGCACGGTGACGGTCAAAGCCTACGCGCCTTTCGGGGAGTTGCCTTCTCAAATACTGGACCGGGCCCGGTCGGGCCTGGCCAAAATCAAATTGGAGCCGGGCTACCAAATGCGGTTTGCCGGTGAGGACGAGGAGTTGCGCAAGAACAAGGCGGAAATGGGGCTGGTGATGGAGATATCGCTGGCGCTGATCTGCTTGACGATGGTCCTCCAATTCAAATCGGTCATCAAATCGGTGGTGGTCATGCTGACAGTGCCGCTGGGACTCATCGGCGCCTTGCTTGGGCTATGGGTCACCGGCTCGCCACTGGGATTTATGGCGCTGCTGGCGATGGTCAGCCTGGCCGGAGTCATGGTGAGCCATATTATCGTGCTCAGCGACTTCATTGAGCACGCACGGGCAAAAGGGCTTCCGCTGGAACAGGCACTGGTCCAGGCCGGGTTGGCGCGGCTGCGCCCGGTGCTGGTGACGGTGCTTGCGACCGTAGGCGGACTTATTCCGTTGTTTCTTACCGGCGGCGCGCTCTGGCATCCACTGACGGCGGTCCACATCTTTGGCCTGCTCCTTGCCACAGTAATGACCCTGGTCATGCTGCCGACCTTATACTACGTCTTCTGTGCCAAGCTGAAATTCATCAAGTAAGAGCCTCACTATGCGCTTATCTTCTTTCAATCTGCCGTTTTGGTGCGCCTCCGTGCTGACGCTGGCCGGGTGCGCTGTTGGTCCGAACTATAAGCGTCCCGAGGTGAACTCACCAACCGGTTTCCGCGACCCGTCCACCGCAGTCGCGCTCGCGGGACGGAGCGTAAACGCTACGAACCAGGCCTCCACCAACTCATTGGCTGATCTTCCCTGGTGGGGAGTGTTCAAAGACCCGGTCCTTCAGGACCTGATTCGCGTCGCTCTCACCAACAACTACGACCTGCGGATCATCCTTACCCGGGTGGACGCGGCGCGCGCACTTCAAACTCAAGCACGCTCCCAATTCCTGCCCCAATTGGGGTACACGGGGGAAGCCAGTCGCGGCCGGAACAGCTTCCTCGAATCGCCCACACCCAACGGAGGTCGGACCATGAATGGGTTTTTGGGTGGATTTGAAGCAATCTGGGAAATTGACTTGTGGGGTCGTGTTCGTCGGATGAATGAGGCGGCGCGTGCGAACTACATGGCTTCGCAGGAAGGGCGGCGGACGGTGATGATCTCACTCGTCAGCGGCGTCGCAGAGGCCTATTTCGAGCTGCTGGAGTTGGATGACCAGCTTGAGATCGCCCGTCGCACCCGACATTCCTACGAGCGGACCTTCAAGCTCTTTGATGATCAACATGCCGCGGGGCTGGCTTCGAACCTGGAACTGTCGCGGGCCAAGCTGGCGCTGCGCACGGTCTCGGCCAACATCCCCGAAATCGGGCGCCAAATCGCCCTCAAGGAAAACGAGATCAACACATTGCTCGGGCGCAACCCGGGCCCCGTGAGTCGGACTGCAACCCTTCTGGCTCAAGAACTGCCCGTCGAGATCCCAATGGGCCTGCCCTCCGCGCTGCTGGAGCGAAGGCCGGACGTTCGGATGGCAGAGCAAAAAGTCCGTGCGGCCAATGCCGAAATCGGCGCTGCGGCAGGAGACTTCTTTCCCCGCATCGGTCTGACGGCGTTTTACGGCGGTGCCAGCACCGAGCTGCATAATCTGGTATCATCGGGCGCAAACATGTGGTCGGCTGCTGCGAGCGCCGCCGGGCCATTGTTCACCGGAGGACGGTTGAAGGGACGCTACCGCCAGGCCAAAGCCGCTTGGGAGGAAGCGAAGCTTCAATATCAGGACGCAGCCCTCGGTGCGTTCCGAGAGGTGTCCGACGCGCTCATATCCCACCGCAGATTTGACGAGGAGCGCGTCGAGCAAGCTGAGGCCGTTAGTGCTGGTCGCGAGGCCGTGGCAGTTGCGACGGACCGTTACAAGGAAGGCAAAGCGAGCTACTATGAGGTTCTGGAAGCCCAGCAACAACTCTACCCGGCAGAAAATGTGCTCTCGCACGTTGAGGCTGGGCGTCGGCTTGCGGTCGTTCAGCTTTACAGAGCCCTGGGTGGTGGTTGGTCGATCAAAGACTCCGAGTGGTCGGGAATGAGCCCAAAGGTTGAGCAGTGAGGCGGACCTCCCTGCAGGCGGCCCATTGAAGAAGCCGTCGATCGCGACTCTGAATGCGCTTTCGGAACAATGGGCCATTCTTGCCACTAGCTTCGTTCGACCACCGCATGTACAGCAAATCGAGTCCAGGTCAATCGGGGCCTCTGGTGGGACGGCCGGATTGAGGAGACATCCCTCGGTACCGACGAAGACGGGCCTGGATCTCTCCACCTCACACACTGTGTAGGCGCCTCGGCTTGCGCACAGGCCGCATTCCAGCCGCGTTACGTTGAACTCTTTCATTCAGGCCGCTCGTCTGAGGGACCATTAAGAGTGTTCCAGATCAGCAAGTTTTATACGACGGTGGACTGGAATAACGTGGATACTTCTCTTATAATGTCGGAATGCGAAAAGCATCATGGGGTCCACCACGAAAACCCGGGTCGATTGCCTTATCAATATCACGCCGGAGAACCTTCCCCTGGTCGCCAAGATCGTCGCACTGCATATCGGCGATCGCCAATGGGTGCTGGCTGCCGCAAAGACCGCGAGGGTAAGCCCCATTTTCGTTCGCCGCGTTGCCGGTGTAGGCTTCGGCACGGTCCACCCCGAGTTGCTTTGGGAAACGGGCGCTGGTGCTCGGACGCTTAGGCGGATGCCCCTTGCCATTCAACAGGAGTGTCTTGATTGCCGAACGGTGGCGCTATTGATACAGACGCGTGAAGGGGCGTGGGAAACAATCGATGTTGGCCCTATCCGCATGTCATCGCGCCAGGCAAAGCAAGTATTCGACCTGGACCGCGGAGTTATCCGAACCGTGGAGGAACAACGCACATGGTTCGAGGGAGGGCCGTGGAAGCGAACGCTCACGCCGACCAAGAAACGGGTACGACGCCGATAGTTCCGCTTCTACCATAGCGCCCGTAGCGCCATCTGGGTTCTCTGCAACGATCTGCCCGTATGGACTCCCCCCGCCTGCATTGCGCGGCGCCAACACATCCCGGAAGCGCTTGGCATCGTCTGTTCCGGCGGCGCCTCCAGCGTCGGCTGGGGCTCGAGGAATTGAGTTGCCGCGCGGACCTTTGGGCGTAGAGTGGGCCCGTTCGGGCAATGGTTCGTTTCCTGACCTGGGTTACCCACCCTCTGTCCTTCCACTGGCGCGGGCATCGCCCGAACACTCTTCCACACCCCGCCCCTCGCTCAGTCAGCACAGCCCACCCTAGATTTGTAGGTGGTGCACTGCTAGTTAGTCCTCGGGCGATCGGTTTTCGCGGAATCAGGATCTATCCAACCGGCGCGGCGACGGATCAAGGAGGCGTTTACGTGGCTGCGCGGGCCGCTTCCTGCGGGGAGGCATATTCCAATTGCCGCCTTACCGTGACGGGGGAACTTGCGCACGGACCATTGAACCTGCCGCCGGCTGCGCAACAGGAGTGTAAGCCGCGCCTCAAGCGGGGAAGTTCTTTTGCAACGGAGGGGGGACCGAAAGAGGCACTCTATGGCGCTGGTTGCCCCGCCTCCTTTCTATAGTACCGCTTGAACTCCCATCAATTCACATTCAGCCTTTAAAGCGTAGGTGCGGCATACGCGATATGTCCGTAACCCACATGAGCAAGCCTGAAATCTTACCCCCGCTCCCCCGATCTGGGCGATGAGTGGTCCGAACCTAGACGGTCGCTACGAAAGGAAGAAAAGCATGGCAGGCTTGGGATCGATCTGCCCGCACCACTACGGCGCACCAAACGACCCTTGGTTTTGCCCGTCGCGTTCACTAGCGGTTGCGGGGAAACGTTTTACAGAACGTGTAAGATTGAACTGGAGAAGTCCCCGCCGGGTTCCTTGCGTGTGCATATCTAGAAAACCCGCCTGCCTCGACAGGCCGGCAAGCTTCATGCTTAACTAGATGACGCGGTTGATAGACGGCAATAAGTGGATGCCTTTGAGAATGCACTTCTAACTAACCCGCTGTCTGTCTGGTCCACGCCGCGTTGAAAACCAACCAACCTACCGACAAGACATATGAAAAAGCACGCCACGCGCAAATCGGGCTTCACCCTCGTAGAAATCATGATCGTCGTCGCGATCATAGGCCTCTTGGCTGCTATCGCGATCCCCAACTTCGTTAAGGCTCGCACGACGGCTCAGAAGAACGCGTGCATCGCCAACCTCAAGCAGATAGATGGCGCCAAGGAGCAATGGGCGATGGAGAACAAGAAGACTACGGGCGACACCACCGATTCTACAGCAGTCAACTCCTACTTGAAGAACAGTGCGGCACCTGCCTGCCCGGCCAATGGGACCTACACCTACAGCAATGTTGGAGTCAATCCAACCTGCTCGATCGGATCCACACTGGGCCACACACTCTAAGCGTTCCGCCAATCGCAATACTCCCCAAATCAGCTTGAGGGCCTCGGTCCTCAAGCTGTTTCCATTTAGCTCGGCGATTGCTCTCCGGACCGCTCCGTCGAGTCGCGACGTGATCGCGTGGGGAGGAGTCGAGAATTGCACGCAAAGGCCGGAGCACGCGAAAGCTGGGAGCGTGACGATTAGGTTTGGCCGCCCCTTTCAACTTGCCGTCTGGGACGAAACCGTGCCAGAAGTGACGGCGTGTCTGCCACGATTCCGGAGTCACCGGTTACATTCCGAGCTGCCTTCTGCGGCCATTACGGTGTTACGGAGGAGGAGTTTGCCACGGGACTCTTTTGGGAGTGTATACCGGCGTCCCGCCGCCCGGTCGCATGGCTCATCCTTCGGTTGAATCCTCGCTATTTCGAAGATGAGCTGCTTGCGTTGAAGGCAATCGGCTTGGCCCAGAGCCCCGACGAGGTCCAGGCGGAGTTCACCTACCTCCGTGAGCTGAACCGCCAAAACCAGAGACCACTCAAAGAATTATTTGGTGTGAGGATTTCAGGCAGGCGGCTCTTTCGTATTCAAAACAAGATTTTTCGAGCGAAGGCATAGACCTTGCCCGATCGTCACTCGGCTTGCCGGCGTCACTTCTACCACTGCAGATGGTTTCTGCCCTTCTAACTCAATGGTGCTGCTAAGCGCCTTCCCTTTGCCAGACGAGGCGAGAGTCTGCGTTCGCCTGGTCCTGGATCTCCACGCCCTCCGGCGTCGCTTACAGCGAGGCTCAAGCGATATATTAGCCACTGGAATACCCCAGCGGTGGACCTGCCTTTCGCGTTTAATTGGTTTCCTCTGCCCCATGCTTAGCTGGCGATGACAGCTTGGCTCTCAACGAACCGCCATCCTGTTTTATGCCCAGTCGCTCAGGCTGGCTTGGCAGGGTCGTTCGGGCGATCCCAAGGAGTCTTGCCGCCCGGAAATGGTTCCCTGCAGTCTCCGTCGTAGCATGGAGCATGAGGTGACAATGCATCGTCGGGATGATAGGGAAACGGCGATCCTTTCGAGACCTGTCGAACAGCGTTCGGCAAAGGGCGTAGAGCCGCCCTCAGGCCGTTCTCGCTCCAGCAAACTTAACGGGAACTGGCCAGCCCTTGGGTAGCCCGTCGCCCTCTGCGGGCTCGCCTGGGCGTCCCGGTCCAGCGTGGGGTGACCTTTCTCGTCCGGGCAGATCGGCCAGGCAGGCCGAATGGGTGACGACGCCCCGCGACCCGGGCGTCCGTCGACTCGTCCTTGGCGCGGGCGGGGCAGGGGCCGTGTTGGCCCTCGGCCCCAGCCGCTCGCTCTTGGGCGGCCCGATGCACGACTATTTACCGAAATGCCACGTTAAATTCCACTTGCTTCGTATTCCCGGCCATGACGATGGGTCGGATCGGATACATGGAACGGGAAATCATTTCGCAAGCCTTTTGCGGATGAAAGCGCCCAACAAAAGTCCGAACGCAACGACAAAAGCTGCGCTGCGCGGTTCAGGCACTGCCGAGATCGAAAGGCCCCAGCTCTCAAGCCGGGCTGTTCCTCCGCTAGAAACATCGGAAATGAAAAGCGTCCACGAGCCATTTGGGTCTAAGCCGTCGAAAGAACTGAGAAACGCGGAGTGGGGAGCGCCTGCTAACACAGCGCCGGAGGATAGCGGAGAGATGTTTCTGGCGTCCGGCGCCCATACGCCGGTGAGCGGAGCACCGCCCGGCGGAATGGGCGTGTTCTCGTTTCCGAAAAGCGTCAGCCTGTAGGAGTGCACATCGCCGTTGGAGGCAGAGTCGGAGAAGGTCACGTTATTGAACCCATTGTCATCGTAGCCGAGCGGATTGGAACTGTTGACTCCGACCCGATTGAGGAGGACCGCAAAACCAGTGAGCCCGTGATTAAGGTAGGCGTAAAAATCGCCGTTGACGGCACCACCGCCCGTCCCGGTTACGGTCAAGGTAATCGTGACATTTTCGATCGTGGTGGCGGGAGTGCTGATCGTCTGGGAGTTGGCTAGGCCAGAGATGGACGACCATCAGAACCGTATCAATGAACTGCTCTATTCTCCCGCAGGCGCCACCGAGGACCAATCGACTTATGTCCGGGTGCCGCATTGTATTTCGGTGGTTGATGGGCCGCTGGGCGCAACCGGGCCCGATGCGATCACCGACCACTCGTTCGGGAACATCAAGGCGATCGCCGACAGCCTCGCCGGCGCTCAAGCGGCCGCGGGCGTTGATCCGTTGGGCCCCGATCCAAATTATCCCGGTCTCTTCGGGGTGACGCGCGATGGCGACCCAAGCGCCGATGCACTACGCCAGCCGGTGGATTTCTACTCGCCTGACACCTTCAATTACACGATTTTCGATGTCAGCGCGGACGGCAGGATATTGACAGTTTCGTCGTTCGGGATCAACTCGACGGCGCAGAACAGCTTCCTGGGGTATGATCCAGTCAACAATCCTGTTCGCCAGCTTCTGAGTTTCAATGTTGATGCATTCCCCGAGCCCGCGTTTACCGCGTGTCCTGGGAATATCACGTTGGGAACCGACCCAGGACAATGCGCGGCGTTGTCGAGTTTCGTGGTAGCAGCCTCGGGCCGTCCCACGCCCACGGTTGTATGCACATTGAATGGGGTGGCAATCAACTCGCCATTCGACTTCGCCAAAGGCGTTAACGTGGTGAACTGCGCGGCCTCTAACACGCTCGGTTCGGCGACATGCACTTTCACCATGACGGTGAATGACACCGAGGCGCCGGTTGCGTCTGCGTCGAGAAAGGATTCGCGAAATCGAAAAGGCGGAGAGCATGAAGATGACGACGATGGCGACGTTGTTTGGACGCTCCAGGCCAGCGACAACTGCGACGGCTCAGCCCTGCAGATCTACGTGAAAGACTCTGCAGAAGGCAAATGCGGCGGCACGTTTGTCGCGGGTCCGTATGCGCGTGGCGCCAAGGTCACGCTAAGCCGCAACAAGGTCCACGCCAGTGTCAAGCGGGGGTCAGACGGTCTTGCGGCTAAAATCACGACCAAGGGAAACCCCGTGCTCGTGGTGACTGATTCATCGGGCAACACTTCTTGCACTGTCGTTCAGATTCCGAAGGACGAGTAGAGAAGCCGCCTCTGCAGAGATTGGGGATCAGACTCGGCCAGCGCCTCCTGCGAAGTTTGAGAGGCGGCTGGCCGAGTCTATTTTGTAAGGTCCGTTCCCAAGCCGAGTCGAGTCGGAACTCGATTCAACCGGGCTGGGATTGCGCGTTGGCGGCTTAAGGATAGCCGCCCGCCGCTGAAGAGTATCTCCTGGGGAGCGGACTTGGGGGGAAGCGTAAGGACCGCGGTTAGGGCCTCGAGCCAATGCCCTTGAGGTGAACGGATTCGATCGCACCAACGGCTCTCGGCGAGGTGACGACGCGAGGTTTGCGGCGTGCGCCTGGGGGAAGTTATTCACAGGTTATTCACAGGTTCTCCATCCATCCTCCGCATGGCGAGGAGAAGGTGATCCATGAATGGACCCCCTTTTGCCTGGCCGTCGCAGGATGGGAACCGGTCGTGCTGAACCTCTACCGAGGCGGTTAACGCCGAGCGCTGAAGGAGAAAGAGACCAATCGCTATGAGAATCATGTTTACTGTGCAGGGGGATGGCCGAGGCCACATGACCCAAGCCATTGCCGCGGCGCAGACTCTCGAGCGCCACGGTCATGAAATAGTTGCTGTGACGGTCGGCACCAATCCGAGCCGAGTGGTTCCGGAGTTTTTTCGACAGGTGTTTGGCGGCAGGTTGGAGCCAATCGCGAGTCCTGGGTTCTCTTTCCGCAGTGGCAGGGGCGTTTCCACGCTGGCAACGCTGCGTCAAGCGGCTGGCGGGTTGGGTGGCTACCAGAAGAGCCTGGCGACGATTGGAAATGTCATCGAGCGCAGCCAGCCTGAGCTTATTGTAAATTTCCTCGAGCCCGTAATGGGACTCTTTAATCTAACGCACCGGCACGTGGTCCCCGTGATCTCCGTCGGACACCACTACATGATGGGCCACCCTGAGTTTGTTCGTTCCCCCCGGTTCGCGGTCCAGCAATGGACAATGCGGCAGTATGTCCGTTTGGCCGGCACCGGGTCGACGAAGCTTGCGCTCTCGTTTTATCCGGCAGCTTCGATGCCGGAGCGGCGGCTCTTTGTATGCCCGCCGCTGCTGCGAAGCGAGGTTTTCGATCTACCGCAGGATTTGCCGGGCCGATACCTCCTGGCCTATGTGCTCAACCAGGGCTACACGGAAGATATTCTGCGCTGGCATGCGGCGTATCCGGGGGTTGAATTACATTGTTTCTGCGAAAAGCCGAAAGTTGAGCCGGTGTGGCGTTACGACTCAACACTGTCGTTCCACCGGTTGGATGGGGCGAAGTTTCTCAAGATGATGGCGGCGAGCCGCGGCGTTGCTTGCACGGCCGGTTTCGAATCATTGAACGAAGCGGCCTTTCTCGGGAAGCCACTGTTGGTGGTGCCAGTGGAGAACCACGTGGAGCAGCACCTCAACGCTTTGGACGCGGAGAGGGCTGGCCTGGCCATGGCCGCGACGAAGCTCGATTTGACGCCTTTGCTCGGTGGGTGGAAGGCGAGCAATCTGAAAGCCTATCGCGTCTGGGTCCGACGAGCAGCGTCCATGTTCATGTCCGTGGTGGAGGAAACGACGCGCAGACCCGCAGCGGAGTCGGTGCCCGCGTATTCCGGAGCGATTTCAACTGGCGGGACTGTTTGATCACGCCCGGCCGGGAAGCGCGCTTAGAGGACGTATTTGCGTCAGCGGGGGCTCATTGCGAAGGGGCCCACACGGCTCCGGCGGAGAGATCTGGGGAGGTCGGGATCCTCGACCGCGCCCCCCCCTTTGTGCCGAGCGTGTACCGCCTTGGCAACATTCAGGCGAGGCGGTGTTCGGCTCCTTGCCACGGAGCTGCGACCAGTGCCATAAGCTGAACGGTCATTGGAGCTATGGCGACGATCTTCATGAGCACATCGGGTGAAGGGCGAGGGCCAGGCCACTCGCGCTCGAGCGGTGGTGGAGGCGCTTAGGCAGGAACACTCGGTTGTGCTAGCCGTCCCCGGCGACGCCTTTTCTTTCCTGGCGCCACTGTACGCGGGCACTTCAGTGACCGTTCGCCGCATTCCAGGCCTCCGCTACCATTACGACGCCGACCTGCGGCTGGATATCGGCGGTACTGTCAGGGAGGCTTTCAGTTACGTGCGGCAGTTGCCCTCGCTGGTTGCGTACCTCCGCGGCCTCATCCAAAAAGAGCGGCGATTTTATGATCACCGACTTCGAACCCGCCTTGCCGCGAGCGGCGCGTCTCTGCCGGGTCCCGTTCGTCAGCCTGAATCATCAGCATTTCTTGAGAACATACGACCTGGGATCCCTCCCGTTTTATCTGCTGCTGCACGCAGCGATGATGGCAAATGTGGTCCGATTTTACTGCTCAGGGCAGAGCGAGACGATCGTGTCCGCATTTTATTTCCCTCCCCTGCGGCGTGGTGTTCGCAAGGTGACGCAGGTCGGGGTGCTTTTACGTCCGCAGGTGAAGAATACCGAACCGACCGACGAAGGCCATGTGACCGCGTATTTTCGAAAACCGATGCCCGACTTTGTGCTACATGCTCTGGCGGGCTTGGGTTGTCCGGTACATATGTTCGGCTTTGGCCAGAGGCGACGCTCGGGCCCCCTCATTTTTCATCCGATCGACGAGAGCGGTTTCATCCAGAATCTCGCATCTTCTCAAGCGCTGATTTCCACCGCCGGCAACCAACTGGTGGGCGAGGCGCTTTTCTTCGGGAAGCCTGTCTTCGCGATTCCCGAGGAGAGAAATTACGAGCAGTACATCAACGCACACTTTCTCCGTTCTAGCGGCGTCGGCGATTTCTGTGAGGTGCGTGAGGTTACCTCGGGTGTTCTGCGATTGTTTCGGGCCAATCTCGAGTCCTACCGCCCCCAAATTGATCGCAGCCGGCTCGACGGCCTCCCCAAGGTGCTGGAGATTCTTCGCCGCCACCTCAATCGCACTCAGACCGAGGGCGTGGCTCTGCTGCCTGCGGTCCCGGCGCTTTCTTAGCCGTCGGAGTGCGATCGATGTCATCCTCCCGTCGTCGCCCCGCACGGTCGGTGAATAACATGATCTTGCCATAGGCCGGCTGGACCTCATGATAAGCACTATGACTCGCAAGCCTCCCCTGGGCCGAGTGGCCTGGAATCCGTCTTTGACGAACAGCATCCAGTTGACTCCGAGCAAGAATGCCGGGAGCAAAGTCCAAGTGCGCATGAGCGTGGAGACTCGTTCACTCCTTGCCTATTCTCAGTGCGAGGGCTACACGCGGCTGACGCTTACCGGGGGCAAGATCCTGGACGTTCTGGAGACGACGGCCCAGATTGATAGGCTGGTTGCCGCGGCGTCAACGTGCAGCCCGCCGATCCCGACGGGCCCGAGTCAACAAGTGGCAGGGTGAGCCAGGGTGGACCGCGAGGGTGAGCCTGCACACCGTTAGAGGTTATCCCGTTGACGAGCATCGATTGACACAAACACGGGGCTTGAGTATATAGCACTATCCGAGTCAAGGGACCGGCTGGTCTCAAGTGTGGCGCTGAGGCCACACCGCACGAAAGTATGGCAACACACTGCAGGCTGCAGCGCGATCCACGGGTTGACCCAATTCCGGGCGATGTGGTTGCGCGAGCGTATGGCACTAAGCGGAAGACTCGCATCGTTGTAAAGCGAACCGCTGCTATGATCTCCTACACTCGTGAGCTCGGCTCGGAACCAGTTTGCCGCTGCGACATATCAATTTGGCAGGATTGGTGCACGCATCTTGGAGTTCAAGTCGTGTACCGCAGGGAGCAGCAGCTGGAACAACCAACGGCCACGTAGCTGGGTGCCCACCTTCAACCCCATTTGGGTTTTCCACGCGGGCACGCCGTCTTGACTGTAACTTAGACGGGAGAGCCACTGCCACGGACAGAATCGGCCTTGATCAGGCGGCGACACTCGCTCAGAAGCGTCTCGATTTGGAATGGTTTCCTGAGGACAGGCACTCCGAAGGATTCTATCTTCCTGTTCAAATGGTGGCTGCCAGCATCGCCGGTGATGAACAAGAAATGCCGGGCTAATTCGGCCTGATGCTCTAGGAGCCACTCGAAGAGCTGGAGTCCGTCCATGCCTGGCATGCGTACGTCCGAGATGATCAGATCAAACCTCTCCTCGTATGGGCAAAACTCTCATGCGACTTGCCGGTAGTATAATGTTGAGTGCCCAATAATGTTGAGTTGAGCGCCCTTCTGCTGCGCCGGCGGCCTTTGGCGGGGTTTTCAACTCAACATTATTGACGGAGCGTTTTGCTGCTCAGAGCGCCATCAGCCAAGCGATGAGGTCTGGATCTCGGCGCCATTTTCCTGAGTGGCGTT
>Ga0265314_10000656_pt1 | contig 42378 bp, 34 predicted proteins | sample 4126metaG_FD_203106 | JGI IMG/M metagenome (GOLD analysis project Ga0265314, IMG submission 203106) | Rhizosphere microbial communities from Carex aquatilis grown in University of Washington, Seatle, WA, United States - 4-1-26 metaG | ecosystem: Host-associated > Plants > Roots > Rhizosphere >...
GAGTCGCGCTCGGCGACTATCTGCATACCGGGCGAATGTCCATCGCTATATCGCACTTCGATAATGAATACGCAACTCTTTATCGAAACGACGGAGATATGAACTTCAAGGATGTCTCCGGTTCTACTGGCGTTGCAAAGGCCACCGCTGGTTATGTGCAATGGGGAGACGCTTTCGTCGATTTCGCAAACAGTGGATGGAAGGATCTTTTCATCGTCAGCGGGCACGTATATCCGCAGGTGGACGCAGCGCGCGGATTAGCTGTGAAATACCGCGAACCAATGGTGCTCCTGAAGAACCTGCGAAATGGAAATTTCAAAGACATCAGCAAGGAAGTGGGTCCTGCAATCCAGGTTCCGCGCGTCAGCCGTGGCTTGGCTATTGGCGATCTATTTAACGATGGGAAACTGGAAGCGGTCGTCGAGAATCTGGTCGGCCAGCCAGAGATCCTTCGACCGGCGGGCGGACCCCAAAACCATTGGATTAGTTTTCAACTCGAAGGCGTGAATTGCAACCGCCTGGCATTAAATGCGCGGGTTCGTGCAACGGCAGGCGATCTTGTCCAGTTGGACGAGGTCCTGAGCGGGGGAAGTTACCTGTCGCAAAACGACCTGCGCCTCCATTTTGGCCTCGGCAGCCATGAGCTCGTCGACCAGGCAGAGGTGCTTTGGCCAGACGGAAGGGTAGAAAAACTCACCAAATTGGCCGCTAATCACTTCTACGTAATTCGGGAGGGAGCGGGCGTAATTTCGTCCGCTCCGCCGGCTGTCCCCTGAAAATTCAATAGATATATCGATGCCCGCATGAATCCAAGTCCTTTGTATTGTGTGACGGAGCTCACAATTCGTTCTCGGATTTGGCCGGGTGTTCTGTCCGCTGCGAGCCAACAGAAATTCATAGGGCAAGCTAAGCTATCTATGAGAAATCAAAAGAGATAACAGCGGACACAAAAGCTCCAAAATAGGTTGACAATCGATTTACTGGGGCGTAACAATGGCCAGCGTTGCTAAGAATGTGCTCGGACTTCATTTGAGGGTCGAAAGTTAGAACGGGTCTTCAAATCGGTCGTTCCCTCCGAGGCATTGGTTTTGCAGTTCACAAAAACTCAAGTGCAAACTGGGGTCGGCCGTTGATTTGGAATCTGATTTTGAGCAGCAAGAAAACAGCAACAAATCCGGCATGTGAAAAGCTTGGGCGGTTTCGCCTCTCAAAAAATTATTTGGGCATCATACTTTGGCCAATTTGTGTTGAGAACCTGGGATTCCGCTTCAACAGAAGCTGAGGCCGGGTCGAGGTACGAATAGGCTTGGAAACTGCTGCTTGTAACTTTTTCCGGAATTGGATCGATCACTCAACGATTCGCAACCGAAGTTGTTCCTGACGTGGAGACAAATAGATCGTTGGAAAACGATTACCCCACGAGGAGCTTTCAATCAGAACGAACTTGGAATAGGAGATAAACCATGACTCAATCCTGTTCAATCGAACAGAGACGCATGAAGACAAGAGGATTGGCGGTGCTGTGGATGGCGCTTGCCATGATGCTCGTCGTTCTCACACCCCGGACATGGGCGCAGGACAACGCGAACATCAACGGGACCGTGGCCGACACCAGCGGCGCGGTTGTTCCTAACGCAGCCGTGTCAATCACTAACAACGGAACCGGCGTGAAGAGGGAAACCACTTCGAACAACGTGGGAGCATTTCACTTTGGCAACGTCGGTGCAGGCACCTACACACTGACAGCCACTGCAAATGGATTCCAGAAGTTCTCCAGGACCGGCATTGTTGTCAACATCGCACAGAGCTTGGAATCGAACGTCGCTCTCTCAGTCGGCAGCGAATCGCAGACTGTGTCGGTGCAGGCGGACGCTCTGCAGGTGCAGACAGAAACCAGCGAAGTCAGCACGCTGATCAGCGGTGAGCAGGTTCGCCAGCTCGCCACCAACGGCCGTAACGTTGTGCAGCTCGCAGCACTCGGTCTGGGCGTTTCAAACAACCTGCCTTCGTTCGGCGGTATCGATGCTCTTACTTCGGCCAACGGCATCAGCTTCAACGGCCAGCGCAACACGCACAACGTCTACCTCATCGACGGTGCAGAGCAGAACGATCGCGGATGCGGCGGCTGCTTCATGAACCTTCCGTCACAGGACGCCATCGGCGAATTCCAGACACTGGGCTCGAACTACTCGGCCGATTACGGTCTGGGTTCCGGCGGCACCATCACCATGATGATCAAGTCGGGCCAGCGGCAGTATCACGGATCTCTGTATGAGTTCAACCGCAATACCGACTACAACGCCAACGACTACTTCTTGAAGCAGGCCAACCCGCCCAAGGGACGTCCGGTATTCCAGTTGAACATTCCGGGCGGCAACATCGGCGGTCCGCTCTACATTCCTCACGTGTACAACGAAGCCAAGAACCGCACGTTCTTCTTTGTGAACGAGGAATGGCGCAAACTGATCAAGGGTAGCTCTCCTTCGGTCTCGAACGACCTGTGGAGCAACAACTTCCCGACACTGGGCCAGGCCTACAACTACACGCCGCAGGGCTCGAACGTTCCGATAGTTCCAAATCTGCCCGGCAATGCGGCATTTAATGCCCTGGTTGCAGCTGATGGTTTGACGGCAGGTTCGCCGTTCCCATTCAACTCCACTACCGGCACCTACAATATTCCGTTGAACATGGTCGACCAGAACATCGTTCGGGAATTGAATTCAGGTGCCTTCCCCAAGCCGAACACCACTTGTACCGGTCCTGGCGGCGCTTGCAAGCAGTTCATCATTTCAGTCAGCCAGCCGGAAAACATCCGTGAAGATGTGGTCCGTATCGATCACTCCATCAACAGCAAGTTCCAGTTGATGGGCCACTATCTCCATGACGCCATGCAGAACACGTTCTTCCCGCCGCTTTGGGCAGGCAGCTTTGCAACCGTTGGTACGCAGATGCTTAACCCGTCGTACACGGGAGCTATCAAGCTGACGCAAACCTATTCGTCGTCGCTGTTGAACGAAACCGGCGTGTTCTATAGCGGTAACAAAATCCACCTGACACCTCTCGCGGCCGCCGGTACATCGTTCTCATTCCCCTCCGGATGGACGGCGAGCAGCTTGTTCCCGTCGTCGAATCAGGCGGCAATTACGCACGGGTTGTCGCAGCCGATTATGCCCGCGATTTCGCTCGGCGGCACGCCGCTGGGTGCAACCTGGAACCCCTCCTACTATCCGTGGAAGAACGGATACGAGGGCTTCCAGTATCGTGACGATCTGTCCTGGACCAAAGGCCATCACCAGTTCAAGTTTGGCGTGAGCTGGCTGCATGACTACAAGAACCAGGAACTGCAGGCCAACACCAACGGCACCGCAACCTTCAACAACAACGCCTTCTCCACTGACGGCATCGTCAACATGGCGTTGGGCATGACAGACAACTGGAACCAGCTCGAGTACCTGTACGGCAAGAACTGGGTCAACAACAACTACAGCTTCTACGGGATCGACAACTATCACGTAAGCCCGCGGTTGACGTTGAACCTTGGTCTGCGTTACGACGGCCTGCCGCACGCATTTGAGCGGTACAACAAGTTTGCCAACTTCGTGATCGGCGGATACAACAAGACCTTGCCGAATCCGATTGCGGATAATGGCACTCTCACACCGGCGCAACTCAGCACGTTTGCTACCACCGGCACAGAGAAGTTTTATCTGAACGGCATTCAGGAAGCGGGCATCAACGGCTTCCCGAAGGGCAACGTCGAAAACCGCTACTTCACATGGCAGCCGCGTGTCGGCTTTACCTATGACCTTACCGGCGCGGGCAAGACCGTTCTTCGTGGCGGCATGGGCGTGTTCTACGAGCGTGTTCAAGGCAACGACGTTTATAACGCCGCTTTGAATCCGCCGTTCGCCTATCAGCCTAACCCGACGAGCGTATTCTTCTCGAACCCGAACACCAGCGTTTTGACCGGCGCAACGGGCACGGATCTGTACCCCTCGGGCTTGACCAACATCAAGTACAACTATCCGCCTCCGGGAACCATGGACTGGAGCCTGGGTATCCAGCACCAGCTTGCACCTTCCATCATTGCGCAGGTGCAATATGTTGGATCGTCGGGCTGGGATCAGAACAACGATCGCCAGGTCAACACGCTACCCTTGACGAACGACCCGAACAACAAGTGGTCAACGTCTAACGCGGCACCTCAAGGATCGACTGCCACAGTAATTGGCGCTGAGCCGACGAGCAACCCGAATTGGACGCCCATTTACTCAGATCGCTGGGCAAACCAGGGTGGCAAAATCATTACCAACAAGCTGCGCCAGTACCCGGGCTTTGCCAACATCAACCAGGAAGAGAACGAAACCAACTCGCACTATCACTCGCTGCAGGCTGGCGTACGCTTTGAGAACAGGTGGGGCTTTACCTCTCAAGTGGCGTATACCTACTCGCACGAAATCGATACTGCGTCGAACGACCTGAACGGAATTCCGAATCCCTTTAATACCAACTACGGCAAGGGCTCGGGTTCGTTGGATCGTCGCCACATCTTCAACGTCAGCTACGTTTATGCGCTTCCGTTTGCGAAGCACACTTCAAACATGGCTGCCAGAGCGATCATCGGCGGATGGGGAATTTCCGGAATCACGGTCTTCCAGTCCGGTACCCCCCTCACCATTGGTTACAACGGTTCGGACACCATCGGCACATCGGGCACGACCAATCGCGCCAACCAGGTTGCGCCGATTACCTATGCGAAGACACAGGCAGCATGGTTCAGCAAGGCTTCGTATGGTGATCCAGTCGCACCGTGGTTTGGTGGCGCCAACCAGGGCTTCGGCAACTCCGGCAGAGACAGCGCTGTTGGTCCTGGCTTGAACAACACTAACCTGAGCTTGACCAAGAACATCAACTTCACCAGTCATGAAGGTCCGGCCATCGAACTTCGTTTTGAATCGTTCAATACGTTCAACAAGACGCAGTTCAGTGGTGTCGACACCAGCAACCATGACGGTAACTTCGGTCAGGTCACCTCAATCTACAGCCCGCGTATTCTTGAATTGGGCGGAAAGTTCCGCTTCTAACCAGGCGGCTGTAGCTTAACAAGAGGCGCGGCAGCGAAAGCTGCTGCGCCTTTTTCATGTGCACTCATAAGACTGACGCAATTGCTGGCGTGCTATCCTTTTTTTGCAACAAGCGGCGGTTAACTTGATTGAGTCGCGGACATAGCGCGCCGCATGAGTCAACCGCTACGGCCATTCTTCCCGCACATCGAGTCCATCGTGAGTCCCGGAGCTTTCGAGATAGAGACCGTTGCCCACACCACGGCCAACCGGCCCGATTGGCTTACCCCCTTCGTGCCCCGACGTGGGCTCTCGAACGGACACGCTCAAACAATTGTTGGGAATTTTTTGCCGCGGCCCGCTTTGAATTTCGAAAGCATTGAAGAAGAGATTGAAGTGGATCCGCTCGACGGAAGCCGCGTGCTCTGTCACAGTCATTGGCAACCGGAACCAGTCCGCGCCGAGCGACTGACTGCGGTGCTCGTGCATGGTCTTGAGGGGTCGTCCAACTCACGTTATATCCAGGGTGTGGCCGCGCGTGCGTGGGCTGCTGGTTTCAATGTTGTGCGGATGAACATGCGCAACTGCAGTGACACAGACAGGCTTACTCCCACGCTCTATCACTCCGGTTTGTCCGGCGATGTGGGTGCGGTGATTAACCATTTCGCCGACCTTTATAAACTTGAGCATGTCGCGCTGGTTGGGTACTCGATGGGCGGGAACCTGGTGCTTAAACTCGCCGGAGAGTGGGGCAGCAGGCCTCCTCTCGCAGCAGTGGCCACTGTTTGTCCGGCCATTGATCTTGCGCCGGGGGCAGATGCATTGCACGAGCCGGCCAATCGATTGTATGAATACCGCTTTCTGCGCGGGCTCCTGCGCCGATATCGCCGCAAGGCAGCACTGTTTCCTGACCGCTACCATCCCGAAGTACCAGGGCCAGTGCGCTCGCTTCGCGAGTTTGACGACAAGATTGTGTCCCGCTACTGCGGCTTTCGAGATGCTGACGACTACTACTACCGTGCCGCCGCGGCCCGCGTCGTTCACCGCATCGCCGTGCCCACGCTGGTCCTTGTGGCCAAGGACGATCCGTTCATCCGCTTGCTGCCTGAAACGCGTGCGCGCCTGCATGCGAATCCCCACATCAGCTTTGTAGAGACAGAACACGGCGGCCACTGTGCTTTTTTGTCACGTGATCCGGGCGACGAGATTCACTGGGCGGAAGCAACACTGATTCGTTACCTGCAGTCAGTAACAAAGGTGGAGCGTGGAAGCTGATTGGGAAGTGGAGGTAGGCGGCGACGCACCAATCATTGATGCGCAATGGCCGGGGTTTGTCGACTTGCGCGCAACCCCGGAGCGCATGGTCGAAATAGCGGAGGCCAGGGCGTTGCCGCCGTTGGCCGATTTGCTGCTCGCCTTGAATTCCGAGCGGTCGCTGGTGCGAACATCCAAGTGCGACGTTTGGCAGCCCGAACCCGGCGCATATGCCTGCTACGTGGACCTTCTTCCGGTGAGGGGCGGCTTATTTGCGGAGTGGGAGCGAGCTGAAGCATTTTGCCGCGTTGTTGTTAAGCGGATTACGCCACGCGCCACGTCGTCCGCAAACATGCAGCCTGGCAGGCATCCAATCCTGGCTGCAGGCAACGAATCAGAAGTGGGAGCGACCATCTTGTTAGTGGTTCGCCGCGCAGTAACCGGGCAATCTGAGGGGTTCGGCGTGACCGCATATTTCAGTGCTGAAGCGGAAAGCTCGCCCACCGCGGTGGAGGCGATTGCCAGCGCCATGGTTGCCTTTTCAAATGCGCTCGTGCCGGTGGCTTCACACGCAGGCCCGGATCAAAGCTAAAATAGAAACTACGGGCGAGTAGCTCAACTGGATAGAGCACCGGCCTTCTAAGCCGGGGGTTGTGGGTTCAAGCCCCGCCTCGCCTACCACTGAAAATAAAATGGTTGCCTCATCGGTAACCCTTTCGCAGTTTGTGACTGTGTGGGATTTTTGGGGGACCTCAAAGGTACGTCGCGGGTTAAGGGGACTCCTTCGGCCTTCTGCGCGGGAGTTTGTTGACTGCGTTACGTTTCGCTTGATTGCGAGTGTGTAAATACCGCTCCAGCATCTTGGCTGACATCCACCCGGCGATGGCCTTCATGTCGACTTCGGTACACCGGCCTCCCCTAAAGCGGATTTGAACCTGTGCCTCAGATGGTGCAGACGGCACCACACTCCCGCCGCCTTCCGGCAACTCGTCCAGGCGCTTTTCATGGATCTCCCAACGATCCAGGCGAATAGCTGGACGCTGACGGATTGTAGCTTGGCAGAACTGTTCAAAATTGACCAGAATCGCAGTTTGGTCCACGGAATACTCACTCTCATACGGATAACTATTCGGTTGGTGAGGTGGGACTTGGCTGACAGCAAAACAGGAATTCTCGTCGTAGACGATGAGGTATGCATTCGAACTTCGATGTCGCTCGTGCTTGCTGGGGTGGGTTATCGAGTGCGAACTGCCGAAGACGGATTCTCCGCATTGCGCGAAATTCGCCGGGAGAGCCCCGAGATTCTTCTTTCCGATCTCAACATGCCGGGTATGTCCGGATTCGAATTGCTGCCTGTGGTCCGGCGTCGGTTCCCTGCAATCATGGTGATTGCAATGAGCGGCGCATTCTTCGGCAACGAAGTGCCTTCGGGCGTTTCCGCGGACGCTTTCTATCAAAAGGGCAGCGGCGTAAGCGCGCTCTTGCAGATACTAAGAACACCACCGCAAATGCGACGGTGCACGCTGCCGCTATCGAACATTTCGTCACCGGTCTGGGTTCAGCAGAACGGGAGCGACTCCTCTGGAAAGCAACATGCCGCGATCACCTGCCCGGAGTGTCTGAGTGTCTTTTCCGTGACCCATGAAGTTTCTGACTGCCTCATGCACGAAATGGATTGTATCCATTGCGGCTATTTGATTCAGTACACAATTCTCAAGCCTTCAGACCAAATGACATCGCAATCGTTTCGGCATGAGGCTCGCGCGGCAGTCTTGCGGCACAGCGTTTCCACATTCGGCAACTGAATGCCAAAGAAAGAGATCAATCCATGCGCAACATCACTGAAACGCACATGCTCTTACGCGCGAAGTTTGAGTTACCCGATGGCAGCAAGCTGGCGGCAGATTAGTTCCGCGATGGCTGGAACGTTGTTCGATCAGGAGACGCAAGGCGGTTCCACAAAATATTTCAGTTTGACCCTGCAATATCGAGTCGGGGAGCAAAACTGATCAGAACTTCATGGGAAGAGGGATCAGTGTGATTAAAGGAGAAATCAACCATGCCGAAACAATTTAGAAATCAAGAAGCAACGAAACTTGAGGACAAGACGGTCTTGGACCCAACAGCAGAGAAGAGCATTCAGCGCGTGGCGGACAAGGCTGCGGACAAAGCGTCAAAAACGGAACAGAAATACGACAAGGATCACGGTATCATTTCGAAATAGAAGGCCCATGGGCACGGTCCGGGCTCTTCGTGCCGGCGCTCCGCGAGATCCTTGCCGGAGTGATCTGAAGCGACTGGCCAGTTCTCACCTGCAGCCAATTTCTACAGCCGCTACTCTGACAGATTCGCAGACGGCAGCCCAGGATCGCGCGAATTCGCTCTTCAGGTATTTATGAGACCGGTTGAAGTGCGTCTCGTGTAGTGCTGGGATTTCCTTTCGCCAGTCCTCCCGCAACCGTGTCGCGCTACGGAAGCGCGTCCTGAAGAAAGGACTGCCGGTTAGAATCCGGCGCTTGGCTCATCGTGGCTTGGATGCCGTCGAGCGCCTCGGCTATCCGGCTTTGCTTATCAGAAACGTGAAAGTGGCGACAAGCGCGAAGCCGTCGTTAGAGGAACGTTGCGTTATCCTTGAATGAGCGTGAAAGCCGCGTTTGCAAGCACCGCAGCGGATGATGCGCTCAGGTTCGGCACCCATAGATGGCACGTGACACAGATGTGGCATGGCGAGCAAAGGAGTCGAGACCATGGCAACGAAGGGTTTCAAAGTGGGAGATCACGTCAGTTGGAATTCAGAGGCCGGTCGGGTCAGGGGCACGATCACAAAGGTGATCACGTCGGAGATCGAGTTCAAAGGATACAAGGTTCATGCGAGCAAGGATGAACCGCAATACGAGATTAAGAGCGACAAAACTGACCATATAGCGATGCACAAGGGCTCGGCGCTGACCAAGGTTTTAGCGTGAAGTGTCTAACCGGCACATCCGGGTACGAGAATTCGACGATCCAGCTGCGGTACGAAGCATGAGATCGTCATCACACCCATACAAGCCGTCGGCTGGTGAAATCCGCGCTGCGATGGGCCGCCGCATACCCGACGTCATTGGTCCTGAACTCAAGGTTCTCTTCTGCGGAGTCAACCCAGGACTGTATTCCGCTGCAACGCAACGTCACTTCGCGCGTCCAGGTAACAGATTCTGGCCGGCGCTGCATTTGGCCGGTTTCACAACGCGGCTGTTGACGCCGCACGAAAGCCACGAACTTCTTGGCTTGGGATGCGGAATCACGAGTCTGGTGCGTCGAGCCACCGCGACAGTGCGCGAGGTAGCGCCACCGGAGCTCGTGGCGGGCAGGCGCAGACTCGTTCGCGTGGTGCGAAGCTATCGTCCGCGTTGGGTTGCCATATTCGGCGTCGGTGCTTATCGCACAGCTTTTTCCCGTCTAAACGCGCGGGTCGGTCAACAAGATGCGCTGGGCAACAGTAGCGTATGGCTGCTCCCCAGCCCCAGCGGCGCAAACGGAAGCTATCCTCTGGTGGATCTCACCCGTGAGCTTCGCGCATTCTATTCCGCCGTCAATCAGTCATAGGCCGGCGTTCGCAACCTGCGAGTCGCAGCTGGTTGTTGTGTGTGAAAACGCTTCCGGTAGTTGCGCGGCGTTCCTAAGTGCCATATCCCCGATGCTTCATCGCCAGCAGCTTTTCGTTATCCGGCCAAGAAACGGTCAACAAGAATGCAGACTCCTCGAGAGCCTCGACCTCATGTTTAATCGAAGCGCTCAGCGTCAACACGTTGCCCGGCCGCAGATCCCGGGCCTCTCCGTCTACCGTGAAGCGTATCGATCCCTTCAGAACGTGGACGGAGATCGTGCCGTCTGCGTGATGTTCCCTTATGGTGATCCCTCTTTCCATCGAGATCAGCACAATCCTGAAATCCGATTTCTTAAAGAGAGTTTTGGCATAGTGACCAGATTCCCATGGTTTCTTCTGCTCCGAATCCGCCATCTCCTGGCCCAGGTCAAACTGCGCAAGATCCTTTATCATGGTCCCGTCGTTGGCAAAGCCTTCTGTCGTCATGTTCTCCAGCCCTTCTCCTCAATGTGCTGCAGCGTTGCCACAGATGAAGATCTTCAGTGCAAATCCGCACCAGCCTCCGGCGTCCGGGCGATGCGTCAACGCGTTCATCACGAGATCTACTCTGCCATGCCGGAAAACTCTCATGTATCACGACCGCATTGAACTGGCGGCTTCACCATTACCGCTTAGTGCATAACCGACTGAATGACATACGGCGTATCGTGTTCAAGATCGGGATAGATCTTGCCTGTGCCGTGCCCGTCCACAATTTCCACGTAGTACATCAGGTCCCATTGCGCCGTGATGAACGCTCCGGGAATGCTTGCGCTGTAGATGTCGCTGGTTCCTTCTTCGGTCATCGGCAGCGTCTCGTAGTCTTCCTTCTGATTTACATGCCGATAGCGAAGCCGAATCCAGCGAACACCCGCCGGCGCAGTCACTTTGGCGCGCACCTTAAAGTCAACACCTGCGGGAGCGCCGCTTGAAGACCCCGGCATGAGAGCGACAATGGGTGGCACAGCATTCAAATCTGTAGAAGGTAAAACGGCCTTTGCGCCAGGCTTTGACTGGGCTGCTTGCCGCTCTGCCGTGAGTTCCGCGAATTCCTTCTCCAATGCGGGCAGTTCGTCCTTCCAGTGGTGAGGGAATCCCCGCAGGCTCGTTCCGAAATACATGTTGTCAATATATTGATCGCCCGCAGTCTTGACGATTTCGCGCCACGCCTCGACTGCTTTGTGCTGGTATTCGACTGCCTGGTCAAATGCCGGCAGGCTTCCAGAAAATTTGTAGAGATTGTAGGCAACCGCTCCCAGTTGCAGCGCGGCATGATATCGGGCAATTCCCGCCAGAATTCGCGCATCGGTGAGTGTTGCTTTCAACTCTTTGCTGGGAGTTCCGTGCGAGGCCTGTTCTGCTGCTGTCGCCTCGCGAAGAATTCCCTCAGAGGTCTGCGAAAACCAGCGGCTGATATCCTCTGGGCGCTGCATGGCCGTGTCGCCGCCGGCAAGAATACGCTTGGCTTCATCGCGCACATTTTCAAATTGCGCAATGTCGCTGCCTTCTTCACGAGCGGCGTAAATAGGCAGACTGCCAATGTGCATCATCTCCGTCCAGCCCATCGTGGTTGGGAACATCGAATACGGAATGCTTGCAGCAACAACTCGCGGGAGCACGCGGCTGGAGAGTTCGAGCGCGCGCATTACATGCGGGCCGGCGTCGGGGCCAAATCTTTGCACGTACTCTTGCTGCCAGACGTCCGTCGGCGTATCGGGATTGTAAGCGAGCCGCCCCATGACTCGATAAAAAGCCCAGTAGCGCTCAAACTCGTAGTCGAAGTACTTGTAATGATCGTTCAGAAAGTTGCGCGGCGGATCATCCGGCGGATCGCTCAACATCTTGGTCGCTTCCATTTCTGTGAAGGCGAATCCGTGGCCATCGTACAGCCGGGCACTTTGCGCAATGCGGCGCGCGTAATCCGGATCGGACCACTCAAGCAGTCGCTGCGTACCGCCGTTCCAGAGCGTCCAATTTACCCAGTACGTCTTCGGGTATTCCAGCAGATCGGCGTAGCTTTGGCGGGAATTGCCCTGGTCCTGCCTATTGATGTGCGTGGGGTGATAGGGAAGTCCCATCTGCTCCATCCATATCTTTGTATCGATATGTACATGAACGCCCTGTGCCTGCGCGTCGCGAATAACGGATTTGGCGAGGCCCTTGGCACGAAGTTCAAGTTCAATCTCCGGTCGACGAGTGGCGTAGAAGTGAAAAATGTCGTGCCAGAATCCATCGATTTCCGAGTCGAAAAGGCCGGACTCATTGTGCATACGAAATTGCGTTTCTTTGATCTCAGGAAAGAGCGAATAGAACCTGTCGAGCGCGGCCACGGTGTAAGGCGCCAGGTTGTCAGCGTTCAAACCCCAGACCAACCCGGGCGTGGGATGTGTTCCATCCGAAGCCCATGCAACCTTTCCGTCCTGTCCTGCGCCGCGCGCACCGCGATAAATGTGCTCCCAGATGCCTGGCTTTATGCGTATGCCTCGTTCGCCGGCCAACCGAATCATGGTCCGGAACGAGTCGAAGTTCTGCTTCTGCTGTTCGGGCGTAAGGCCAACGACTTTTACGTCAGGAAATCCGTCAACGTTGAAGAAGTAAGGATAGAGCGGGGCCATGTAGCCGCCATCTTCATAGCCGAAAGTCAGCACCAGTTCATTGATGCGATCTTCAGCCAGCATGTCGAAGTAGCGTTCCCAGTAATGCGGATCGTGCAGATGACTTTCAAAATATGCGCGGTTCATTGTAAAGATGACAACGCCGCGATCACGGAGAAACGGCCTCTCATTTGTGCTGCGCGCAAATGTAAATGGATCGCTGCCTGGTTTCGTCCACGAGACGCGCTGCGCAAGATCGAGTGCGGCATACATCAGCCCGGCTCCATCACCGCCGCACAATACAATCGCCGGCTTCTTTTGGTAGCTCGTGCCCACACGAACCGCAAGAGATTCAGGACCGCTGGGCGATGCCTCATTTCCGAGTGCTGCGGTAGCGGGACCATTGCCGCCGGAGATTCCTGCAAGAATAACCGTGTCGGCATTGCTGACATCGCCGGCGCTCTCAGAGACGGTAATTCCTCGCGCTCGCAGCGTGTCTTCCAATTTTGAAATACCGTGCCGAGCAGTCGCGGAATTCTCGGCATCGCTGAGCACAACAATCTTGTGGATCGATCCGGCACTCTTGGTTGTTTGAGATGTGGCAAATTGAATTGGCAGCATCCAGCACAACGAAAGCAAAGCCACGATCCATTTCGCAGTATTTGCCGCGCGCGGCTTTGTGCAGGATCTAACTTGCAGGCGGATGTCGAGTGTACTGAGCTCAGAGGCAATGATCAAGAGGGTTTCTCCACTGGCTAACCAGATTACACGGTCCCGGGCACCCCGCGCTTCAAGGTTTTGTGGCGGCAGTTAGGTGTGCGCCTGCCAAGAAGAGCCTTCTGCAAAAACGAAGAGCGAGGAAGCCAGATTGGCGGTCTCCTCGCTTGATTCGGTGCTTGATGATTTGACGTTCCAGCGCACAGATTTGCGCAGGCCGTTTATTTCATGTAGCCCATCTGCTTGTAATAGCGCGCGGCGCCTGGATGCAGCGGCACGTCGCAAACTTTCCAAACGTTGTGCACGTTGTACGAAAAGTTCTGGTTGGTCCATTGCAACTCGTCCTGGTGCTCGTCCATAGCCTTCGCCACGTCGTATGCAAAGCTGTCGGGAACATCGTTGCGGGTATAAACCACGGTTCCATTGCGCACGATCGTCGGGATCTCGCGCTCAACGCCGCGCAGCATCCCATTGGGAATGTAGCCGCGATACATCAGTGGGTCTTTCGTGAATGTAGCAATCACCGGTTCCGGAATATCAAGATAGTTCAAGTCGAATTTCTGGCTCACTTCGTAAAGCACATTCCACTCCGGCGCTGATGAAAGCGCACCGCCATGCATAATGATGTCAAAGTTAGTGCGATCCCCAAGCGAGCTTCCTACATATCCACCGGCGGCGGTGATGGACTCAACCGATAGCCCGTAATAGGCAAGAATCTCTTTCACCATCCGGTCGTTCGGCGAAGCGTTGATCCTGACAGGCCACTTCTTTTCTTTCACCTGCGACAGGTCTGTAATACCCGTCTCAGACTTTGCCGCCACAACAAACCACCACGGTGATTGGATATTTGCAATCAGGCGAAGATTGTCCATCGGCTTGTCTTTCGAATAGGCCCCTCGACCGTGATAGGCGTCGCAAAGAAATTGTTCGGCCGTGGAGCCAAAATCTACGGGACCGAGCCCAGGCGCGTTCGGCGGCGCCATGGCAACCGATACGGCAGGGTCCTTCTTATACGGTGGCGGAACCTCGGCGTGCGCAACAATGCGCGTTGATGCAGCCGCATTGCAGTTGAAGCATGTTTGCACATCGTAACCGTAGTACTTCATCGCCTTCTTTACCACTTGCCCCATGGCGCCCCACGGGCACAGCTTGCACGCTCCGCCAAAGACCGGCTTCTTGATCGCGATTCCCGTGTTGTAAACTTCGCCGCTCTGGGCACCCATCAGGCCAATGGTCGCCAGCAAAAGCAGAAATACACCAAGAGATTTCTTCGACATCGTCTTACCTCGTTATTTACGAAGGATTTCTTCGTTGAATAAGCAACTGCCTGCGCCAGGGCGCAAGCAGTTGTTCATTGTAGGTTGCGGGTACGATCAGCTCTCGATCAGTTTCCGCACTTCGCCTTCTGGATCATTCACCACGCGGCATTCCGTGTCGAATACCATCGTCTGTCCATGCTCCGGTTCGGCAGCGTGCCATGCCAGGCCTGGCTGGCTGGGGTCTCCGGTGCGTGCAAAGTTCGACCACGCGGTCGCCATCTTTTTTGCAATAGCCTGCGCCTCCGGCCCGTTGCCGGTTCCTTGCTCGCAGCGCTTGGTGTTGTCAAAGCAGAAGGCAAGCTCGGCCGTGTGCCACGCACCCGCACCTTCCAGCATGGGCGACTGCCAGCAGAAGTAATACTGGTAAGCCTTTGCGCCACCTTGCTCATGCTTCAGTCTCGCCATCCGTTGCACTTTGTTGCGTGCGCTCAGGCCGCCAACGCCGTACGAAAGTGTCTTGATGCTCTTTTCCGGATGCGCCTTCTTCATGGCGGCAATCAACTCAGTGGCCTTCCCATCGCCGATCACTTTGGCCAGACTGGCATGCCACTCCGCCTCGGTTGGATTGGATAGGTAACGCATGGTCTCTTCGCTGACGGAGCCGAACAGGATTGGCACATCCTTCGCCGTCTCCGGCGCAACATCTTCAAACGACTTGCACACGACGTTCTTTCCGTCGATGCACGGCGTCCAACCGACCATTGGAACACTGCCCGGTCCAGATGGCGGTCCGAACACAAGGTCATGCCGCGGAGGATTCATCTTCGCTGCAACGTTGCGTCCCGCCGCGATCATTCTGGCCCACTCCATCTTCTGCAATGCGGCCATGTCTCCGGACCCGACGCCGAGTTCCTTGATCACACGCATTGAGAATTCTTTCTGTTGCTCGGCTGTAGGAATTTGTCCGCCGCCTCCCGATTGTGCTGAAGCGCGATGGATCAATCCTTTTGCGGCAGGCATGCCCAGCAGCGTGGTCACTTTCGATCCACCGCCGGACTGTCCATAGATCATTACCTTGTTCGGGTCGCCGCCGAAATTGGCAATGTTTTCCTGCACCCATCGCAGAGCAAAAACCAAATCGATGAAACTCAGGTTCCGCGAGTCCTCGTAGGCCGAGCCGCCGATTTCGGAAACATCCAGGAAGCCAAGTGCGTTCAGCCGGTGATTGACTGAGACCTGTACCACGTCGTGATGACGCGCCATCTGTGCGCCTTCATGCGAAGGCAGTTCGTACGACGATCCAAACTCGAACCCGCCGCCGTGTATGTAAAACATCACCGCTCGGCTGCCGCTCAGGCTCGGCGTCCAGATGTTCAGCTTCAGCATGTCCTCGCTTTGCCAGCCGTCGTCCCAGTCCTGCAGAAACGTCTGCTCATTGCCCGTCCAGTCATGCAGATGTTGCGGACAATTAGCTCCGTAAACGAGGGCAGGGAATTCATCTTTCCACGGGACCGGCGCCTTTGGCGGAAGAAAACGATTTTCGCCGCCGGTGTTCTGTCCATATGGAATTCCCTTGAATGTGAAAACATCGCCATCCAAGTAGCCCCGCACAGGGCCGTATTGCGTCTTTGCTACGGCGCTGCGCGGTGTGCTGCAACCTCCAGGTTGCTGGTGTGCAGCTGTTTTAATGCTGTCTGAAGCGCGTGCGGGCCGGCGCAGTGCAATACCCAAGCCCGCGGTTGCCGACATCAAAAGTGCTTCACGACGATTGAGAATGATGCCATCTTTCGAACTTGCCTTCGACATTTCCTCTCCTTGCTCTTGCAGCAGGTCGTAATTGCGCTCGTGCGCAGCCGTTAGTTAGCTCAGAATGATCTTGCGAATTTCGCCTTCCGGATCATTCACCACGCGGCAATCGTTATCCCACACCATTGTCTGGTTATGCTCGGGGTCAGACGGCGTCCACGTCAGTCCCGGCTGGCTGGGATTTCCCGTGCGCGCAAAGTTGGCCCACGCCGTGGCCATCTTTTTCGCCAGTGCCTGCGCCTCTGGCGTGTTGCCTGTGCCTTGCTCGCAGCGCTTGGTGTTATCGAAACAGAATGCGAGATCGGCCGTATGCCACGCGCCTGCATCCTCCAGCATGGGCGACTGCCAACTGAAGTAATACGTGTACACGGGCGCTGCCTTCAGATCGTGTTTCAACTTTGCTATGTGAACGACGCTGTTGCGAATGGAAACGGCGTTCAGAATGCCTCCGCCGCCGCACATATAAGAGAGCGTGCGAATGCTCTTTTCCGGATGCGCTTTTCTCAATGCGTCGGCCAGCACTTTACCTTTGTCTACGCCATAGGCCCGGGCAAGATTGGCACGCCATTGAGCCTCAGTCGGGCGCGAGCGCATACTATTGCCCTCTTCGCTTACTGAGCCGATGATCAATGGCACATCCTTTGAAATTTCCGGAGCCGAATTTTGGAATGTATTTTCAGTAATCACGCGACCATCCACCGTAGGCATCCAGAAACGTGCCGGCGGTCCCGGCATTGCGCCAAACGGGCCGGGCCGCGGTGGCATCTTGCCTTGCGCTGCATTGGCTGCGGCATTCAGCGAGGCCCAGTCAAGCTTTTGCAGGGCACCAATGTCATTGGGCCCAATGCTAAGCTGCTTCACCAGCATCCGTGCAAATTCTTTCGCTTCGTCTTTGTCGCCCGCAAAGCTGCCGCCAGACTGAATCGCTGCGCGATGGAACAGTCCTTTCGCTGAAGGCATTCCCATCAGTGTTGCTACTTTGCCGCCACCACCGGACTGGCCATAAATCATTACTTTGTTCGGATCGCCGCCGAAGTTCGCGATGTTCTCCTGCACCCACTTGAGCGCAGCCACAAGATCTGACATGCCAACGCTGACTGAGTCTTCATATCCCGCGCCGCCAATTTCCGAAACATCCATAAATCCAAGCGCGTTCAAGCGGTGGTTTACTGATATCTGCACCACGTCATGGTGCCTGGCCATCTGCGCGCCCTCATGCGAAGGCAGTTCATAGGAAGAGCCAAACTGGAATCCGCCGCCGTGAATGTAGAACATCACAGCGCGGCTGCCACTGAGGCTCGGCGTCCAGATGTTCAGCTTCAGCATGTCCTCGCTCTGCCAGCCGTCATCCCAGTCCTGCAGAAATGTTTGCTCGTTGCCGGTCCAGTCGTGAAGTGTCTGCGGGCAGTTGGCGCCATAAACCAGCGCGGGATACTCGTCCTTCCACGGCACAGGCGGCTTGGCAGGCAGCCAGCGATTCTCACCAGCTGTGTTCTGTCCGTAAGGAACACCTTTGAATGTGAACACTCCACCGTCAAGGTAGCCGCGAACCTTGCCGTATCGCGTATTGGCAACCGCGCTGCGCGGTGTCGAACAGGTCGCAGGCTCCTGCTGGTGCACGCCTGTCTTGATGCTGTCTGAAGCTGCGGCCTTGCGCCCCAATGCGATTCCCAGGCCTGCCGTTGCCGACATCAAAAGTGCTTCACGACGATTGAGAACAATTCCGCTATCCGATTTCGCTTTCGACATTCCCTCTCCTTATTTGTTACCCGGTTGATTTCGCGCAAACGCACTTTAATCGCGTTAGCTCAGCAGGATCTTGCGCACATCGCTTTCAGGATCGTTGACCATGCGGCATTCGTTGTCGAATACCATCGTCTGCCCATGCTCGGGATCAGCGGGCGTCCACGCCAGTCCCGGCTGGCTCGGATCACCCGTCTTGGCAAAGTTGGACCACGCCGTTGCCATCTTCTTTGCCAGCGCCTGCGCCTCCGGTGTGTTGCCGGTTCCTTGCTCGCAGCGTTTTGTGTTGTCAAAACAGAAAGCGAGCTCAGCCGTATGCCACGCACCTGCATCCTCCAGCATGGGCGACTGCCACGTAAAGTAATACTGATACGCGGGTGCAGCATGCAGACCATGCTTCAGCTTCGCCATGCGCTGCACGTTGTTGCGCGCCGTCATGCCATTTACGCCATAGGACAAAGTGCGAATGCTCTTCTCCGGATGCGCCTTCTTCATGGCCGCTATCAGCGTGGTCGCCTTCTCGCTTCCAATCTGTCTTGTGAGCGTGGTGCGCCATTCATCCTCAGTGGGACGGGACGCCATCTTGTTGCCTTCTTCGCTCACTGATCCAATCAGCATTGGCACGTCTTTCGATACCTCCGGCCCTTCATCGAAGAACGGTCGCAGGCTTAGAATTTTTCCATCCACCGAAGGCGAATAGCCAACGCGGGGCGACGATGGAGGTGAAGACCCCGGTCCACTTGGCCCCTGCACCGGAGGATTCATCTTGTCTGCAACGGCATTCCCCGCGTCGTTAAGCCTGGCCCAATCCATCTTCTGCAGCGCGGTAATGTCGTTCGGCGCAATTCCAAGAGCCTTGATAACCTGCCGCGCAAATTCCTTCGACTGCTCGGCGGTCGGCAAATTCGACCCTCCGCCCGATTGAACGGACGCACGATGAATCAACCCTTTGGCCAGAGGCATGCCCAGCAGCGTTGTCACTTTCGATCCGCCGCCAGACTGTCCGTAGATCATCACCCGGTCTGGATCGCCGCCAAAATTCGCAATGTTTTCCTGCACCCATTTGAGCGCGGCAACCAGATCGGTCATGCCCACATTTCTTGAGTCTTCGTAGGCCGATCCGCCAACCTCGGATACGTCGAAGAATCCCAGCACATTCAGCCGATGATTCACTGAGACCTGCACCACGTCGTGATGACGCGCCATCTGCGCGCCCTCGTGCGAAGGCAATTCATACGAAGAACCAAAATCGAATCGCCCGCCGTGGAAATACACCATCACCGCGCGCTTGCCGCTCAGGCCTGGTGTCCATATATTCAGCTTCAGCATGTCTTCGCTGATGTAGCCATCGTCCCAGTCCTGCAGGAACGTTTGCTCAATGGCGGTAAAGTCGTGCAGCTTCTGCATGCAGTTCGCGCCGTAAATTAGGGCGGGGTACTCGTCCTTCCAGGCCACTGGAGCCTTCGCGGGCAGCCAGCGATTTTCGCCGCCCGTATTTTGCCCATAAGGAATGCCCTTGAAAGTGAACACGCCTCCGTCCACAAATCCGCGCACTTTGCCGTACTGCGTGTTGGCGACGGCGGTGCGCGGCGTTGAGCAGTTGCCCGGTTCCTGATGCGCGGTGGTTTTCGTATTGTCCATGACGCGCGCAGGCCTTCCAAACGCAAGGCCCACGCTCGCCGTTGCTGAAAGCAGCAGCGCCTCACGACGATTCAGAACGATGTTCTTCTCAGCATTTGTATTCGACATGTTATTCCCTCATCCGTTCTTTCCGGTTGTGATTTACTGCTGCGGTTATTTCCGTTAGCTCAGAATTATCTTTCTCACTTCGCCTTCGGGATCGTCGACCATGCGGCATTCGTTGTCCCACACCAGGGTCTGGTTGCGCTCCGGATCAGACGGCGTCCACGTCAGTCCCGGCTGGCTCGGATTACCGGTGCGGGCAAAGTTCGCCCACGCGTTTGCCATCTTCTTGGCCAGTGCCTGCGCCTCAGGCGTGTTACCCGTACCCTGCTCGCAGCGCTTGGTGTTGTCAAAGCAGAAGGCCAGTTCGGAAGTATGCCACGCACCCGCATCCTCCAGCATGGGCGACTGCCATGTAAAGAAGTACGTGTACACCGGTGCAGCCTTCAGATCATGTTTCAGCTTTGCCATGCGAACTACGTTGTTGCGTCCGCCCACGCCGCCCACGCCGTACGACAGCGTGCGAATGCTTTTTTCCGGATGCGCTTTCTTCATTGCGTCTGCAAGCGCGTTCGCCTTGGCTTCTCCGTACTGCCTGGCCATGGTCGCGCGCCATTCCGCTTCGGTCGGACGCGAGAGCATTCTGTTGCCCTCTTCGCTCACTGAGCCCACCATCAAAGGCACATCCTTTGAAATCTCCGGTGCGCCATCCTGCATCGATCTCACGTTGATGACCTTGCCATCCAGCGTCGGTCCCCAGAAGCGGCGCGGCGGGCCAGGCCGGTTGGGCATACCCGGCAAGCCCGCGCGCGGCGGCATCTTGGCCTGTGCGGCATCAGCGGCAGCATTCAGCGTATGCCAATCCACTTTCTGCAGTCCGGCCATATCGCTCACGCCAAGCTCCTTCACAAGCTGCCGCGCAAACTCCTTCGCTTCTTCCTTGGGAGCTGCGTTTCCGCCGCCCGACTGAATTGCGGCGCGATGGAACAAGCCCTTCGCAGAAGGCATACCCATCAATGTCGCAACCTTGCCGCCACCACCGGACTGGCCATAGATCATTACGTTGTCCGGATCGCCGCCGAAGTTGGCGATGTTGTCATGAACCCATTGCAACGCGGCCACCAGATCTGTCATGCCCACGTTCACTGAGTCCGCATAAGCATCGCCGCCAATTTCCGAAACATCGAGGAATCCCAGTCCATTCAACCGGTGATTCACTGAGATCTGCACCACGTCGTGATGACGCGCCATCTGTGCGCCTTCATGCGAGGGCAACTCGTACGAGGAGCCAAACTGGAATCCGCCGCCGTGGATATAAAACATTACGGCCCGCTTGCCGCTCAGGCTCGGCGTCCAGATGTTCAGCTTCAGCATGTCTTCGCTCTGCCAACCGTCATCCCAGTCCTGGATGAATGTCTGCTCATTGCCCGTCCAGTCGTGCAAAGTCTGTGGGCAGTTAGCACCGTAAACAAGCGCCGGATATTCATCCTTCCACGGCACAGGAGGCTTTGCCGGCAGCCAGCGATTTTCGCCGCCCGTGTTCTGTCCGTAGGGAACGCCTTTGAAGGTAAACACGCCGCCATCAAGGAAGCCGCGAATCTTTCCGTACTGGGTGTTGGCAACAGCACTGCGCGGAGTGGAACAAGTTCCCGGCTCCTGCTGGTGCACTCCGGTCTTAATGCTGTCTGAAGCGTGAACCTTTTTGCCGATGGCCAGGCCCATGCCCACGCTCGCCGAAAGGAACATGGCCTCGCGACGATTCAACAGCATGCGGTTTTCAGAATCTGACTTTGACATTGCTTCTCCCTCTATTTGTTGTCTTGCTTGTTTTTGACATGCTGCTGTGCATCAACCCAGCAGAATCTTCCGTGCTTCGCCTTCCGGATCATCCACCATCCGGCAATCGTTGTCGAAAACCATTGTCTGGCAGCGGGACGGATCTGCCGGTTCCCAGGTCAGGCCCGGCTGGTTCGGATTGCCAGTCTTGGCAAAGTTCGACCATGCCGTCGCCATCTTTCTTGCCACAGCCTGCGCTTCAGGCGTATTGCCTGTACCCTGCTCGCAACGTTTGGTGTTGTCAAAGCAGAATGCCAGTTCGGCGGTATGCCACGCGCCCGCGCCTTCCAGCATGGGCGACTGCCACGTAAAGTGATACGCGTAGACCGGCGCGCCCTTCTGCTCGTGTTTCAACTTCACCATGCGCTGTACGCTGTTGCGCATGGTTACGCCGCCTACGCCGTACGACAGCGTGCGAATGCTCTTCTCCGGATGCGCCTTCTTCATGGCGGCAATCAGCGCCGTCGCTTTGGCATCGCCATACTGGCGAGCCAGCGTCGCGTGCCATTGCTCTTCAGTAGGCTTCGAAAGGTAGCGCATACCTTCTTCGCTCACCGAACCAACCAGCAACGGTACATTCTTTGAAAGGTCAGACACGGCATCGGCAAACGAGCGGCACATCAGCACGCGTCCGTCTACCGTTGCGGTCCAGTCGGCGCCGCGCCTTGGCACTCCACCCGGTCCAGGCACCGTGCCCGGATTGAGCTTGTTAGCCGCCGCATTGCTGGCCGCTGTCAGCTTGGGCCATTCCACCTTCTGCAGTGCAGCCACATCATTCGGCCCAAGTCCCAACTCGATCATCATCTGCTTTGCCAGCTCTCGTGACTGGAACGGGCGATCAACCGGCGGATAGTGAATGCCGCCGCCAGATTGCGCTGAGGCGCGATGGAACAAGCCGGCCGCCGAAGGCATCGCCATCAGGCAAGTCACCTTTGAGCCGCCACCCGACTGCCCATAAATCATCACGCGGTCCGGATCGCCGCCAAAGTTCGCAATATTCTCCTTGACCCATCGCAGCGACTCCACCAGGTCCGTCAGCCCTACATTTGCCGACTCGGCATACGGCTCTCCGCCTACTTCAGACAGGTCGAGGAAGCCAAGCACATTCAGCCGATGATTGACTGAGACCTGCACGACATCGTGGTGCCTCGCCATTTGCGCGCCTTCATGCGAGGGCAACTCATACGCCGATCCGAATTCAAACCCGCCGCCGTGAAAATAGACCATCACTGCGCGCTTCCCGGTCAGGCTTGGCGTCCACACGTTCAGCTTCAGCATGTCCTCGCTCTGCCAGCCGTCATCCCAGTCCTGCAGAAACGTCTGTTCAATGCCGGTCCAGTCGTGAAGGCGCTGCGGGCAATTCGCACCATAAACCAGGGCAGGATATTCGTCTTTCCACGGCACAGGAGGCTTTACCGGCAGCCAGCGATTTTCTCCGGCCGTAGTCTGTCCATAGGGAATCCCCTTGAAGGTGAAAACCCCTCCATCCAAAAATCCGCGCACCGGCCCATATTGAGTTTTTGCCACCGCTGTCCGCGGCGTGGAGCAGCCCCCAGCTTCCTGGTGAGCAGCGGTCTTGGTGTTATCCATGGCACGCGCAGGACTTGCCAGCGCAGTGCCCAATCCTGCCGTCGCCGACAGCATTAATGCCTGACGACGATTGAAAACCATACCTTTTTGAGAATTCGATTGCGGCACTGCTTCTCCTCCGTGCTTTTTTCTACAACTAGCTGATGGGATTACGTTGACCTGGCTGATATTCAAGTGGTCTGCCCCGATCGATATTCTTGGGAATCGGCGCGTTTATTGCTTCTGGTAAACGTTTGCTCGATGACGCTGAATCTACGCGACGTAAAGCGGCACAACCTCGGAACGAGGGCATCCTACGCTGGCCGATTCTCAGCGAACAAGTTGCATTTTTCGAGATCAGCAATCGAATAGTTCGATACGAAAGGGCACGATCGTGGAGAGCTGATTGAGTGCGGAAATCCACAGTAATTACGCGTCTTTCGAGCCATTCTGCGCGTCGAAAAAGTACAGGCGGAATTGGCGCTGGCCACGAAAGAATGGATTGTGCAAATCCTGCGCGACGCGAAGTTTCTCAATCGCTAATTTTCCTCGTTTAGTTATCGGGCATTTCTACTTGCGCACAGAGGATTCGCGGGCAACCAGCGACGGCTCCAGAACGACCGCTCGTGGTCGGGTTTGCGGCGTCTTTTCCAGCAGCGTCGATATCATTCGCGCGGCGCGTTCGCCGATCTCGCCGGCATGTTGATCCACACTTGAAAGCGGAACGCGCAGCTTGCTGCTGTAGTGGAAATTGCCGCTGCCCACCATGGCGATATCTTTCGGAATCTTCAATCCTGCATCGAAGGCCTGCATCATCGCACCCGCGGCAATCGTGTCGTTAAAGCAGAACACTGCGTCCGGCCTGGGCTTCAGAGCCAGCAGGGCGCTCATCGCCTTCTTCCCGCGCGTCTCGCCATCAGAGTCGGCCGCCTCACCAGATTCGACTACGTAACTGCCGGGCACTTTCAATCCCTGCTTCTTCAGTGCATCCAGGTAGCCCTCGGCACGGCGGTTTCCAACAATGGTCTGCGGTCCGCGAATATGTGCGATGCGCTTGCAGCCCTGTGCTATCAGGTGTTCAGTCGCCAGCTTGCCAATCGCGTAATCGTTCACGCCCACAAAGTTCGCAGCGCAATCCTCGAAACTCCGATCAAGCAGAATCAACGGTACCCCCGCTTCGCCAATCTTCTTCAGACCGTCAAAATTCTTCTGGCAAGATGCCACCACAAAGCAGTCAAGCCGGTGCGCGAGCATGTGTTCGATCTCATCCTGCTCAAGGCTTGGATCGCTCTCGGATGAGGACACCAGCAGAAAATAATTTTTCTTGCGCAAGCTGGCCGCCAGCGATTTTGCAATCTCAGAAAAGAACGGATGAATCAGGTCTGGAACCACCAGTCCGACCAGCGAACTGCGGCCGGTAACCAGGCTGCGCGCGGCCAGGTTGGGGCGATAGTTGTAGTGCTTCATCCGCTCCAGAATTCGTGCGCGGGTTTCCTTCGCAACGTCCGGCCGATCGCCAAGCGCCTTCGATACCGTAACGATGGAGACGCCAAGTTCCTCGGCAATATCTTTTAATCGGACGACCATATGGAGAGTGTATACAACGGGTTCGAGGACCCGCCGTCTAGCCGCGCAGAATACTTCACCGAGCTTGCTCCAGCCGTTATGCTGGAACCAGAGGACTGCCAATGAACCGTGCGGAATACGACAAGATGCTTGAGGTTGCCCTCGACGAAGCGCGCCAGGGACGTGCCGAAGGAGGCATCCCCATTGGTGCAGCCATCTTTACGCGTGCCGGGGATCTCGTCAGTCGTGGTCACAACCGCCGCGTGCAGCAGGGCGATCCCAGCATTCACGGCGAAACGGATGCATTTCGGCGCGCTGGCCGCCAGCGCAGTTATCGCAACCTCATCATGGTCACCACGCTCGCTCCCTGCTGGTATTGCAGCGGACTCGTGCGCCAGTTCAGGTTTGGCACCGTAGTCGTGGGCGAAAGCCGCACCTTTGCCGGCGGCCTCGACTGGCTTCGCGCCAATGGTGTTGAAGTCATTGACCTCGATAATCAGGACTGCCGTCAATTGCTCGAAGGCTACATTGCCGAGCACCCTGAAATCTGGAATGAAGATATCGGCGAAGAGTAAAACGCACCTTGAGTGACATAAAAAGGGCGCCCTCTCGACCCTGGTGCGAACAGATGCGCAAGTCGTGGCCGGCTCGGTTTGGAATGGCATCGAAGGTAGAATTGCAACATTGCTGTAAAGAACGAAGAAAGACTCCTGTTGTGTCTCGTGGCTGCATGAATTAGAAGCTTGCTGAGTGCCTGAGTCGTGCGTCCGGCTGCATGTGTGCCACCGCCGCAACAAATTTCCAGAAGCTGAGGAACTGCACAAATGGTCACCCGGATGGCCAAAACACTGCTTCTGGCGGGTATCGGTCTCTTCTATGCGCTGGTGGTCTTCAACAATCTCACCGACTTCGGCTCGAACTATCAGTTCGTCCGTCACGTTCTCTCGATGGACAACACCTTCCCGGGTAATCACGGGATGTATCGCGCCTTGCCATCCTCGGCCTGGCACTTGGCCTTCTACATCGCCATCATCGCGTGGGAAATCGCGACCACCGTTCTGCTCTGGTGGGGATGCGTAAAGCTGATGCGCGCGCTTCGGCTCTCCGCTTCGAAATTCAACGCGGCCAAGCGCATTCCGATTATGGCCCTCACGCTTTCATTGCTGATGTGGCTGGTGGCGTTTCTGTCGGTTGGCGGCGAGTGGTTCCTTATGTGGCAGTCGCGCGAATGGAACGGACAGGAAGCTGCATTCAGAAACTTCGCCGTTGTGGCACTTGTACTTTTAGTGCTGCTGCAGCCGGACACCGATCTCCAGCCATGATCCGCAGAATTTCAAGGGGACTCAGTGCGCCTGCATTCTGCCCGTACTCTGCGGCCTCGTCACCCGCCGCATACACTCCGGCTGTCGACGTGGAAATATCGCTCACCAGTCTGCCTTTCGCAATCTGTGGTTATCGCTCGACCGTTGCTTCAATGTAGCCGTGTGGCTCATCGATGGGGACAAAGATATGGTTTGGATTATCAACCCCGAATGGGCTCAGGTCCGCTAGCAGGTGATGCAGATTCGGCATCGTGAGCTTGATTCGATCGATCTCAGACGCGGCATCCAACGCGGCCTTCCCCATGTCGAACAAAGTATGTTGCGCGCTCAAGCTGTCATGCCCGGCAAATGTTTTCAGCAGCGCCGCAACAATGCGGGCGCGGATTTTCGCAAATTCCTGTGTCGGCGAAGCAAAGTCCCAGGTCACGGTTGCGCAAGTGCCAAAAATACGGTCGGTCGCAGGCTTGAGTGTCGTCAGCTCGTCTTTGATGTAGCCGGTGAACGCTGACTTCGTGGTCTTCAAAATCGTCAATCCGTCGACACCGGAGCGAATTGACCATTCGCGGCCCTTGTCGCGAACAGCGCGAACGGTATTTACTTCAGGTCCGCCTAGCTTGAACGTGGTGGCCTCTTCTGCGCCGTCTACCAGCATTCGTTCCCACGCGCGCTCCTCAATCTCCACCTTCACGCCAGATACCTGCGCGTTATTTGCAAGCAGATAATCGCCAAGCTCCATCGCGAACACTTCAATCGTCGCTGCCTTCGAGCCTCGAGCCACGTAATAGACGGTGTTCTTCATCGTGTCAGTGGGCAGCACTTTGCTGTTGTCGGCCTCGGTATAGCTGGTTTCAAAATCACCTTCGAGCAGTACGGTCACGCTCCACTCGTTAAAATCGTGCCGGTCATCATGGCGAGTGATCCGCGACAAACGAACGCGGTGCTTTCCATAGCGATTACTGCCCAGTTTTGCCATATCTCAGCTTCCTCGATAGGTTGTGTAACTGTTGTCGCTCAGCAGCAGCGGCAGGTGATAGTGCCCGTCACCACTGCAATGGAAAGTGATGGATATCTCCGGATAGATGGTTGCGCGATTCTTGCGCCTCATGTAATGGCCGGTCTCGAATGTCAGGCGGTAAATTCCTTCACCGGCGTCCTGCTTCAATTCGCGACAGCGGCCGTCATCATCCGTAGTTCCTGTGGCAATCTGAATCCACTGGGTTGCATCCACGCGCTCGCTTCCTTCACCGGCCCAGCCTCCGAGCATCCTCTCAAGCCGAACCGCAATGCCTGCGGCCGGCTTGCCCAGCACTGTATCCAACACATGCGTCGTAATCGTGCTCATTCCACCAGCCACTTTCCCAGCCGAATCTGCGTAATCTGTCTCTGCTGCTCGGCCGCTTCGCGCAATTCGGTTGCGCGATCGTTTGCCAGTCGCCGCTTCAAAATCGCCAGCATTTCATCCGCCGTCTTTCCCGTTGCGCACACGATGTAAGTAAATCCGAACTTCTGTTCATATTCCGCATTACCATCAGCAAGCTCAGCCAGCGCCGTCGATTCAGCTGTCGCCACTGAAGACTGCTCCTGCCGCGACCACGCCACAGATTTAGCCGCTGCCGGCGCGGCCTTGCGCTCGCCAATGCGCGGATGGCACGCGAACGCTTCCATCCAGTCATCCTCGGTCATCGTGGCCCACACCCGATCCGCCGCTTCGCTCAGTTCAAACACGTTCTCAATCGGGCGCAATGCAACCATGGCGGAAGCCCAGTTCTGCGCCCCACAGCACACCAGCATCACATCGATGGCCGTGGCCTCGTCGGCGTTATTCCACGCATTGAGCGTTTCATTCATCACGCCGTCTCTCCACGCGAAAGTTCAATCAGAAATTCTTCAAGCAGATTGGCTCCAACCTGCTTTCTGTATTCGGCGGTGGAGCGAATATCGTCAATCGGTTTTGCTTCAGATAGCAACGCCGCCCGTGCCGCCTTAATCGTGTCTCTTGAAATCTTCTTTCCTGCAAGCGCATGTTCCGCTGCGTACAAACGTGCCGGATAGGGTGCCAGACTCGCTGCAGCAATTCGAATCTCATCGACCACGCCGTTATTGAGCAGCGCAGTTCCAGCCAGTGCAACTTTAGAGATCGCCATCGCGCGTCGCGTGCCCACTTTGCGCAGGTATTGGCGATGCCGCTCGAATCTCCGCGGTACGTGAATCGCGAAGATCAATTCGTCTGCCGTCATCAGGTTGCTTTTGTAGCCGGTGTGAAATTCAGAATAGGCAATCCGCCTGCGGCCCTTTTTCGAAATCAGCTCAATCTCCGCATCGTACACAAGCAGCACCGGGGAAGAGTCCGCGGCCGGCGAACCGTTCACCAGGTTGCCTCCAACCGTAGCGCGGCTTTGGTTGGCCACCGATCCAATCCAGCTTGACGCTTTCGCTATCAGCGGTAACTCCTTCGCCAGATCTGCATGTGCACGCAGATCGAGAAACGTTGTACATGCTCCGATGGAAAAACTCTCGTCGGTAGTTTCGATGAACCTCAGGTCTGAAATTCCCCACAGGTTGATCAGCTTTCGCGCGCTCAACCTGCCGGCAGAAAATGCCACCATCAATTCCGTACCGCCTGCAATCGGAGTCCATTCGCCCGGCGCGGACGCAAGCACATCCAGCACTCCGGCGAGGTTTCCGGGAGCTGCCATCTCGTGTGCTGCCGCATCACCGCGCATGTTCAACCTTCTTCGGCTCGGCGATATTCTCGTTCGTCGCGGCCACAAGCACCGACTCAAAAATACGCATGAATCCAGTGCACCGGCACAGATTGCCCGCCAGCCCTTCGCGAATTTCCGCCAAGCTGGGGTGCGGATTGCGCTCGATTAGTTGCACCGCCGCCATCAACATTCCCGGCGTACAAATGCCGCATTGCGCGCCACCGCACTGCAGAAATGCCTGCTGTACCAGATGCAGCGCGCCATCGTGCGCGAGCCCTTCAACCGTCTGGATCTCCGCTCCCTCAGCTTGCATCGCAGGCACAAGGCAGCTATTCACCAGTTCGCCGTTCATGCGTACCGAGCACGAGCCGCACTCGCCTTCACCGCAACCTTCCTTCGTTCCCGTCAAATGCAAATCTTCGCGAATCACATCGAGCAGCCGCTTCATCGGCGGCGCTTGTACCGTGCGGCTTTCTCCGTTGATCGTGAAGTGTATCGCGCATCCAGTCGTACTCATATGCTCGCCGGCGCCTCCGCTTGCTCGTGCGCAACCAGACCCGCAAACAAATCCTCAGGTAGCAGCGGTATCTGGCGGAAACTCACGCCGGTCGCATCCTTGATTGCATTCACAATCGCCGGCGCAGGCCCATCATGCGGCAACTCGCCAATTCCTTTTGCCCCGTAGCCGCCGTGCGAAAACGGAATCTCCTCAAAGTAAACATGAATTGGCGGAACATCCTCGGCCGTCGGAATAATGTAGTTGGTCATCTGGTTGTTAGCCATGAGGCCGTCTTTGAGCACAACTTTTTCATAGAGCGCGTAGCCAATGCCCTGCGCAACACCGCCTTCAATCTGCCCAGTCGCCAGCACAGGATTCAGCACTCGGCCCACCTCCTGCACGGCCCAGAACTCCTCTACCTCGGCGGAATAAGTAACCGAATCCACCGCCACCTGCGCCACGTGAACAGACCACGCATAAGAGGGATAAGCCTCGCCGTGATATTTCTCATCGTCCCAATGAATGCCCGGCGGCGCCTCGTAGCGCACCAGCGAAACCACTTCGCCGTTCGCCTTGCGATAGCGTTCGCACGCAGCAAAAAACTCCTCGCGCGTATACGTCGCACCAAGGCCTGCGTTGTCGCGAAGCATGTTCAGCAGCTGCGTTCCCGCGCGCTCAATCAGCCGACCCACCACCATTACTGTGCGCGAAGCAACCGTTGGACCGCTGTTCGGCACCAGCCCTGTATCCGCGGCAGCCATCAAAATATCGTCGTAGTCAATGCCCAGCGCTTCGGCGGCAATCTGCGTGAGCACCGTATTGGTGCCCTGGCCGAACTCCGTGTTCGACACCAGCACCCGCACCTTTCCATCGGCCGTGACTTCGACCCCTGCGAGCGAATTCAGAATGCGTTCACCCGATCCCGTGAAGCCCGATCCGTGATAGAACGCAGCAATGCCCAGACCACGTTTCACCATGCTGGCTGCATTCTCCGTCGCAAACCGCACTCGCTTAGCGTAATAATCGCTTGCCTTCAACGCACGATCGAGCAGCTCATCCATCATCAACGGCTCGCGCATTAGCTGATTCGTTGCGGTAGTATCGCCCTGGTGCAGAAAGTTTCTGCGCCGAAACTCAACCGGCTCCATGCCAATGGCCGCGGCAACTTCATCCATGTGCCGTTCCAGAGCGAAGATCGTCTGCGGAGCGCCGAAGCCGCGAAACGCGCCATAAGGTACGTTGTTCGTTGCCCACGCCTTCGCCGTCACGCGTACATTTGGGCAAGAGTACGGCCCGGGCGCATGCAACGTCGCCCGCGAAAGCACAGTAGATGAAAGCGTGGAGTACGCGCCGCCGTCTGTTGCCAAATCAATATCCATCGCCAAAAGCTTGCCGTCTTTATCAAGTGCTGTGCGATGTCGTGTGCGCGACGGATGCCGTTTGGTCGTTGCGGCCAGGTCCTCCATGCGGTCGTAAACCATCTTCACCACATGCCCGCTTTTCTTCGCCAGCAATGCAGCATGCGACGCGAGAATCGACGGATAGTCTTCTTTGCCGCCGAATGCTCCGCCGGTCTCTGTCTGCACCACGCGCACTTTGTTGTCCGGCAAATCGAAAACCTTGATGAGCGTTTTATGCACGTAATACGGGCACTGCAGCGAGCCCCAAACCGTCACGCCGCTTTCATCGCTCCACTCTGCAATAATGCCGTTGTTCTCAATGTAAAGATGCTCTTGTGCTCCGGTGCGATATTCGCCCTCGACAATGTAAGCAGCATTTTTCCAAACCGATTCCACATCGCCTTTATTCAGTACAAAACTTTTCAGCAGATTGTCCTTGCCCCAAACAACCTGCTTCTGCTGCTCGCTTTCTTCAATCGTGAAGACGGGCGGCAGTGGCTCGTACTCCACCAGCACTGCGTCAACAGCCTCGCGCAGCTTGTGCTTGTCAGGGTGCGCCAGCAAAATAATCGGCTCATCGCAATGGTTCACTATGCCGTCGGCAAGACACGGCTGGTCTGCCACGATCAACTGGATATGGTTGTCACCAGGAACGTCCGCTGCCCTAGCAATGACAAACTCGCTCCAGTCGATGCGGCGATCGAAGCTCACCGATTGAATGATTCCGCGCGGAATTGTGCTGCGGACAGTAGCTCCGTACCACATGCCATCGCGCTCAATGTCGTCTACGTAGCGTGCGCGGCCCAGCAGCTTGTCTACACCTTCTTTACGATGTACGGGGGCGCCAACAATGCGGGTTGTCGTCGTCGTTTTCATATTTTAGGAAGCCGCCAACACGGTATAGGTTGAGGCATAGCATACAACGCTGCGCGCCGTATGCCAAATCAGCGCGCTATCCCGCCAGCTTTGCGAGCGTTCGCGCCAGCACATGCACGCCGCTTCCTATCCATTCTGGCGACGCATATTCATCGGGCCGGTGACTGACTCCGCCTCGGCATGGAATAAGAAGCATGGCCACCGGAGCAATGCAGGAAACAAACGACGTGTCGTGATATGCTCGCGCCACCATGCGCTTGTACTTCTTGTCGGCTGCAATTGCCGACTCCTCAAGCGCCGCCAGAATTGCCTCGTCGCTCACCGTCGGCGGATCGGCATTCACCAACTCGGTCGAAATGTTCACACCTCGCCGCGCCGCCACCTCAACGCACTTGCTACGCAATGCATCCAGCACGCTATCGCGCCGCTCTCTGTCAATGTCGCGAATGTCCGTTTCCAATTTCACGCGTGAGGGAATGCTGTTGACCGCGCCGGGAAAAACTTCGCAAACGCCCACCGTGCCCACGGTGTCGATAGCTCCCGTCGACTTTGCAGCAGCCTCCAGCGCAAGCACTAGCTCCGATGCTGCCGCCAGCGCATCTTTGCGTCCCGGCATCAGCTTGCCGCCCGCGTGTCCGCCTTCGCCTTCAATTAAAATTCGCAGGCTCGCCGGCGCCGCAATGTGCGTAACCAGTCCCACATCAAGACCTTCTTGTTCCAGGTAGGGACCTTGTTCTATGTGTAGTTCTACAAATTGATGGAACCTTCCCCTGGCTTGCGCCACAGATTCCAGCGGTCCGCGAAACCCGGCTTGCGTGCGCAACTCGTCGAGCCCATGGCCCTCTTTGTCGCGCAGGGCAAGCGCCTTTTGCGGCGAAAGCACGCCGGCCATCATGCGACTGCCCAGGCATCCAATACCGAACCGCGTCGGCTCTTCCGATGTAAAGATCACCAGCTCAATCGATCGCCGCGGCTTGTAGCCAAGCTGCTTCAATACGCGAATTGCTTCAAGTCCGCCAAGCACGCCAACGCAGCCGTCATACAAGCCCGCGTTAGGAATCGCATCGATATGCGACCCCGTACTGATCGGCGCCAGACTCGGATCGCTGCCTTCCCACGTCGCGAACGTGTTGCCAATGGCATCTTCCCGCAGCGTTAGTCCCGCGTTTGCGCAAAGGCTCTTCACGTAAGTGCGTGCCCGCATATCGGCTTCGCTGAACACAACCCGCGTCACTACCGGCGGTTCTGCTTCCGATATCTTTCCCAGGGCCAACAACTCAGCAATAAGGCCATCGATTGTGAAATTCGGCTGAGTGCTCATCGGCTATGCTCCCAACGGATGCCGGCGCCAGTCTTTGTAGAGAAGGTATTTGGCCGGACGCTTTCCGAGCGCGCCAAACCATTGCGGACAATATGGTGCCATCCAGATAAAATCGCCGGTCTCGACTGGATACCATGAGTCGCCAAGCCGATAGATGCCGCCGCCCTCAAGCATCAGCAGCCCATGTTCCATCACGTGAACCTCAACCATGCTGAGCTGAGCGCCTGGATCGTATTCCATGGTGTTCACAGCAAAGTCGTAACCCTGGCCATCGGGCATCATGCTGCGCACGCGCAATGCTTCATCGCCCATCACCGCCGCAGGCTTGATGTCCTTCTCGTTGCCTACCACAATCTCAGTCGCAGCCGATCCTGCCGCAGCTTCATAGGGCTTCTCAATCACCGCGACGCGCGAGGCCTTGAGCGCGCGCACTTCATGTGCTATCCCTTCCGGCAGATACGCGAAACCCGCCGGCGCAAGCGTGTACTTCTTTCCGCCGGCTTTCAATTCCAGCTTGCCTTCCAGCACATATAGAAATCGCTGTGCAGGCGCAGGTCCAAGCGATCCGCCGGCTTTGAACTCCGCCGTCATCTGCGTGAACTGTGCGCCCATTTGAGGCGCGGCGTGGATAATGAACTCCACATCTTTGGCGCCTGCCAGCGGCGAGCGAATAAACGTGTCGGGCGTTTGCAGTAAATGGTCGTGCTTAAAACTGCTGCGTGTCGAGCCGGGAACTTGCATTGCCAGGGGACCTCGCGGGAGTGGCGTTGTTCGATTCTACCTAATGTCTGCGGCCGCTCGATTTAAAAAAAAACGGCCCACGCTCAGTGCCGCATCCACATCTTCTTCAAGCACTGCTTCGCCTGGATGGTGGCTTAGCCCGCCGGGACTGCGCAAAAACAGCATTGTCGTTGGTACGCGCGCGGCCAGCACCATGGAGTCGTGCCCGGCTCCGCTGGTCATTCGCTTCACCGGCATGCCTGCTGCCTCAATCGCGTCGGTAACAAACGACGTCAGCCTCTCGTCCATCGGTACTGCCGGTTGCTCCAGTTGAACCTGATGCTGCACCGCAATGCCGCGACGCTCCGCGATCCCCTGGGCATTTTCAAGCAGTTGCTTCACCGCGCCTGATCGCACTGAATCCCACGCGTGCCGCACGTCAAGGCTCACCGTTGCCTTGCCGGGAATCACATTGCCCGCATTCGGCTCCACTGCAATCTTGCCTACCGTTGCCACCAGGCCGTCGGTGGAGCGCGCAAGCTGCTCCACTCCGCCAATCCACTCCGCAGCCGCGGCCAGTGCATCGCGCCGCAATTTCATCGGAGTCGTACCCGCGTGATTCGCTTCTCCTGCGAACTCGAGCGACAGCCGCGTCTGGCCAACGATCGTCGTCACGGCAGCCACGCTCAGCTTCTCCGCTTCCAAAACCGGTCCCTGCTCAATGTGAATCTCCAGAAGGCCTGCAGCATTTTCATCAAGCGTGGCTTCTTCCATCAATGCAGGATCAAGTCCGAACGCGCGAATCGCATCGGCCATCGTGATTCCATCCGCATCTTTACGCTCCAGCAGCGAGTGATCAAACCGTCCGGCAACAGCGCGGCTGCCAATGAACGGAATTCCAAAGCGCACACCCTCCTCATCAGAGAATGCAATCAGCTCAATCGCAAGCGGAAGCTGCATCTCCTTCGCGAGCTCCACAAATTCGAGCGCCATCACAACGCCCAGCACGCCATCGAACGCGCCTGCATCCGGTACCGTGTCAATGTGCGAGCCAATCAGCAATCGCCTGGCCGGCGCGTTTGCCGGCCGCCAAAGCCCGTGCAGATTGCCAGCAGCATCCACGCGCACCGTCATACCCAACGCTTCCATGCGGGCGCGCAAATGGTCGTGCACGGCCTGCATCGCCGGCGTCAGAAAACGGCGCGTCGTTCGGCCTTGCTCTTCGCTCATAGCCGCAATGCGACGGCACTCCGCTATGACCCGGCTCGCAATCTCGCTCATGGCCGCACCGGCTCTCGTCCGCGAGCTTCGGCTATGCAACGGCCATCTGCATAAATCCGCTCGCCGCGTAGCCACGTTTCCTTCACGCGTCCTTGCAAATTCGCGCCGACGTAAGGTGAAACCTTGTGCCGAAAACGCAGATCATCCACGGTCACCGTCCATTCAGCGTCTGGATCGAAAACCGCAAAATCCGCATCTGCGCCAACCGCGATGGCCCCTTTACGTCTCGTCAATCCGGCAAGTTTTGCCGGAGCCGAACCCATCCACTTCCCAATCTGCCGCACATCAATTCCGCGCTGGTGCATCGCTGTCCACAGCACCGGCAGCGCCAAACCCATTGTGCTGACACCACCCCACGCCGCATCCCAGCGTGTCTCAACGCCCCGAATCACGCTACGTTTCATCTGCGGTAAACACGGCGAGTGGTCCGTGGTCACCATGTCAATCAAACCCGTCTCCAGCGCCTTCCAAAGCGCCTCACGATTCTGCGCATTACGAATCGGCGGCGCGCACTTGTACTCCGTTGCTCCGTCAGGAATCTGCTCAGCCGCAAACCACAGATAATGCGTGCACGTCTCCACGGAAATCGGCAATCCCTGCATGCGCGCATCCGCCAACAGCGGCAACGCTGCCGCGCTCGCCAGGTGCACCACATGAATCGGCGTCTTGAATTCCTCAACCAGCCGGATCAGCAGCGCAATCGCATCCACTTCCGCCGCGTCCGGCCGCGAAGCAAGATACGTCGCATACTTGCACCAGTCCGCGCCGCTTGCGTTCAATGCTTTTGTCGCCGCATCCACGGGGCCCGCCACTTCCGCGTGCACCAGCAGCGGCAAACCCGTCCCGCGCAAACGCTCCAGTGCGAGCCGCAGATCCGCTTCATTCACCCACGCAAAGCCGTCAATCCCTGAGTGAATCATGAAGCACTTGAACCCCGGCACGCCCGCGCGCACCAACGGCAAAAGATCATCGGAGTTGCCGCGCACAGCGCCGCCCCAGCTTGCCCAGTCCACCCACGCCTTGCCCTGTGCCGCCGCCCGCTTTGCCTCAAGAGCTGTGACATCAACGGTCTCCGGCGCGCAATTCAACGGCATGTCGATCAGCGTGGTCACACCACCAGCGGCAGCCGCCTGGGTGGCGGTGGCAAAGCCCTCCCACTCGGTGCGTCCCGGCTCGTTAATGTGCACATGGGGATCGATCAATCCGGGCAGCAGCAGGTCATTGCCGCAGTCATGCACCACGCCCTCAGGCCGTTCGCCCCAGTCGGCAATCGCGCGGATGCGCCCTTCTTCCACCAGCACGGTAGCGGGCGCCACCCCCTCGGGCAGCAGAACACGCGTCGAGCGAAGTGCTTGAACCATCGTCCCTTTACTTTCGCCTTTCCGCCTCGTCGAAAGCAAGTTCACCGTCATTACGCCGCAGCCGAATCCATCCCTGCTGCATCGAATAAGAGACGCTCGCTCCGGTCGTGCGCTCCGTTGGGACGCACCAACCCCGGTTTTGCGATAATGTCATCTCGTCAGCACTTTGCCCGGGGCGCCCCGTGTTCCAAGCCCCGGCCCCCAAAATCTACACGCAAATTGGAGAGTTCCATGTTGCAGGGATATTCGATCATCGATGGCAAACCCCGCCAGAGCGGCGGCGCAGAATTTGTAGGCTTTGAAACCGCCACCGGCGCCAAACTTGAACCGGCCTACCACTCCGCCACTGCCGAAGACATTGATCTCGCGGCAAACCTCGCCGGCGAGGCATCCGCCGTTCTCGGCAAGCTCTCAGGCGAGCAGAGAGCCCAGTTCCTTCGCCACATCGCCGACGGCATTGAAGCCATCAAGCCGGAGATCGTTGCCCGCGCCCACCAGGAAACGGCTCTGCCAGAAGCGCGCCTGCAGGGCGAGGCAGCCCGCACCATCAACCAGCTCCGCCTCTTCGCCCAAGTTGTTGAAGAGGGCTCCTGGAGTATGGCCCGCATCGATCCGGCCATGCCCGACCGCAAGCCGCTTCCTCGCGCCGACATTCGTTCCGTGCTGCGTCCGCTCGGCCCCGTCGCTGTCTTTGGAGCCAGCAATTTTCCGCTCGCCTTTTCCGTAGCCGGCGGTGACACAGCTTCAGCATTCGCGGCCGGCTGCCCCGTCATCGTCAAGGCTCATTCCGCGCATCCCGGCACCAGCGAGTTGGTGGCGCAGGTCATCGTCAACAGTGTGCGCGCCTGCGGATTGCCCAACGGCACATTCGCCGTCGTCTACGGAGCCGGAGCGCAGGTTGGCGCGGCGCTCGTCCAGCATCCCGCCGTCAAGGCAGTCGGATTTACCGGGTCGCTGGGTGCAGGCAAGTCGCTTATGGACCTGGCCGCCGCCCGCCCCGAGCCTATCCCATGCTTCATGGAAATGAGCAGCACCAACCCCATGTTCGTTTTGCCTGAAGCGCTCAAATCACGCACTCCGCAAATCGCCAGCGGTCTGTTTGGATCGTTCACGCTCGGCGTGGGCCAGTTCTGCACCAAGCCCGGCCTGGTCTTTCTGCCGCGCAATGAGTCGGCAGACGCGCTGGTGGCCGAACTCGTCACGCTGGTCAAGAATGGCTCTGCGTCGCCCATGCTCACTGCCGGCATCTGCAAAAGCTACAAGGCCGGCATCGCATCAAGAGAAGGCAACGCGCGCGTCGAGGTTCTGGCTCAGCCGGCTATCAACGGCGGTGGTCCCGTCCACGTCGGTCCCGTGCTGTTCCAGGTAAGCGCAGAAGACCTCATCAAGGATCCTTCGCTCGAACACGAAATCTTTGGGCCCACCACGCTCATCATTCGCTACACAGACAGCGAAGAGCTGGCCAAGCTGGCGCAGCAGCTTGAGGGTCAGCTCACCGCCACCTTGCATGGAACTGAAGCCGACATCCTGGCTTTCGGCCACCTGATTTCAGTTCTCGAAAACAAGGCAGGCCGCCTGGTTGTCAACGGCTTCCCAACTGGAGTTGAAGTCTGCCACGCCATGGTGCACGGTGGGCCGTACCCGGCGACAAGCGATAGCCGCCACACCTCGGTCGGTACCCAGGCTATATATAGATTCGTGCGGCCGGTCTGCTATCAGGACTTCCCACAGGCGGCCCTGCCAACCGAATTGAAAGACGAAAATCCGCTCGGCATCATGCGCCTGGTCGATGGCGTCTATACCCGCGATGCAGTAAGGGAAGCGGTCGGCGCCAAGGCATAAGTTACAACCAGAACCGAGCAAATGCAGCGAGGGCTCGTCCTGAATACCAGGACGAGCCCCCAGCGCTTCCGCTACTTCTGGCTACTTGTGGCTGAGCGACCAAACATAAGCCGCCACGGCCTTCGATTGCTCCGGTGTAAGCTGAGTGCCCCCGTTTGGCGGCATCGGGCTGCGGAATTGCTTCGGCTGCATCACGCCCGTGGTAATGGTTTTCGTCAGGCCGGCCAAACTGCCGTCGCTCCACAACCATTTACTCTTCGTCAGGTCAGGACCCAGCGGAGTTCCAGCGCCATTCGTACCGTGGCATGCTGTACACATTGCGCCCGCAACCTGGCCGTGAAAGATGCGGCCACCTAAAGCCACCATCGCAGGCGTTGCGCCGGGAGCAACCGGAGCCGCGCCAGCGTCAGGATGTGTGCCCTCGGGAGGTTTGGCCTGTGCCTGCATCACCTCGCCCGGTGACGCAGTCAAGCTCGGGCAGGCTCTGTACGCGGCCTTCACCGTCGAACCCTGCGCGCTGCCATTATAAATAATTTTATAAATGCGGCCGCGCACGTCGTCAGACACATACAAAGATCCGTCCGGTCCCACCGCCACGCCTGAAGGACGATGCTGCGCGTCACCCGGCGAAGTGGCTCCGCCGGCAAAGCCATCCGCAAAAATTTCACACCGCCCGGCAGTGCCTGCAGGTGTCAGCCCCTGGTAAACAATGTTGTAACCGCCCTGCGCATAAGGAGCCCTGTCCCACGATCCATGGAACGCGATGAAAAGTCCCCCGCGGTAATTGGCCGGGAACTGCTTGTCGTTGTAGTAGGTCATCGCGTTGGGAGCCCAATGGGCAGGGAAGGCCGCGGTAGGCCCGGTCTTGCTGGCGCACACCCCTACGGTCTTGCCACCGTCTCCACCGTACTCCGGCGCCAGAACCAGCTTGCTCTGATACGGATCGTAGTAGCACTCCGGCCAGCCGTAATCGCCACCCTGCTTCAACAGCAGAACTTCTTCAGACGGCAGTGTTGCCTCCTGCGTCGTCTTGTAGAGCGCAGGCCAATTGGCATGCAGCTGATCGCGGCCGTGCTGCGTTACGTAAACGCGGTGATGGACTGTATCCACACCAAAGCCTTCAGCATTTCGGATTCCCGTCGCATAGCGCTCTGCGGGTGAAAATGTCTGGTCTGTCTTTTTGGCATCGAATCGCCAGATGCCGCCTCGGGTTTCCAGCTCAGTGCACGGCCTTGCGCCCTTTGATCCCGCTGTCCGATTTTTAAATTGGCAGGCGTTGGTTGCCGTGCCCACATCCACATACATAAGCCCGTCTGTGCTGATGTAAAACGGGTGCATTGGATGGTCGCCTCCCAGCGGCAACCCGGAAACCACCGTCTCCCCGGATCCCTGCGGAACAATCGCATCCGTCGGCAGCGCATAGCGGACAATGCGGTCGTTGCTCTCTGCATACAGCGATCCGTTGTAAAGACCAATGCCTGTGCCGCCGTGTCCCCCGGTCTCCTCCGTCTCGCCAAAGCGCTCGATCACGTCCGCCTTGCCGGCCCCGGTCTTGTCCTGCAGCGCAACCAGAAAGCCGCCCTCCGGCGCCGGTTGATTCGGTGGATAGTAGGCGCCTGACCATGTATTCACATACACCACGCCGTTTGCGGCCACAACCAGTTGACGGGCATGTCCAATGCCATCGGCAAAAATGGTCGCGCAGAATCCGGGCGGCAACTTCAGCCCGCTGTCATCGCTGGTACATGCGGCACCACTAACGGCCGCCGCTGAAACTGAACCGCTTTGATGTGCCGTGAATGAACCGGCCACCGAGAATACGGCCAGTGCAACGGCGACGAACAAAAACACTTTTAAGCCCAGCAATCGCATGGAGACTCTCCTTGAGGATGGGAAGCAAAAAGCATCGGAACGGGGAATCGATACCTCACGGCTTGACCGTGCTTCACCATTATCCTCACGCGCAGGCCAGTTCGGCAATTCGGCCTTTCGCAATGCGCCGCCTCATAGCCGCTGTCTTGGCACTCCGCTCAGCGCTTGCCGCGTGGATCGTACTGGAAGCACTGCTCCAGCGGCACCCCGAGCACCATCGCTACCTTGAACGCGGTCTCAAGAGACGGCGAGTACTTGTCCTGCTCGATAGCAATCACCGTCTGCCGCGTTACGCCCACCCGATCGGCAAGCTCCTGCTGCGTAATCTCCCGCTGCGCCCGCAGTTCTCTTATCTGATTGCGAATCGCACCCATCAGAGTCCTCTCCGGTAAGCAACAATCTGCGCCGTGGTCCTGGCAATATCTGAAATTACCAGCATGCCGAAGAAGACGCTCAGGAAATGGAGTCCCATCATCCGGCTGTCAATGTGAAGACGTCCCATCGCCGCGTGAAACCACAGCATGCCAAGTCCGATCACCATCAGTGATGTGATGGCGAAATAGCCCACGCGATAGCCGCGCAGCTCGATCAACCGATCGCGCTCGTCGGTGACCCGGCTGCGCGAGAAGGCGGCAATGATCGACTGCAGAATAATCTGCAACACGATAATTGCAATAATCATGCCCGCGACTTTGTTGAGTGAGTTTTGATCGTGCAGAAAGAAATAGGGTCCGTACACAATCAGCTCCGCGGCGAGTGAGGCGTAAAGAGTCTTCTCCCGGTAAGAAAGGCTAGGCGCCATAGCACGTCTCTCCAATGTCAAAAATGTTTGACATCAGTGACTGTAGCGCGACATCGAATGCGTGTCAAATATTTTTTACATAGAATTTGAAGGCTACGGCCTTCAGTCTGTCATATGTCACCGCAAATAGAGCGGCTCTTTCAGGGCGGTGCGCGCGGATGCGCTGGCCTGCAGTTCGAGAATGCCACCCCTTGAAGCTGTTATTACTTGGCTTCCGGGGCCGCCTTCTTGTGCTCCGTGAAGATGTGTGCCTGATGACAGTTCACACACGTCTTGCCTTTCATAAATGGATCGGACTTCAGTTGCGCCACCTGATCGCTGTGACAGCTGTCGCATGCGCCTAATCCCGGCTTGCCCGCGAAGTCTGTTGCGGTTGTCTCGCCATGGCACACGGTGCATTCCACACCGTTGGCAGCATGCGGGCTGGCTTTCCATTGGTCAAAGATCGCCTTGTGGCAGGTGGCACACGTATCCCCGGCTGGAAGCAGCCGGTGGTGTATATGCGTAGGTTGATCCTGCTGAGCATTGGCAGGTTGGACAGCAACAGCCGAAACGAGAAAAGCGAACAGTATAAGACCGAACAAGCGTGCAGCGAAACGATTCACGGGCAAATCTCCTGAGATGCCGAAGTATCGGCCCAGCGATGGCTGCCAATCTGTGATAAACATCACGCCTCACCGGGAAACGTTCTGCGCACCACCTGCGAGCTTCGAAAGGGCCCGGCTTAGTTGCGCAAATTCAATCGCAGGAGAAATCAGGAAAGCCCGAACGATTAAAGGGTACGGGCTTCAGCCCGTACATAACTTCCCATCCTCAACGAAGTGTCATCCTGAGCGAAGCAGCTTGGGGCCCCGGCGAACAGAGTGCGCAGGGGAAAGCGGAGCGAAGGATCTGCTTCTTCTTTTGGGGCTCTCAGTCGGGCTAATACCACCGCAAAGATCAGAAGGGTCCAGGCAGCAGAAGGGTACGGGCTTCAGCCCGTACATAAGAACACTCCCCACGAAGCGGCCTTCAGGCCCTGAGGGACCGCCATCACCAACAGCGCACAAGCTTTGAAAGGGCACGGCTTCAGCCGTGCCGCCAACCGCATATTTTAGAAATCAAGAAATCCACGCGGCAAAGCCGCGATCAAACCTGCAGATCAGTGCATCCAGGCCTGATTTGCCTATTCTCAAACAACCCGTCGGCAAAATACCAACCGATGAATCCGAGACAAAAAGAATTGGGTTCGAGAAGCCGACTTATCGGTACTGACCGCCTTCTGAGAGCTAGCTTGAACTATCTGCCTCGGCTTGCTGGATAAGGGTCGCACCCAGTGAGGAAAGCGAGGGCGGAAGCCGGAAACTCAATTGGAGCAGTTCCGTGTCGACGTTAGGACCGATGCTGAGCAGGGCAACCCCGGAGATGGGTTGGTCGGACGGCAGAAGCCAGGACATTGTGCCGAGTCCGCGGTGCCGCGCAGGCGTTGTGAACTCGACAAGTTCCTTGCCTTTGTAGGTGAGGTGGTCCGAGGGAAAAGGGCCGAACGGATAATCCTAAAAACCGCAGTTGCCTAACAAAAGTGCTTCTGTGTTGAGGCGTTTTCGTGGTCTGCGCGGGATGATTCTGGCCACGATGTAGTCCTGCAGGGTTTTCCATCTGTTTGACATTGGTGACTGC